>Ga0228535_1002375_pt1 | contig 18591 bp, 10 predicted proteins | sample SJ1metagenome_FD_168457 | JGI IMG/M metagenome (GOLD analysis project Ga0228535, IMG submission 168457) | Enriched culture of PCE-dechlorinating microbial communities from Ithaca, New York, USA - SJ1 | ecosystem: Engineered > Modeled > Simulated communities (microbial... > Unclassified | place... | reverse complement strand
CGGCAGCAGGATACCGCAGGAAATGATGGTGACCAGGGAAAAAATCATCGAATACCATTTTTGTCCGAGGCCCTTCTCAATGTAATAGGAGGGACCTCCCCGGTAGACGCCTCCGATTCTTTCCTTCCACACCTGGGCCAATGCGGCCTCGATGTAGGCGGAACCGGCTCCCAGGAAGGCAAGCATCCACATCCAGAACAACGCCCCGGGACCGCCCATGCCGATGGCGGTGGCGACTCCGGCGATATTCCCGGTGCCGACCCGGCCGCCCAGAGCCATGGCGAAGCCCTGAAACGAGGAGACACCGCAAATGGAGGATTTTCCCTTGAACAACTGCGAGACCATATCCTTGATCAGCCGGACCTGGAGAAAACGCGTCCGGATCGAAAAGTAGATGCCCGCTCCCAAGCAGAGAGCTACCAAGGCGCCGCTCCAGACATAGGAATTCACCAGGTCAACAATGCGCTGAAGGTCCATCGCTCCGCTCCTAGGCTCGATTCAACCGGTCGCACGGCATCCGCAGGGGAAAAAGATTTCCTCGAACGCACGCTCAATGTCCCCGACTATATCTTCCGGCGGCGACGGATGTCAATTAAAATTGAAAAAGAAATTGATGATCCGCGCGCTCCTGTCGTCGCCTCAGAGCCGTCGTGCGGGGCCGGCCCCCCCCGTATGATCGGTCATCGCCCGCCCGCGATGCGCGCAAATCGCCCGAATGCGGACCGCCGGTTCAAACCGCCGAATGCCCCCGGAAATCGTCCCTTGCCCGGCGGCGCGCCGGCGCGTGGCCGGATCACGCGGGCTCATCCCGGCTTGACCCGCACGGGCAAGAAGCCGCTTATCCGGATGATTTTCGATGAGGGAAGCGACGGAGCCGCGCGCCGCGCCGGAAGAATTCCGCCTCGGGGCGATCGACCATCGACCTATGCCGGCGATCCGGCCCCGCGCGCGAAGGCAATCAACGCGTCTGGGCCGAACGGCCGCCCGGCTATTTCAGCCACCTGTCGAACCAGTCGAACGCTTCCCTTTGCATGTCGGCGTCGAACTTGTGGGGTCCAGGGTAAAATGAGCATCGATACTTGTCGGCCCCCCCGGCCATGCGGAAAACCTCCCGGAGGATTTCGTCGGCGGCGTTCATCCCGGGCAGCGTGAACAGATCATCATCCTTGTTGTTGAGCACGAGGGTGGGAAGGGGAACGCGCAGCCCCAGGATTTCCGGAAAGTCGAGCTCGTTCGGAAGGACCGGCACGTAGACCATCCAGGTGTGGGTGTGTGATTTATTGACGCAAAAATCCTTCCATGTCGTCATGAATCCCACGGCCACGGCGCATTTGATCCGGCTGTCGAGGCCCCCGGCGAAAACCGTCCGCATCCCGCCTCCCGACAGACCTCCGCAGCCGATTTTGTCCTTGAGGACGTCCCGGCGCGCCGAGAGGATATCCAACGCGATCCGGTCCTCGGCGAAGAAGACCCCCGGCCAGGTCGTTCCCGCGCAAAACAGCGATTTGGCCATGGTGCTTTCATGGCCGGCCGCCCAGGCGTTATAGGCGGCGATATTTTTCGGATCTTCCGGATCGTCGTCATTCAATCCGGTCCGGAGCTCCTCGGGGACATCCCGCATCATCACCCTTCGGCTGGCAAACGGGAAAGCGTCCGGGACCAGCACCGCGTATCCCCTCCTGGCGAGTTCATTCGCCCATGCCCGCCCGCCGTAATATCGGTTTTGGTGGTCTTCCATCATGGGATGCCGGTCGTCGCCCGTCCGGGTTATCTTGCGGGCCCCAAAGTACTTGATCGCGCCGTGGTCATGAAACGCCAATATGCCGGGGAGAGGCTCCCTGGCGCCCGCGGGCTTGAGGAATATGGCGTTCGTCGGCCGTCCATATGGAAGTCGCCAGCTCAGTTCCTCGATGTGGAGGCCGTCATGGGTATACTGTTTTTCCACCAAGACATCGGGCATGCCGCCGATATCGGGAATGGCCATCCTCTCCCTGACCCTCATGTCGGCGGCCCGGCGCCATTTTTTCAAATTCCCCCACTCTTTTCTCCTGAACGAAAGCGAAGGCAATTGGCTTTCCGTAAGCGATGCCGCCCATTCGCCGTATGGCCCGATGACGCTGAGGCCGGTCTTTTTCTCGTTCATGTCAATCATAGTATGCGCCGCGGCCGGTCCTGTAAAGGAAGGGATGTTTTCCGGAATTCCGGGAAATCCCCGGGCCATTTTCGTTCCCGCGATGCCCAGCCCCGCCATTCCCGCGCGTTTCATGAATTCCCTTCGGCTGTTTTTCATAACCGCATAAGAACCATTTTGGCGCCAGAATGTCAAGCCGCGTTGCCGGCTCCCGTCTGATGCGATGTGCGAAAATCCCGGCAATCCCGGTTCCAGGGGACGAAGTCTTTTCTTTGAAAGACGGAAACGGCCGCCGCCGTCACCACCGGGGATGGATTTTCAACCCGAACCAGTTTCTTTCCCCGGCGGGCCTCTCGAACTGAATGAGAGTCTGAACGCCGTCCGCCTCCCCGGCCCGCCGCGTGAGCGTGTAGCGCCCTCCCTTTTTCGCGGCGAAGTCCAGGATGTCTCCGGACATTTCGCGCGTTTCACTGCCGGCGTCAGACGTCAGGATCGCCGGACCGCCGAAGGGGTTTTTAACCCGGCATGTGCCTCCCGCCTCGCTCAAAATCTCGACTTTCTCGACCGCGCCGTTCCTCATGACCGCGGAAACCAGGAACGCTCCTTCCGCCCGAAATCCGGCAAACGAGGCGTTCTTCCATGCATCCGGCAGGGCGGGAAACACGCGGATGATCCCTCGCGGGCTTTGCAGGAGCATCTCCATCAAAGCCGCGGCCGATGCAAAACCGGCTTCCAGGGTCATGGGTTCATAGGTCCATTGTGAATAGCCGAACTGGCGATAATCCCCGTTGACGTGAAGCGTCGAGGGCGTGATGAAACCGTTCGCGTACATGTCCAGCATCGACCAGCTCATGTTCGGATACCCCGCCCGCGAGGCGATGCAGGAAGCCCAGGGGAACGACCAGCCCGTCCACCACATATAGCCTGACCGCCTCCAGTGCTCGATCGAGCGGCGGACAAGGTCGCGGGTCTTTTCGTCGTCGTCCGGGCTCAGCAGGCCGAGCGGATAAATCCCCATGAGATGCGAGTGGTGCCGATGCGAAAAATCCAGGTCCATGTCGCGCGATATTTTCAGGCCCTTTTCATCCGCCGGATAATCCGCCAGGCGGTCCAGGGTTTCGCGCCACCGTCCCGCTTCGGGATCTTCGAGTTTCAGGATGTCGTCGGCTTCCAAGAGGGATTCTGCCAGAAAGCGGATCAGAAAGAGGTCGCAGTTCGGATCCGTGGTCCAGGCGCGGATGTCTCCTTCATGGTATTCCGGGGAACTCGAAAGCGGGATATGCAGTTTACCGTCCTCCCCCTCCTCGAGCAGGTTCATGTACGTCCGCAGGAAGGGCTTCATGAAAGGGACGGCCTTGCCGCGGAGGAAATCCTTGTCCATGGAATACCGCCAATGCATCCAGTACTGATGGGCCAACCAGGCCCCGTTTCCGGGCCAGAATTCCGTCGGCGGATAGCCGTGGATGCGCATCCCCTTCGGGCCGAGGGCGCATCCCGCCCAAGCTCCATCGAAGCCGAAAAACTCGCGGCAATTCTTTTGGAACCGCGGCAGGCATTCCAGGAAGAAATCATACAAGGAAAGCCCCAGGTCCAGGCGATTCGACGTGTAAACGGGCCAGACGCTTTCCTCGATGTTCATGTCCAGATGATAGTCGCCGGCCCAGGGAGGAAGCCGTCCGTCCAAAGTCCAGAGCCCCTGGAGAGTGATCGGCCAGCCGTCCGGCCGCGTGCTGCAGGCCAATTTGTACATCTCCGCGTAATAAAGGTTCTCGAGCCTCGAATCCGGGACCGAAAGGGCCGAGACCTTCCAGTAGTCCGCCCACCAGGCTTCGTGCCGACGGCGGAGCCCGTCGACGCCCTGGGCGCGGCTTCTCCGAATGACATCCACAGCCTTTTTATCGGAATCGGCCTCCCCGCTGACCACGAGGGAAACCCACAGCGTCAACCCGCGGGAATCGTGCTCGGGGTGCCAGGCGACTGAATAGGATCCGCCCCGGGGGATGCCCTGATAGAGAATCTTTTCCCCGCCCGCGTTTTTCATGACGGCGGCGGGATAGCCCCAGTCCGAGAGAACCTTCTTCGCACCCTTATCCAGATGGTCGAGGGTCGCCCCGATCGAGGGCGCGAAGTCCGCTGACACGCCGTCGAACTGCATCACCAGGAGGGGCGCTCCATTTTGAGTCCAGGCCCTCCATGGGATTCTGCGTCCATGGACCTCGAATTCCCCCTCGACGATCCCCTCGTGGAGACGAAGCCTGGCCTGGAAAGAGCCGAAGGGCCTGGATTCGGCGGTTCCGCCGAACCGAATCTCGATCCTCGGCATTGGAAGCCGGGTGACTTTGTGCGGGGTCGGGGCCCCGGCCGGCCGGTCGCCGCTGCCGGGGAACATCGTCTCCCAAACCTCCCGTTCGCGGTTTTCGGCGACGGCGCGCCGCAGCCACTGATAGTTGTATCTTTTGGAATCAACGCCGACTTCTCGCGTCTCCCAGGCGGCGTAGCTGTCCAGCGTGATTTTCCAGGGAGCGCCCGTCCCCCAGATCATCGCGCCGATTTCGCCGTTGGCCAATGGGATGCCGTCCAGCCAGCGCTCCGGAGCGCGTTCATAGACAAAATCATGTTGGGGCAGGTAAGAAGCCATGTCCGGCATGCGGAGCGAAGGCCCTTGACCGCGGGACCCCGGCTGTCCATTGGATAGGGCAGGCAGGCAAGCGAGGATGAAAACGGCTAAAAGGGAAATCGGGCAATGACGAATCCCCGTCCAGTGAACCGGCATCGCAACCTCCATGAAAACGTATGTCCGAATCGATCGACAGCCGCAAGTCTAGCACAGTGAAGGCCTTCATTCCACCTGCCATAATCCCCGGCCTTGTCTCGGTTTTCCCGCGGGCGCCCGCGGCGACGGTTCGTCTCCCTCCTGATCCCGGTTTGACACTCCCGGGAATGCTTTTTTATAATCGCTCATGTTTGGCCGCGGCGAGCGGGCCCCGGGTTGACCGGCCGCCGCGGGCGAAATGGATCGAGTCGCCCGGATCATGAGCCAGGCCTTGAATTCTCCCGCGGCAAGGGAGGAAGAAATCAATGAATGATTCCTCGAAATGACGCGCCGGCCGGCGGCGGCGCCGGCATAGATATGCCCGAAGCCGTCAGAGTCCCGGAGGAGCCATCGGAGGCGGCGGACCCGCGCCGGCAAATTCAACGAAAGGAGAATCGCTGGGGAATGAACAAAACAGCGGTTTTGAAGTTGATCGTTTTGATCGTGGTTCTTGCGGCGGGCCGAATAGGCCACGCCGGGCCGGCCCGGGAGGAGGCCGGCGAAGAGCGGCTTTACAACGGGATCAGGCTCAGCCAGCCGTGGCCGCCGCGGGCGGAAGATTTTTCCGACGATCCCGTCCTTCCGCCGTATTTGGCCGCGCCTCCCCTGCCGATATGGATCGATGTGGGACGGCAGTTGTTCGTGGATGATTTTCTGATCGAAACCGGCACCCTCCGCAGGACCTACCATCTTCCCGAATATTACGCCCAAAATCCGGTTCTCCGACCGGACAAACCCTGGGAGTCGTGGGGAAAGGGCCCGATGGCCATCCCCTTCAGCGACGGCGTTTGGTTCGATTCCCGGGACAATCTTTTTAAGATGTGGTACTACGGGGGACACGGCGGGGGCACGACATGTTACGCCGTTTCAAAAGACGGGATCCTGTGGGAAAAACCGGGTCTCGACGTCGTCCCAGGAACGAACATCGTTTATAAAGGCGCGCGCGACGCCAACGCCGTCTGGCTTGACCACGAGTCTTCGGATCCCGGGAAGCGCTTCAAGATGGCGCTCTACGCCGAAGGACGGCTTCAGCTTTTCCGCTCTCCCGACGGAATCCACTGGATCAAGTGCGCGGATGGCGGCAGGACGCTTGACCGCAGCACGTTCTTCTATAATCCTTTCAGAAAACGCTGGGTTTACAGCCTGAAAACGAGCTCCCGTTTCGGCCGCAGCCGCCTCTACTGGGAGACGGACGACTTTTTCTCCTTCAGCGACGACGCCTTGAAGATAAAACCAGCCGTTCCCTGGGCGGTCGCTGACAGCGCCGACCCGATGCGCGCGGATTTGAATATCCGGCCCGAACTCTACAACCTGGATTGCGCGCCCTATGAAAGCCTGATCATCGGCCTGTTCAGCATCTGGCGCGGCGATTACCGCGAAGATCCCCAAAACGAGACTTGGGCGGAGATGCAGAAGCTCGGCCATCCCAAGCAGAACGCCGTGTTCGTCGGTTTCAGCCGCGACGGATTTCATTGGCACCGGCCGGACCGAAGGGAATTCTTCCCGGTTTCGAATAAAATCGGCGCCTGGAATTGGGGAAATGTGCAATCGGTTTCGAACGGCTGTCTCGTCGTCGGGGACAAGCTCTATTTCTATGTCAGCGGGCGGGCCGGCAAGAGCTTTCCGGGCTGCGGCCACCCGGATGCGGGAGGCAGCACGGGCCTGGCTTTTCTCCGGCGCGATGGCTTCGCCTCGATGGATGCGGCCGAAGAAGATGGTTTTCTGACGACGCGCCTTGTCCGGTTTTCCGGCAGGTTCCTCTTCGTCAACTGTGACACCGCGGGGGGCGAATTGCGGGCCGAGGTGGTTGATGCCGCCGGCAAGCCCGTTCCGCCTTTCACCATGGAAAACTGCGCGTCCGTCCGCGCGGACTGCACCCGCTCACGGGTGACCTGGAAAGGCGCCGGGGACCTTTCGGCGCTATCGGGGACCCCCGTGAGATTTCGATTTCTCCTTCGCGACGGCTCCCTTTACTCCTTCTGGGTCAGCCCCCGGGAGGACGGCGCCAGCTTCGGCTATGTCTCAGGCGGCGGGCCGGGCTTCAAGGGCTATAGGGATACAACCGGCGGCGATCGATGAGGCCATTTCTCGAAGCCCCGCCAATTGGCTCATCATGATAAGGGGGAGGATCACTTTTTCCGGCCGTCCCCGTGATTCCGCGTAAAAGGCGCCGGCAGGCAAGCCCGATACATCCCGCTCGGACATTGTCGGAGAAAAGGAATGCGCCCAAAAAATCCTTGCCGCCTGACAACGGTTATGTCATCTTGTATTCAAGGTCACGGTCCGGCCGAGGGGTAATGACTTTGGAGATGAAAAATCTATTCGTCATGGACGAGGAGGGAAAAATGTCGGAAGGCCAGTCGGTGAAGATCAAATGGGCTTGGCTTCGGGTGATGTACCTCTATACTGTCATCGGAGCCGGAGGATCCGGATTCGGCATGCTTTTTTTCCCGGAAAAAACCCAGTCCGCATTCGGGTTCCCGCCGCAGGATCCGGCCGTATGGGGGCTTTACGGGAGTGTCGCGCTCGCCTCGGGATTCCTGGGGATCCTCGCCCTGCGCTTTCCGCTCAAGTTCAGCCCCCTGCTGCTTCTCCAGCTTGTCTACAAACCCGTCTGGATCGTTTTTGCGGCGCTCCCCGCGTTTTTCAACGGGCAATTCCCTTTCCATATCGTTATGCTCACGGTCATCTTCGCGACCTATATCATCGGAGACCTGATCGCCATTCCCTTCTCCTATTTGTTCGCGAAAAAATAGCCGGCCCGGCGGCCGGGATTTAAGCCGGCGATATTCAAGCATTCTCCAAGCCCTTCCCCATGATCGCCCGCAGCGTCGATCGCCCCGGTATCGAAAAGACCCGACCGCTTGGGCGCGGGCCACAATCGCCGCCGGCTTTCCCCTGCCCTCCTTCGCGCCCCTCCCCGGTCTTCAGCCGTCAACCTCGGCGCATGGCTTTCCCGTTGTTTTCTGATAGAATGAATTTGATTGCCGGTCTCCGTCGATTATAATAAGCCGGTGTTTTCGGCAAGGCGGCGCGCGCAAACCGGTCCCGGGGCTGAATCCATTGGACCGGAATCAAATAAACGAGAGAGAGCATGGCGAAATTATTTAAAGCTGTTTTTTCGCGGAGAAAAACGCGTGTTCCGGCCATCCTGGCCATAATTTTTCTGGCCGTCGTGGCATGGCAGATCGTCGAACGGATTTTCTTCAGCGGGAAAGCGTCCGGTCCGAACCAAAGGGGGATTTCCGTGGCCGTCGAGATCGCCCCGATCGAGAAGGGCGGCATCCGGGACATCGGGCGGTATACGGGGAGCTTGATTCCGAAATCCACCTTCATGGTGGCCCCGAAAATCTCTGGGCGGCTGAAGCAGCTTCTTGTCAATATCGGTGATCCGGTCCGGAAGGATCAGCTCGTGGCCGTCGTCGAGGACGAGGAATATCAGCATCAGGTCATCCAGGCCGAATCCGACCTGCAGGTGGCCAAGGCCAATTTGGAGCAGGCCGAGAGTTCCCTGGAAACGGCCAAACGCGAAATGGAACGGGCAAAGAGTCTCCATCAAAAGGGAATCCAGTCGGATTCCGAGCTGGAAACCGTCATTTCCCAGTTTGACGCCCAGAACGCCAAGCATAAAGTCGCCGTCGCTCAGGTATCCAACAGGGAGGCCGCCCTGCAGACAGCCCGCATCCGCCTGTCTTACACGCGGATCAGAGCCTCGTGGGAAAAAGGAAGCGATCTCCGTTACGTCGGGGAGCGATTCGTCGACGAAGGAGCCTTGCTTTCACCGAACACCTCCATCCTGTCGATCATCGAGCTCCAGCCCATCATCGCCGTCATCTATGTCACCGACAGGGAATATTTCCGGCTGAAGCTGGATAGTCCGGCGGCCATCACGAGCATCGCTTATCCGGGGGAAGCCTTCAACGGCCACGTGGCCAGAATCGCCCCCCTTCTCAAGGAGACCTCGCGGGAAGCCCGGGTGGAGATCGAGATCGATAATTCCCGGGAACATCTCAAGCCCGGGATGTTCGTCAACGCCCAGATCGAATTCGCCCGGCGCCAGGCGACCGCCATCGTGCCCATGAGCGCGCTCGTCACGCGGAGCGGACAACAGGGTGTTTTTCTCGCCGATATCGAGAACAAGAAAGCCGTCTACCGGGCGGTCCGGGTGGGGATCATCGAGGCGGACCGCGCGGAAATCCTGGAGCCGCCGCTCGGCGAGGGATTCGTCGTGACCCTCGGGCATCATCTTCTCGAGGACGGGACAACCATTATCCTCCCTCAGAATTTTGCGGATTCCAATGAGGCGAAGGCGGAGGCCGGACGGGAGACCGCGAGCGACGTGGCGTCCGGCCAGGCGGGGAAAAGATGAATATCTCCGAATTCTCGATCAAGCGGCCGATTTTCGTCGTTTGCTTGACGTTGGTCGTCATCATCGTCGGCATGGTGGCTCTCTCCAGGCTTCCCGTCGACTTGATGCCCGAAATCACCTACCCGACGCTCAATGTCTGGACGAGCTATGAAAACACCGGGCCCGAGGAAATCGAAGAATTGATCACCCGCCCGATCGAGGAAGCGATGAGCGCGGTGCCGGGCGTCGAAGAGGTGTTTTCGGTCTCCTCGGAGGGAAGCAGTTCCGTCCGGGTTCTTTTTTCCTGGGGGGTCGACCTGGACGCCGCCGCGGACGATGTCCGGGAAAGGATCGACCGCGTGATCGGCCGCCTCCCAGAGGAGGTGGACAGGCCGATGCTCAGGAAATTCGATCCCGCCATGCAGCCGATTCTCATGCTGGGCGCCCTGAGCAACCTTGATCCCGTCCAAACCCGGCGCATTATCGACGAGCAGATCCGCTACCGGATCGAGCGGATTCCGGGAGTCGCGTCCGTGGATGTCTGGGGAGGGCAGGAAAGGGAAATCCAGATCAATCTCTTTCCCGACAAAATCAAGGCCCTCGGACTTCCCCTCGATGTCATCATCAATAGAATCCGGCAGGAGAATGTCGACCTGCCGGCGGGCATCATCGAGAGGGGAAACTACGAGGTATTGGTGCGGATCCCCGGCGTGTTCACCAGCCTGGATGAACTCAGGGGCACCGTCGTCGCCGTCCGCGAGGGCGTGCCCATCCAGCTCAAGGACATCGCCAGCATCGACGACACGCACCGCCGGATCACCCGCATCGTCAGGATTAACAGCCTGCCGGGAACCCGGATCGCCATCTACAAGCAATCCGGCAAAAACACCGTGGCCGTCGCCGAAGGCGTCATGAAGGAGATCGAGAGAATCCAGAAGGACATCCCCCAGATCCGGCTGATACCGATGAGAGACAGCGCCAAGTATATCAAGGCGGCCATCAGCAACGTCGGCTCCTCGGCTCTTTACGGAGGTTTCCTGGCCATCCTCGTCCTCATCGTCTTTCTCACCAACGCGCGGAGCACGCTCGTCATCGCGCTTTCGATCCCGATTTCGATCATCGCCACGTTCGCCCTGATATACTTCAGCGGGTTCACCCTGAACATCATGACATTGGGAGGTCTGGCGCTCGGCGTCGGCATGCTTGTCGATAATTCCATCGTCGTCCTGGAAAACATCTACCGTCTGCAGCAGAACGGCGATCCCCCGCTCAAGGCGGCGCTGCTGGGCAGCCGGGAAGTCACCTCCGCCATCCTCGCCAGCACGCTGACGACCATCGTGGTTTTCCTGCCCATGGTTTTCATCCGCGGCATGTCGGGCATCATGTTCAAGCAACTGGCGTATGTGGTCAGCTTCTCGCTCGTCTGCTCCATCGCCGTCGCCTTGACCCTCGTCCCCATGCTCTGCCATCGCATTCTCCGGCCGACGAATCTCGACAACCCTCATCCCAAAAAACTGGGGGATCGCATCGTCATCGGGTTCGCGGCTTTTTTCCGGTACATCGAGGACGGATATAAGAAAGTCCTGCACTTCTCGTTGAACCACCGGTTGCAGGTGCTGGGCGCCGCCGCGCTGCTCCTCGCCGGGAGCATCGCCCTCGTCAGGCTTGTGGGGAGCGAATTCCTGCCGGCCACGGACGAGGGGGAGGTGCGCGTCTCGGTCGAGATGGAAGTCGGAACGAAGCTCAGCATCATGGACGGGAAATTCCTTGCGCTCCGCGAGATCATCCGGGAAGAAGTCCCGGAAATCGAGAGCCTGGAGGAGAGCTTCGGCGGCGGGGGCTGGCGGAGCGGGGCGAACACGGGGGACTTCACGCTCAAGCTAGTCGGCAAGTCCAAGCGCAAGCGGTCGAGCGAGCAGATCGCCATGGATCTCCGCAGGAAGCTGGTCAACATACCGGGGGTCATCATCCGGACGCGGGCCAGCGGCGGCCAAATGATGTTCGGGATGCGGGGAGGCGGCGGACAGGAAAGAGTCCGGGTGGAGATCAGGGGCTACGACCTCGAAATCGCCGAAGCCCTGGCCGAGCAGGTCAGAAAGGTCATCGAGAAGGTCGAGGGAGTCACCGACATCCGGATCAGCCGGGACATCGGGAATCCCGAGGAACTATTCACGATCAATCGCCAGGCGGCGGCCGACATGAAGCTTTCGGTGCGTCGAATCGGTGAGACCGTGGAGACCGTCTTGACCGGAACTCAGGCCAGTTATTTCCGCGAAGGAGGGCGGGAATTCCGGATTCTGGTCAAGGTCAAGGACTCGGAACAGATGAGCATCGAGGATATCCTGAACGTCACCCTGACGAATGACGACGGGGAGCCGGTCAGCCTGCGGAACGTCGTCGGCGTCGCGTCGCGAAGGGGGCCGGTCCGGATCGAGCGGAGGGACCGGGAGCGCGTCGTGACGATTTCCGGCGAAATCGCCGGCAGGGACCTGGGCTCGATTCTGGGCGACATCCAGAAGGGGCTTCGCCCCATACCCATCCCCAGGAACTTCAGCATCGCTTTCACGGGAGACTACGAGGAGCAGCAGAAAGCTTTCCGCGAGCTGCTGCTGAGCATCATTCTGGCTATCCTTCTGGTCTACATGATCATGGCCATGCTCTACGAATCTTTCCGGGACCCGATCATCGTCATGTTCTCCGTTCCGCTGGCCGCGATCGGCGTCATCCTGATGCTGTTCTTGACCAAGACCACGTTCAACGTCCAGTCCTACATCGGATGCATCATGCTGGGGGGGATCGTCGTCAACAACGCGATTCTGCTCGTGGACTACACGAACCTTCTCCGGCGCCGCGACAAGATGGGATTGCGGGAAGCCATCGAGGAAGCCGGCCGGCGCAGGCTGCGCCCGATCTTGATGACCGCGATGACGACCGTCATGGCCATGATTCCGCTGGCGCTGGCGCTCGGCGAAGGCGCCGAAGCGCAGGCGCCGCTGGCGAGGGCCGTTATCGGCGGATTGACCAGTTCAACATTGATCACCCTCGTCGTCGTCCCCGTCATCTATTATATCTTCGAGCATCGGCGGCGGGACAATCAAGCGGCGGAGGCAGAAAACCAACCCTAAACCCTGCGAAACAGGGTCGACGGGTATTGTGTCCCGATTATGGGAGGGCGGATTTGAGGGTCCGCATTTCTCCCCAGTAAAGGTCCTCCGCCCCGGCCTCGGGCTCGCCGAAGACCTCGGCGAACTGCTTGAACATCGAGAGGAATTCCTCGCGATACCTCCCGTAAATCCTGTCCCATTCCGGGCCCCAGTCCTTGTCGGATTTTCCGGGCGGAGGGGGCTGCGGCGTGCGCCGCAGGATGCATCTCAGCGTCGTCGCCGCCAGGCCTCTCAGCCGGTCTTTGAAAAGGGGGGATTTCGCCGCGCGGGCCGCCGCCAGCGAGTCCTCAAAGACGCTCTGGAATTGCGCTTTCTCTTCAAAGGTGAGGTAGTTTCGAATATCGACCGTGTGGACGTTGTTGTACCAGTTGCGATGGAAATAAAGCGCCTGCTGATAGGCCAGGAGCGTGTCTCCGATCCGCGGGTCTCCAAAGTACCTCGCCGCGAAGGATTTCAGGAAATCGGCGTGGGGAATCAACCCGTCCCTGGCCACCTGGACGAAATACATGGCGTTGACGGCGTTGTTGCCGATGACGCCCTGCGGCGCCAGGCCGTGGCCGCGCTTGAAGGCCTCGGCGAAGTATTTTTCCAGGTAATCCAGCTTGACGGTCTGGAATGCGCCGTCCCGGCTGACCGTGACATAAAGCCAGTACCAGACGCGATCAAAGTTCTCGTCATAACCCGGGATGTCGGTCAGGGCGGCGTCGATGATCGGCGTGTTGGGGACGACCCAGGCCACGGTGTCCGCGGGAAGAAGCCGCGCCAGGTCCGGCGCCGGGTTCATGTACACCCAGCCCATGAGCATGACCAGCAGGGCGTCCTTTTTGATCTTGCGGATGGCCGAATAATAGGAATTGAAATAAAGGGCTTCCCACTCCATGCGAGGTCTTTTGTAGAAGGCCTCGTCCTCCGCGAGCTTGATCCCTTCGCTGGCCGTGTGCCAGGCGAATCCGTCGAGATCGAACCTGGAGAAGAGGTCCGCGTAGAGCTCCGTGCTCGCCTTCAGAGCCTCGGGACTCGAGGGCTTGAGCGACTGGAGACTCGAAGGAAGCCGGTGGGTCATCCCCAGGAAAAGGACCTTCATCCCCAGGCCGTGGGCGTAATCGACGGCGGTCTTCAGGCGCCTGTCCTCGGCCTCCGGCCAGGGCACATCGTGCGGCGTGGAGATGATCAAGTGGCTGAGGCGGTTGCGGGATGCCCAGCTTATCGCCTGCGGCGTCGCGCCGCCGGAGCCGATATAAAGAATCCTGTCGGAAACGGCGGGTTTCCAGACGAACGCGCCGCCGGTCCACACCAGTTTTTCCCTTTGCTCGAGGGTGGTCTCGTCGCAAGGAGGGACCGCGCCCGCCGGAGGAGACTGCCGGGGGCGCAGATTCCGGGCCGGCTCCCAGTAAATCCCGGCGCTCCTTTCAAGGAGCGCATAGACGCCGTTGAGCAGGCCCCGCGCGCTTCCCCCGACAAGCGCGACGCCCGGTGTTCCGTCAGGGAATGCATCCAGGGGAAGGATCAGGCATTCTTGTTCACCGAGGACCGGCGCATCCTTCGCGATCCCCGCCCCGGAAAGCTCGGCGGCCGACGCGGCCGTCGCCAGCAGCAGAGTGAAATCATGCGGGGCCGGCTTTTTTCCGGAAACACGGGCTTGTCCCCCGCAGGCTAGGGGGAAATAGCGGGCGATGTCGGCGGCGGCGGCCCGGCCCGCCTCTCCCAGGTCCGTGGCGATCCGTATGGACGTCATCCGTCCCTTGGCTCCGAAAGCCTGCCCCTGGGCGGCGGGCTCTTCCAGGGCGGAGCGGATGACGATGACCTCGCTATCGAGGCGGACTTCTCTCCAGGCATCGCCGGCCGCGGCGGGCACGGGCATCGGAACGAACATGAAAGCAAGGATTGTCCCGATCAACATTTTTTGTTTCATGAGATCTTTGTTCCCTCCTTCATTCACCAGGCATTCTAAATCGCGCCGCGCGCGAATGTCAAAGCCGACGGCGGCCGGATCATCGAAATAACCGAGGACGATGGGCGCATGGCCTCCAGAACAAGGGGATTCGGGGGAGGAACATCAACGCGCCGGGGGGCGTCCGATCCGGCCGACGGCTCTTTCTCCGCTCCGCCGGACGAGGCCTCGGGGGGGCTTGATCAGTGCGCGGCCCGCATCAAGCCGCGAGCGGAAGGGCGAAGAAAAAGGTGGCCGAAACTCCCGGCTCGGACTCGACCCAGATTCTCCCTCCGTGCTTGTCAATGATCTTCTTGCAGATATAGAGGCCGAGCCCTGACCCCTTGACGCCCTCCGTCCCCGGCTGTTTCAGCCGGCTGAATTTCCGGAAAAGCCCGTTTCCGATATCTTCCTTCGGGATGCCGACGCCCTCGTTGCGCACGGAGAAAATCAGTTCGCCGCCCGCTTTCCTCAATCGAACGAGGATCTCGGTCCCTTCCCGGCCGTACTTGACGGCGTTGCTGAGGAGGTTTCGAACGACGATCTTCAGGAGCCGAGGGTCGCCGTTGACGGTCAAGCCGGGCTCGGAATCCAGGCGGACGGTCATTTTCTTGAGGTTATCCTTGATTTCCGGCAAGGCCATGATTTCCCGGATGACATCGTTCTCAAGGCCGATGTCTTCCTTGAACGCGGCCAGCTCGTCGAGCTCCATCTTGGACAGATCGATGTAGCTCCGGATGATGTCCTCGAGATACTCGCAATTCTTGATGATCGTCTCCACGATCTCCTGCTGCCGGCTGTCGAGCTTTCCGAAATATCCGCGGTGGAGCGTCGAGGCCGTGGTATGAACGGCCGATACCGGGCTTTTGAGTTCATGGGAGACGATCGCCATCAAGTCCAGCATCTTCGCTCCGGCCGACGCTTTTTTCGCCTCGGCCGCGTTCCGGACGACGCTCGTCAGCTCCTCGGGAGTGAATGGTTTGGGCACGTAATCAAACGCCCCGTTCTTGAGCGCCTCGCGCGCCGTCTCGACGTTGGCGTAGCCCGTGAAGACGATGACCGTCAGGTCGGGCTTCTCCTTGCGAAGCGTCTTGAGGACCTCGATGCCGCCGATGCCGGGCATCTTGAGGTCGGTGACGACGACATCGTAATCGCCGGCCCTGGCTTTCTCCAGGCCTTCCTCTCCGGACCGGGCCGTTTCGACTTCATAGTCCCCGCCGGCGAAAATCCGGCGACAGCTCCTCAGGACGACATCCTCATCGTCGATGAATAAAAGCTTCAGGCTCATGGCCGCATCTCCTCCCCCGCGATCACTTCTGTTCGCCGCCTTCGTCCCCTGCGACCTCCAGCGGGAGCCGGATCGTGAATTCGGTCCCGGTCCCAACCTTGCTCTCCACGTCGATCGTTCCGTTGTGGCCCCGGATGATGCCGTAGGTCATGGCCAGGCCCAGCCCCGTCCCCTTCCCCACCTCTTTCGTCGTGAAAAACGGCTCGAAAATCTTGTTCATGTTTTCGGGGCTGATCCCGACTCCCGTGTCCTTGATCCGGATCTCGACCACGGCGTCGTCCGCGCGCCAGCGCGAAATGATCGTCAGGCGGCCGCCTTCGGGCATCGCGTCGGCGGCGTTGACGCACAGGTTGTTGATCACCGACTTGATCTGGTTGACGTCGAGGAGCATCCTGGGAATGGCCGGATCCAGGTTCTTCTCGATGACGATATTCTGAAAATTCACGTGTTTTTCCAGGATCAACAGGGACTCTTCGATGATCTGGTTGATATCCGCCCTCTCCTTGGCCGGTTTCGACTCCCTGGAAAAATCCAGCATCCGCCGGACGATGCTCCGGCAGCGCAGGGTTTCGTCGCGGATGACCCGGAGATCCGCCTCGCACGGCGTCCCCTTCAGCTCCTTGAGAAGCAGGCTGCTGAACGTCAGGATGCCGGTCAGTGGATTATTGATCTCATGCGCCATTCCCGAGGCCAGGCGGCCGATGGAGGCGAGCTTCTCGGATATGAGGATCGTCTTTTCCGCCCGCTCCGTGAGCCACCGGTCCCTTTCTTCGATGGCCTCGACCATCGCGTTGAACGCGTTGCCCAGGTTTCTCGAGTACTCATCGTCGTTGGGCCCGACCTCGACCTTATGATAGAAACCGCCGGCGATCTCCCCCGAGGCATCGATGATGCGCTTGATGGGCTTGGTGTACAGCTCGATCAGGTAGATCGCCAAAAGCAGGACAGAAAGCATGCCTCCCGCGATGACCAGGAGAAACGAAATCGTCGTTTTGCGCACGAGGATGTCGAATTTGTCCTTGAGGATCCCGACATAGAGGATGCCCAGCGGTTTTCCGTCGATGTCCATGATCGGACTGTAGCCGGCCAGGTACCAGCTGTCCACGACGAAAGCCCGGCCGAGCCATCTCTTTCCCCCTTCATAAACCCGCTTGTAGACTTCCTCGGAGACCTGCGTGCCGATCGCCCGCCGGCCGTCGGCGGCGATGACGTTGGTCGCGATGCGCAGGTCGTCCAGGAAAATCGTGTTCGTGCCGACGTCCTTGCCCTTGATCTTTTCTTCCTTGAAGGCCAGTTTCTTGAACCTGTCGATGAACTGCTCGTTGTTGTTGAGGAGGATCGCGGCGTAGAAAATCCCGATCATCCGGCCGGAGGACATGATCGGGGCGGCCATCTTGATCACCAGGGCCCGGGTTTCCACCGAGGATTCCCGTTTCCGGGCGCGCGGCGTCGGGACGACCTTGATGAGGGTCCTCTCCGCCAGGTCCTTGCCCTCGTTTTTTATGTTCTCGTAACCCAGCGTCCCCGTGCCGGCGGCCGTCGACTTTTTTTCCATGACCCACTGGATGTAGCGATAATGGGCGATGCTGTCCCCGTAGGCATCGAAGTTGTTGGCCCGGACGAGGATCGTCCCGTCCGGATTGACGACGTTGACGATATCAAAACCGAACTCGTTCTTGATCTGAACGAGCCTCTCGAAGAGATAGCTCCGGTCCCCGGCTGACGTCGCCCGGACGATTTCGATCGTCCGCGAGAGGTACTCGATGATCCGCGAGTTGCGGGTGATCTCCTCCTGATAGAGCAGCTCGGTGGCATCGAGCGAGTTGCGGACCGTGTCGTTCGCCTCGCGTATAACGTTGTTATTGATGATGTTGATGCCGATGGACGTCGACAGCGCCCCCATGATGAGGACGATGGATAAAAGGCCGAAAATGAGCTTGAACCGGATATTGGATTTCCGAAACCGTTTGATCACCCCAGGATCCTGGTGATTTTCTCGAAGAGCCGGTCGAGATCCACGGGTTTGGTCAGAAAATCGTTGACCCCCGGCAAAAAGCTTTCGCTCTGATCGAGCGAAAACCGGGAATTGGTGGTCTGATCGATGGCCGTGAGGATGATGATCGGGATGTCCCGGAATTCCCGGTACCTGGATGTCTCCCGGCCGCTTCGGATCTGGCTGGCGACCTCGAAGCCGGCGGTGTCGGTCTCCATCATGACGTCCAGGATGAGGAGCCCGGGCTTTTCCGCAAGGAGCTTTCTCAACCCTTCCGCCCCGCTGAAGGCGGCCGCGACCTCGTAACCTTTGAACCGGAGGGCTTGAGACAAGCTCTCGACGAGGTCCTTGTCGTCGTCGATGATGAGGATTTTCTTGGGCATGCCGGTCTCCCGATTCACGAGGGGCTATTCCCTCAGAAGTTTATAAATGACGTTCCGCTCTTCCCAGGCCTTGTTCATCCGGTACATATCGATGGGGAATTCGACCTGCTTCATTTCGACGGGCGACGCCTTTTTGTCGACGAGCCCGAGCGCCAGGGCGACGCCGTAAATGATGGCTTCGGGGCGCGGCGGGCAGCCCGGGATGAAATAATCGACGGGCACGGCCTGCATTCCGCCGCCGGCGACGTTATAGCTGTCGAACCAGCAGCCGCCCCCGACGGCGCAGGAACCGATGGCGAAGACGAGTTTCGGGGCGGGGATGGCCTCGAAGGCGCGCTTGACGAGCGGAAGCGTCGGCCGCGTCACGGCGCCGGAGAGCAGCATGACATCGGCATGGCGGGGAGATCCCACGAGCCGGATGCCGAACCTCTCCACGTCGTAGTAGGGCGTCAGGACGTTGAGGATTTCGATGTCGCAGCCGTTGCAGGCGCCGCTGTTGCAATGATAAACCCAGAGCGACTTGGCAAAAGCTTTTTTGGTCA
>Ga0228535_1002372_pt1 | contig 18611 bp, 19 predicted proteins | sample SJ1metagenome_FD_168457 | JGI IMG/M metagenome (GOLD analysis project Ga0228535, IMG submission 168457) | Enriched culture of PCE-dechlorinating microbial communities from Ithaca, New York, USA - SJ1 | ecosystem: Engineered > Modeled > Simulated communities (microbial... > Unclassified | place... | reverse complement strand
AAGGCGGGGCTCTTCGGCGGCGCGGGCGTCGGCAAGACCGTTCTCATCACGGAAATGATCCACAACACCGTCAGCGCGCACGAGGGCATGAGCATCTTCTGCGGCATCGGCGAGCGCTGCCGCGAAGGCGAGGAGCTTTACCGCGAAATGGAGGAAAGCGGCGTTCTGGGGAACACCGTGATGGTGTTCGGCCAGATGAACGAGCCGCCCGGCGCCCGGTTCCGCGTGGGGCACGCGGCGCTGACCATGGCGGAATACTTCCGCGACGACGCCAAGCAGGACGTGCTTCTGATGATCGACAACATCTTCCGTTTCATCCAGGCGGGCATGGAAGTGTCGGGCCTCCTGGGGCAGCTGCCGTCGCGGCTGGGGTATCAGCCGACGCTGGCTACGGAGCTTGCGGAACTCGAGGAGCGCATCTGCAACACCAAGACCGGCGCGATCACGTCCATTCAGGCGGTGTACGTGCCGGCGGACGACTTCACCGATCCCTCGGCCGTGCACACCTTCGGCCATCTGTCCGCGACCATCGCGCTGTCGCGCAAGCGCGCCAGTGAAGGCCTGTATCCTGCGATCGACCTCCTGCAGTCCGGCTCCAAGATGCTGATGCCGAACATCGCGGGTGAGCGCCACTACAAAATCGCCCAGGAGATCCGCAAGACGCTGGCCATTTACGAAGATCTCAAGGACATCATCGCCATGCTGGGCATCTCGGAGCTGTCCCGCGAGGATCAGCGGACCGTGTTCCGGGCGCGGCGGCTGGAGCGGTTTTTCACGCAGCCGTTCTTCGTCACCGAGCAGTTCACGGGAACGGAAGGCAAGATGGTGTCGCGCGAGGAAACGCTCAACGGGTGCGAACGGATCCTCAACGACGAATTCGCGGATTATCCGGAGCGCGCGCTGTACATGATCGGATCGATTGAAGAGGCGAAGATCAACCATGCTGCTTAAAATTTTACTGCCGGCGGAAGTGCTGATGGAGCGGGAAGTCAAGAAGATCGTCGCAGAGGCGGAAAACGGGTCTTTCTGCCTGATGCCGAACCACATCGACTTTGTCGCCACGCTGGCGCCGGGCATCTTTTCCTACGAGCTGGCGGAGGGCGGCCAGGAGCTTCTGGCCATGGACGTGGGCACCCTGGTGAAAAAAGGATCGGACGTCCTGGTGTCCACGCGCAACGCCGTCAGGGCGGCGGAGCTGGGAAAGCTCAAACAGGTGGTGGTGCAGCAGTACGACGCGCTCGACGAGCGCGAAAAGCTGGTGCGCTCCGCCGCGGCGAAACTCGAGGCGTCTCTGATCCGGCGCTTCGTCGAACTGAAGTAGGGCGCGATTCCGACCGCGCGCACGGACCCCAACGAGCAATGAAGGGAAGTTGAACATGGCTGAAATACGACGAACCACCAACCGGCGCCGGAAGGCGGCGGATCATTTTACGGAGAAAGTCGCCCAGCGGGAAGCGCTGCGCATCCGGGGCCTCAAACACAAGAATGAAACGGTCTGGTTCGGCCTGGGAATGTTCGGCATCATCGGCTGGGCGGTGGCCATTCCCACGCTCATCGGCATCGCGCTGGGCCTCTGGATCGACCGCACCTGGCCCAGCCAGTATTCCTGGGCGCTGATGCTGCTCATTCTCGGCGTGATCGTCGGCTGCATCAACGCCGCTTACTGGGTCCGGAAGATCCGCAGCACGATCATTGAAGAGGACTGAAATGAAGATGAACGCGATGCTGATGCTTATCCTGATGTTTGCCGTGGGACTGGCCCTGGGCGCTTTCTATTTTATCAGCCTCTGGCAGACCGTGAAGCGGCTGTCCCGCACGGAAAGCCGCGCGCGATTGCTCATCGTCAGTTATCTGCTGCGCCTGTCGGTTGTCTTACCGGCTTTTTATTTTCTCCTGAAAGACGGCCACTGGGAGAGGCTGGCCATCGCCCTGGTCGGATTTGTGGTGATGCGCAAGATCCTCACGCATCATTTCGGGCCGCCCAAGATGCTGGAAGCGGTTCCTGAATAGAGGGTGGATACCGATCAACCGATAAAGGAGTTTGTATGGAAGTCGTATCGCTCAATCAGATCAGTCCGGATCAGGTGATCCTCTGGAGCTGGAACTTTATTACGATCAACGTGACCATCCTCTACACCTGGCTGGTCATGGCCATCCTGGTCGGCGGATCGCATTTGATCACCCGCAACCTGTCCTCGGAAATGAATGTATCGCGCTGGCAGCATTTCCTGGAGGTGGTGATTTCCATCATCCGGGGGGAAATCAGCGAGATGACCAAAAAAGGCGCGGATCATTACGTTCCGCTGGTCGGCACGCTCTTTCTGTTCATCTGTGTGTCCAACGTGCTGGTGATTGTGCCGGGGTTTGTCGCCCCGACATCGTCCATGACGACCACCGCGGCGCTCGCGACCTGTGTGTTTATCGCCGTTCCCTTCTATGGGATTTCCCGCAACGGCCTTTTGCACTACGTCAAGGAATATTTCCAGCCGACGTTCATCTTCTTTCCGTTCCACGTCATGGGCGAACTGTCGCGGACGCTGGCGCTCACGGTCCGGCTCTTCGGCAACATCATGAGCCACGAAAAAGTCATCGGCATTCTGCTGGCCGTTACGCCCTTTCTGTTTCCGGTCGTGATGCAGATTCTGGGGCTTCTGATCGGCGTGATTCAGGCCTACATTTTTGCAATCCTTTCCATGGTGTATATCGCCTCGGCGCTTTCCGCGGAGGACGAGGCGCATACGGCAGTTAAAAAAGAGGGCTCAGGAGCCTGATAAACTGAAATTAAAGGAGGAGTATTTATGGACAATGTAAGTCTCGTCGCGATGGCCTCGATTATCGGTGCGGGTTTGGCAATGGGGATCGGTTCGATCGGTCCTGGCTTAGGCATGGGGCAGGCAATCGCCCAGGCGCTGGCCGCGATCGCCCAGCAGCCGGATGAGAGGAATTCCTTGACGCGAACGCTTTTCGTCGGATTGGCCATGATTGAATCCATCGCCATTTACTGCTTCGTGATTTCCATGATTCTGATTTTCGCCAATCCTTTCTGGGGTCACATTACCAAGTGAGGGGGATGATCCATGCATATCGACTGGTTTGTGTTTTTGGCGCAGATCTTTAATTTCCTCCTGCTGATGTATCTGCTGAAGCGGTTTTTGTACGGGCGGATCATCAAGGCCATGGACGACCGGGAAGCCAAGATCGCCGCGCGCTTCGCGGAAGCGGAGGCGCTGCAGGCCAAGGCGCAGGAGGAAGCCCGGCTCTATGAGCAGCGCAATCAGATGCTCAACGAGAAGAAGGAAGTGATGCTCAACGAGGCGACGATGGCGGCGGACGCCAAGCGCAGGGAACTGATGGAAGAAGTGCGCGAAGAAGTCGATACGGTCAAAACCCGGTGGCAGGAGATGCTGCTCCGCGAGCAGGACGCCTTCTTCTACGATCTGCGCCAGAGAGCCGCCAAACAGCTCTACGCGACGGCGCGCAAGGCTCTGTCCGATCTGGCCGACGAGGAACTGGAGGACCGGATCATCGAGGAATTCCTCCGGCGGCTCCAGGCGCTCGATGCGGAGAAAAGCAGACAGCTCCGTCTGGCGATCACCGGCGGCGGCAATCGCGTGACCGTGCAGAGCGCCTTCGGCATTCCGGCCCCGCGGCAGTCGCAGATCGAAGAGGTTTTGAAAAAGCAGATCACCAACGGCTTTACCATCCGCTATCTGCATGAGCCGGACGTGGTTTCAGGCATCGAGCTCCGGGTCAACGGCCATAAAATCGCCTGGAGCCTCAACGAGTATCTGGAGACCCTGGTGGAGAGCCTGACGGAAACGCTCCAGAAAGAAGCGCATGCGGCATAACGTCATGTAGGGGACAGTCGCGACTGTTCCCTACCACAGGAGGCAGCAAATGAATCAGGAAACAACGCCATTGGAAAGTCAGGAACTGAAAACCTTTCTGGACGACACGTTTGACACCATGGAAAAGGTTTTGGACGAACAGAATCCTGAACTGAGACAATATGAAATCGGCACCGTCCAGTTCGTCGGCCGCGATATCGCCCGGGTCAGCGGTCTGCCGCACATCCGCGCGGAGGAGCTGGTTCGGTTTTCGGGCAACTACATGGGCCTGGTGTTCAACATCGACCCCAAGGAAATCGGCGTGATTCTCCTGGACCCGAGCGAGCATCTGCAGGTGGGCTCCGAAGTACAGCGCACCAAGCGCGTCCTGGACGTGCCCGTGGGCGACGGCCTTCTGGGGCGGATCGTCGATCCGCTGGGGCGTCCGCTCGACGGCCTGGGCGAGGTCAGCACGGTCCTGCGGCTGCCGGTGGAGCGTCCCGCGCCCGCGGTCATGGACCGCGCTCCGGTGACGGTTCCGCTGCAGACCGGCATCAAGGTGATCGACGCGCTGATTCCCATCGGACGCGGCCAGCGCGAGCTCATCCTGGGCGACCGGCAGACCGGCAAGACGGCCATTGCCGTCGATACGATCATCAACCAGAAGCAGACGGGCATTCTCTCCATTTACTGCGCCGTCGGCAAGAAGAGCGCGGACGTGGCCAAGGTCATCGCCGAACTGCGCGACCACGGCGTCATGGGATCCTGCATCGTGGTCGTGGCCACCGGCGAAGACACGCCGGGGCTCCAGTTCATTGCGCCTTACGCGGCCACGAGCATGGCGGAGTATTTCGTCGAGCAGGGCCGGGACGTGCTGATCGTGTACGACGATCTGACCTCGCATGCGCGGGCCTACCGTGAAGTGTCGCTGCTTTTGCGGCGGCCGCCGGGACGCGAAGCCTTCCCCGGCGACATCTTTTACATCCACTCCCGCCTCCTGGAGCGCTCCACGCACATGCGTCCCGAACTGGGCGGCGGCTCGCTCACGTCTTTGCCGGTCGTCGAAACGGAGGCGCAGGACATGTCGTCCTACATTCCGACGAACCTGATTTCCATCACGGACGGTCAGATTTACCTGTCGCCGGTGCTTTTCAACAAGGGCATTCTGCCGGCGGTGGACGTCGGCAAATCCGTTTCGCGCGTCGGCGGCAAGACGCAGCTGCCCGCCTACCGGTCCGTCGCGGGGGATTTGCGCCTGTCCTACACGCAGTTCGAGGAGCTGGAATCGTTTTCCCGGTTCGGGACAAGGCTCGACGACGCCACGCGCCGGACCCTCGAGCGCGGCTGGCGTGTCCGCGAAATTCTCAAGCAGGGACAGTACCGTCCCCTGCGCGCCTCCGAGCAGATCGCGTCGCTTCTGTCGATCACGGGCGGCGCCCTGGACCGGGTGCCGATCGAAAAGATCCGCGAGGCGGAGACGCGTCTCCTGGACGTCGTGAACGAACAGCTTCCGGAACTGTGCGCGCGCATCGAGGACGGCAAGAAAATGGACATTGCAGACCGCGACAGCGTTTTGAGCAAGATCAAACCGGCCATTGCACCGCTTGAAGAGGTCGAGGAAGCCAATGCAAACAACTGAGTCGCTGAAAAGAAGAATGAAAAGCGCGGGCGATCTTCTGTCGGTCGTCAAGACGATGAAGGCGCTGGCGGCGGTAAGCATCCGCCAGTACCAGCGGGCGGTGGAATCGCTGCGCGACTACAACCGCGCCGTCGAGATGGGCCTGCAGATCGTGCTCAAGGAGAGGATGGGGGCGACGATGCACCGAAAGCACTCGACGATGAAGCGCCTGGGGGTCATCGTCTTCGGGTCCGACCAGGGCCTGTGCGGCCAGCTCAACGAACAGATTTCCACCTATGCCCTGGAGTATATCAAAACCACCGGCGTGAAAAAGGAAAACCGCAAGGTACTGAGTATCGGAGCGCGCGTGGCGGATTACGTCGAGGACGCCGGTCAGCCGGTGGAGGAGCTCCTGACCACGCCCGGCTCCACGGCGGGCATTACGCCGCTGGTCCAGGAAATCATCATGATCATCGACGAATGGCATTTCCGCGGCAACATCGATCACTTTGTTCTGTTTTACAACGAGTACCTGACCGGAGCGACGTACCATCCCCGCCTGCTTCAGCTCCTGCCCGTCGATACGGACTGGCTCCGGCAGATCGCGAAGAAAAAGTGGGACTCCAAGTCGCTGCCGATCTTCCGGATGGACGGTGACAGGATCTTTTCATCGCTGATCCGCGAGTACCTGTTCGTGTCGCTCTACCGGGCTTTTGCCGAGTCGCTGGCCAGCGAGAACGCCAGCCGGCTGGCGTCCATGCAGAACGCCGAGAAGAATATCGAAGAGCAGCTGCAGGATCTGCACGTGCAGTTCCACCGCACCCGCCAAATGACGATCACCGAGGAACTTCTGGACATTGTCGCCGGGTTTGAGGCGCTGTCGGAAGAAGCATCGTAACGTTTTTTTTCGAAAGGGGGTATGACGTATGTCGACGGGATCGGACAAGAGAATCTGCGTCATTTGCGCGTGGCGCGAAAACTGCACGAAGCGCTATCGGGTCAAAACCAACGCCCTGTTTGACGTGAATTGCCCCGACTACACGCGCGACATCAAACTGCGGGACAAGGATGTCGACAAACTGGTGGAAGACCAGGTGATGCGCTGGCAGAAGGAAAAGAAGGACAAGCCGGGTCCGGTCATCACGCTGTCGAGCGAAGCGGGCGCCGGCGGCGGCTGGGTGGCGCGCATTCTCGCCACCGACCTGAGCATGACGCTGGTCGGCAGCGAATTGATTCACGCGGTGGCGGAGAGCGCCCACGTCAGCGACAAGGTGATCAAATCGCTGGATGAAAAGAGCATTTCGCTGTTCGACAGCCTGATCAGCTCGTTTTTCGAATCGCGTCACATCTGGCCCAACGAGTACATCCGCCGCCTGTCCATGGTGATGCACGCGGATGCGCAGCACGGCAACATCATCATTATCGGCCGGGGCGGCAGTTTCATTCTGAAGGACAAGGCGTTTCGGGTGCGCATCATCGCGCCCTTCGACACGCGCGTCGAGAAGGTCGTGCGCGACCGGAAATTGCCGCTGAAGGAAGCGCAGGGCTATGTGAAAAAGTACGATTCGGATCAGATCGGTTTTATCCGGAAGTATTTCAACGAGGACATCAACGATCCGAAACACTACGACATCATGGTCAACATGCAGAATGTCGGCATTGAAACCGCGGCGGAATCGATCAAAAAAGCGTTTCTGGCATGGAGAGCCGTCAACGAGAACCATCAGGGATGATTTTGCATTCTGAACCGGAGTAAACGGCATGAATCGTCACGAGCGCGCACTGCTTCTGGGTCTGGCGGAGGAGGTGATTTTGCACCTGCGCAGCCGGCTGGCTGAAATCGAGAATCTGCATCCCCGGGAATCGGCGCTGGCGATTGCCACGTTTCAGGAGCGTTTGCGCCATATCGAAAGTCTGCTTACCGACGTCAAGAAAGACACGGGAGGATTCGATCTGAAGTAAATCGAGACCTGGATTTTGGTTTTCCCTGAAAAAGCGCGGGCGCCGACCGGTTGTCAAGCGGGGACCCGCCGGGGAAAACCAACCGCCTGCCCGCCCGAAACCAACGGGGCGTTTTTTCCAACCGATCTTTGCCGGAGCATTTCTGCCTGAGCCTTGCTTTTTTCCGAAAACGCGAATCCGCCTTCAGGCGGCCGCGCGTTCTAGGGAGCGCCGTTTTTGACGACGGCCGCGAGGTAGATAAAAAAGGACGTACCCGCACCGGCGACCGATTCCACGCTGATCAGACCGTTGTGGTACTTGATGATGGAGTCGCAGATGGCCAGCCCCAGGCCGATGCCGCCGCGGCTTTTCTTTTCCTTCGTCGTGAAGTAGGGATCGAAAATTTTCGAAAGATTTTCCCGGGGAATGCCGACGCCCTTGTCCCGGATGACGATCCGGACGTAGTTGCCCTCGCCGAGCGTCCGGATATTGGTTCCCGTGGTGATGTTTTCAGCGATCACCTCCACGACGCCGCCTCCGGGCATGGCTTCCCGGGCGTTGGTGACCATGTTTTCGATGACCTGCTTGATCTGCATGGCGTCGATTTCCGCAGGCCACAGGTCGGACGCGATCACCGGTTCGCAGGCGACGTCGGAGCCGGCCAGCGCCTTCGCGATCGCCTCGCGGATCAGGCCGTCGAGGTTTTCGAGCTTTTTGACGGGATAGCCGCCCTGGGCGAAAGTGATGAGCCGGTGCGCCAGTTCCTTGGCCTGCAGGCCCGCCCGCTCGGCGATGGCCAGTCCGTTTTCAAGGATCTTGTCCTCCTCGCTGGCCGAAATCTTGGCGAGAAAAACGTTGCGCAGAATGGCCGACAGGAGGCTGTCGAAATCCTTGGCCACGCCGTCGGCGAAGGTGCCGAGCGACTCGAGCTTGGTCCGCTTGAGGAGCTCCTCCTCCGCCGTTTTCTGGTCCGTGATGTCTTCCAGCGTTTCCATCGAACCGAAGATCTTGCCGCCGGAATCCCGGATGGCCGCCGACGTGATCCGGAACCACTTGCCCTTTTCACCCAGATCCGGGAAGAATTCCGTCACTTCGTAGGCGTCTTTGAGCACCTTGGATTTGGTGACCTGGCCGGCGTAGAGGATCGAGGAGTTGATGACCTTGTTGCTGAGTATCAGATCGGCCAGGCAGGAGCGCGGCGATTTGTAAAAGGCCCGCCACTGCTGGTCCGTTCCAATGACGTCTTCCGCCTTGATGCCGGAGAGGCCTTCCAGCGCCCGGTTCCAGTGCAGAATCCTGTGGTCCGTGGAGATGACGAACATGGGAATCGGAGAACTCTGAATGATGCTGCGCAGAATCTGTTCGTCGTTGCGGCCGCGCCAGATCGCGTAGGCAAAGCTCACGATCGCCGTCGCTGCGAGAATCAAAATGAACAAAACGATGTGGTTCTGCATGATGGGTTTCCGTATTTCAAGCCTTCGGTCCGGACCGCGCCGGAAGGGTCGCTGCCGCTTAATGAACGCCGGATCTTTTTCAACGCCACCTTTGGAACTCTGCTGCCGTTGAATAGCAAGGTTGGCCTGAAATTGCAAGATTGGAAAAATCGCCGGGCCTGCTTAAGAAAAGCGCTTGACAAACGCGGGTCGCTGGTTTAATTCCTACCAAAGTAATAGTATTAAAATCCGAAGGCCGGCGGCCGGGGCGGAAAAAACGAAAGCGGAAAGACGGACGGAAAGATGACGGCGGGGAAAAAAGTTCTGGTGGCGATGAGCGGCGGTGTGGATTCGTCCGTCGCCGCGCTGCTTCTGAAGGAAGCGGGCTATGCCGTTACCGGTGTGACGATGTGCCTGGGCATTCGTCAGGAGGAAAGCCGCGCCAGCTGCTGCGGCGGCGACGCGATTGAAGATGCCAGACACGTCTGCGGCCGGCTGGACGTTCCGCACTTTGTTTTCGACTTCGCCTCGCTGATGGAAGAGCGGGTCATCCGGAAATTTACGGACGAATATTTGCAGGGCCGGACGCCCAATCCCTGTGTGGACTGCAACCGTTATCTGAAATTCGACGCGCTCCTGGCCCGGGCGCGGGGGATGGGCTTTGACTGTCTGGCGACGGGCCATTACGCCCGCATCGCCGAAACACCCGCCGGCTGGGGGTTGTTCCGGGCCGCGGACAAAAACAAGGATCAGACCTACTTTTTGTATCCAATCCGCAAGGACGACCTCTCCTCAGTGCTTTTTCCGCTGGGGGAGATGAAAAAAGAAGAGGTGCGGATTCGGGCGCACAAAGCCGGTCTGCCCGTCGCGCAAAAGGCGGAAAGCCAGGATATCTGCTTTGTTCCCCAAGGCGATTACCGACAGTTTTTTGCGCAGAGGCGGCTCGCGTCGCCGCCGGGAGACATCGTGGATGCGTCGGGCCGCGTTCTGGGGCGCCACACGGGCATCCTCTCTTACACCATTGGGCAGCGCAGCGGTCTGGGCATCAGCGCTCCCCGGCCGCTTTATGTGCTGGGCTTCGACGCTGTCGGCAACCGGCTGGTGGTCGGGCACAAGGAAGAGCTGCTCGCAGGCGGGCTTGTCGCGGGCGATCTGAACCTCCTTGCGGACGGATTTCCGGAAACGGCGGACGTCAAAATCCGCTACCGCAAGAAGCCGGCGCCCTGCCGGGTGGTCCGGGACGGCGAAAAACTGAAAGTTCTTTTCCGGGAGCCGCAGGAGTCCGTAACGCCGGGGCAGGCCGCCGTCTTTTACGAGGGGGACCGGGTGCTGGGGGGCGGCGTCATCGAAACGGCGTGGACGGCTTCCCGGGAGGAGCGCGTTGAAGGAACGGTTTGAGGTTTTCCCGATCGGCAGGGGAAAACGAAACCGCGCCGGCCTCGCAACAGGCGGCGAAGAGCGGAATCGGCAAATCCATCTAAAAATCAAAGGGACGAAGAAAGGATCGCGAAAATGTCGCAAATAGACGATCGGTTGAAGATTGAAACGCTTTTGTTGCACGGCGGCCAGGAGCCGGATCCGACGACGGGCGCGCGCGCCGTGCCGATTTATCAGACCACCTCCTACCAGTTCCGGAGCACGGATCACGCGGCGGCGCTGTTCGGCCTGGCCGAGCCCGGCAACATCTACACTCGCCTCATGAATCCGACCACGGACGTGCTGGAAAAGCGGATCGCCCTTCTGGATGGGGGAGCAGGCGCGCTGGCCGTGGCCAGCGGCCAGTCGGCCATCACGCTGGCGCTCTTGAATCTCGCCCAGGCCGGCGATGAAATCGTTTCGGCCGACAATCTCTACGGCGGAACCTACAGTCTTTTCCACTACACGTTCCGGCGTCTGGGCATTAAAGTGAATTTCGTGAAATCAAACGATTTGGCGGCGCTGGAAGCGGCCATCACGCCGAAGACCAAGGCGATTTACGCGGAATCCATCGGCAATCCCAAGCTCGACGTGGCGGACCTGGAGGGTATGGCCGCGATCGCCCGCCGCCACGGCATTGCGTTTGTGCTGGACAACACCGTCTCTCCCTATCTCCTGCGGCCGTTTGATTTCGGCGTGGACATTGCGGTCTATTCCGCAACCAAGTTTCTGGGCGGCCACGGCACGTCGCTGGGCGGCGTCATTGTCGATGCCGGAAAGTTCGACTGGACGGGCGGCAAGTATCCGCTCATCGCCGGCCCCGATCCGGCCTACCACGGACTCGATTTTGCCCTGGCGCTCAAGCCGGCCGGCAATATCGCCTACATCACGAAGGCCCGCGTCGTTCTTTTGCGCGACCTGGGGCCGGCGCTGTCGCCGTTCAACGCCTTTCTTCTGCTGCAGGGGCTGGAAACGCTGCATCTGCGGATGGTCCGGCACTGCGAAAACGCGCTGGCCGTGGCGCGGCACCTGAAAGAGCATCCCCAGGTCGCCTGGGTGAATTATCCGGGACTCGCGGACAGCCCCGAAAAAGCCCGCGCCGACAAATATCTGCCCAAAGGCGCGGGAGGGATCATCGGATTCGGCATTCGGGGCGGCATCGCCGCGGGAAAGACGTTCATCGATTCCCTGCGCCTCGTGTCGCATCTGGCCAATATCGGCGACGCCAGGACGCTCGCGATCCATCCGGCCTCGACCACGCACCAGCAGCTCTCCGCCGAGGAGCAGCTCGCCACCGGCGTGACGCCGGATTTCATCCGCCTGTCGATCGGCCTCGAGCATCTCGACGACATTCTGGCGGATATCGACCAGGCGCTGGGAAAAATCTGATGCGCAACGCTCCCGCCGATTTTGCGAAGGGGGAGGGACAGGAGGCAAGCCATGAACAGGATTTATTCGGACAATTCACAATCCATCGGCAACACGCCGCTGGTGCAGTTAAACCGCGTGACGGGCGGCGCCGGGGCGACGGTGCTGGCGAAAATGGAGGGCCGCAATCCGGCCTATTCCGTCAAGTGCCGCATCGGGGCGGCCATGATCCGGGACGCCGAGGCCCGGGGTCTGCTCCACCCGGGCATGGAGATCATCGAACCGACCAGCGGCAACACGGGCATCGCGCTCGCGTCCGTGGCGGCGGCGCGCGGCTACCGGCTTTCGCTCGCCATGCCGGAAACCATGAGCATCGAACGCCGGCGCGTGCTGGCCGCTTTCGGCGCGACTCTGTTGCTTACGCCGGGCGGCGAGGGCATGAAAGGCGCGATCGTCCGGGCGGAGAGCCTCGCCCGGTCCGATCCGCAGAAATATTTTCTGCCCCAGCAGTTCAAAAACCCGGCCAATCCCGCGATTCATGAAAAAACGACCGGACCGGAAATCTGGAACGACACGGAAGGGGCGGTCGACGTGCTGGTGGCGGGCGTCGGGACGGGCGGAACGATTTCCGGCGTGTCCCGCTTTATCAAAAAAACCATGGGCAAGGAGATTCTTTCCGTCGCGGTGGAGCCCGCGGAAAGCCCGGTGATCAGCCAGAAGCTGGCGGGGCTTGACCTGGCGCCTGGGCCGCACAAGATTCAGGGCATCGGCGCGGGATTTATTCCCGACACGCTGGATCTGTCGCTCGTCGACCGCGTTGAGCAGGTGGAAAGCGCCGAGGCGATTGATTTTGCCCGCCGTCTGGCCAGAGAAGAGGGAATGCTTGTCGGCATCTCCTGCGGCGCGGCGGCCGCGGCGGCCGTACGCCTGGCCCGGCAGCCGGAGTTTGCCGGCAAAACGTTCGTGGTCATCCTGCCCGACGCCGGAGAGCGCTACCTGTCGACGGCGCTGTTTGCGGGGATCGGCGTTTAAAACCGCGGGCAATTTGCATAGGAAAGTGATGGACGAAAAATTTTATGCTGCCTTTGATGTTAAAGAAATTCTCTCCGACAACGGCGAGGTTCGGCTAATTGAAAAAAAGAAAGACGTTATCGGCGAGATATCGCTGAAAATCTACATCAACGGAACGGAATACGCATCGCTTCTGTGCCTGAATCAGCTGGCGGAAGAGCTGGCCGTGGGATTTCTCTACAGCGAAGGGGTCATCGACAGCACGGCCGACATCGCTTCCCTATCATACAACGAACGCCTCTTTGCGGTCATGATCCAGCTGGCGGCCGGCCGGTCCGTGGAAAAGTGCGAGAGCCTGCGCAGCGTGACCTCCGGTTGCGGAAAGTGTTTCACGTATATCAATCCGCTCAAGCACGAAAAATTTCTGCCCGTCGCCGATCGCCGCCGATACGCCCTCCAGTCTATTCTGAATGTCATGAAGACGTTCGAGCGGCAATCGGAGACCTTCAAAAAGGTGGGAGGGGTGCACAGCGTTCTCTTTCATCATCCGGACTATTCCGTTTTCAACGAGGATATCGGACGGCACAACTGTTTTGATAAAATAGCCGGCGTCCTTTTGAAGAGCCGCAAAGTGGTGCTGGTTGAAACCGGGATTTTTTTTGTAAGCGGGAGGGTCTCTTCAGAAATCATGGCCAAGGTGATCCGCCTGGGGGCGCCGGTTCTGGTGTCGCGGTCGACGCCGACGTCTGCCGCCGTTACGCTGGCCAGAGAATACAATGTTACGCTTCTGGGCTACGTGCGCGGCGATTCGGGTTTTGTCTATGCGGGAGAAGGGCGGTTGATCTGACAGCGCTTCCCTTCGATCCCGCTGATGGCGTCGCATGGGGCATTCCAGAGACGATCGCAGCCGCTCCGACTGCCAGCGCCCGCAGAATCCTGTTGATAATATTTATCGAATATGTCAAAAAGCGTGCGGTCATCCCATACTGAAAAAAAAGGTTCCGACTATGCAACCGTTAAAGAGGCTGTCCATTGTCATTCCCGTTTACAATGAGGAACCTTACCTGGAGGAGGTCCTGCGCCGGGTGATCGCGCAGCCCCTGCCCGGTAATCTGGAGCGCGAAATTATTCTGGTCAACGACGCCTCGCAGGACGGTTCCTGGACGGTGATGCAGTCTCTGCCGGAAAAGAATTCCGGCATCCCGTTTCATCTGATCAACAAAACCGTCAACGAGGGCAAAGGGGCGGCGCTGCGCGACGGCTTTGCGAAAGCGACGGGCGATCTCGTCCTGATTCAGGACGCGGACCTGGAGTACGATCCCGCCGATTATCCCAAGCTTCTGGGGCCGATTCTCGACGGCCGGGCCGACGTGGTGTTCGGCAGCCGCTTCATCGGCGAACCGCACCGCGTCATGTACTACTGGCACCAGTTTGCGAACACCCTTCTGACCACGCTGTCCAACATGCTCACCAACCTCAACCTGACGGACATGGAAGTCTGCTACAAGGTCTTCCGGCGCGACGTGGCCCGCCGGCTCAACCTCAAAAGCCCGCGGTTCGGCGTCGAACCGGAGATCACCGCCAAGGTCGCGCGCATGCGGATAGACGGCAGACGGCTGCGGATTTACGAAACCGGCATTTCCTACGCGGGGCGCACGTACGAGGAAGGAAAGAAGATCGGCTGGACCGACGCCGTCAGCGCCATTTTCCACATTCTCCGCTTCCGTTTCCGGGACTGAAAGCCTTCCCCCGCGCGGGTCATTTTCTGTCCGGACAAATTTCTTGACAAACGGCGCCATTCATGTGAACGAATATTCACAAAATGAACGGTGGTTCAAAATACCGAGCCGGAGTTTCGACCATGGAAAAAAAACAGCGCAAGGAGCGGGAGTTCCTGATGCGGCGCGAGGCGATTCTCGCTGAAGCGGAAAAGCACTTTTCCCGGCGGGGCTATCACAACGTGACGGTCGCCCAGATCGCCAAGGCTTCCGGCTTCTCCACGGGGGCGCTGTACCAGTACTTCGACAGCAAGGAACATCTCTACATGACGATGGTTTTTGAAAAGCTCACGCTGATGTACGAGGCGATCCGGCAGGCGGTCTCGACCGCCGCCTCCCTGCACGACCGCGTCGAGGCCCTGATCGGCGCGCAGCTTCGGTTTGTCGAGGAAAACGCCGATTTCTGCCGGATCTTCCTGCGGGGGGAAAGCGATCTCTCGCCCGCCATGATGGACACGATGCGAAGGCGGCTGCAAGACGATTATTTTACGCATTTATCTTTTGTCGAAAATATATTAAAAGCCGGCATGAAAAAAGGCATGATCCGGCGCCTTCCGCCGCACGAAATCGCCGCCGCGCTGTCGCATTTGATCCGGGCCGCCGCCATCGACTGGATGTTTCTGCAGCCGAAAGAGCCGCTGGTTTCCAAAACGCAGATCATTTTGGACATTTTCTTAAACGGAGTAAGAAATCATGACCATTAACATCCGCTTTCTGTTGGTTGTCGCCTGCGCCGTGGCGCTCGCCGCGTCCGCGTCCGCGCGGGCGGATGAGCCGCTGACGCTCGAGGCGTGTGTGTCCCTGGCGCTCAAGAACAGCCTGGTGCTGAACATGGCCAGGGAGGGCGCGCGGGGGGCCGAAGCAAGAAAACATGAGGCGCTGACCGGATTTCTGCCGAAACTCAGCACGTCCTACAGTTACACCCGCCTCAATGAAGAGCCGAGCTTTTACTTTCCCGGATTTGTCGGGCCGCCTCCCATCCCCGGCGGATACATGGTCACGGGAACGATCAACAATTACAATTGGGTCATCGAGGCCCGCCAGCCGCTGTTTGCCGGCGGGGGCCTCTGGGCCAACTATCAGGCCAGCCGGATTGCCGAAAACGCAGCGGGCGTCGAAATCACGGCCAAATCCCTGGATGTGGTCCGGGACGTCAGGATCGCCTATTTCAACATCCTGCGGTCGCAGCGGCTGGTGGCGGCCGCGCGCCAGGCGGTGGAAATGCTTTCCGCCCACAGCGACGTCGCCAGGAATTTCCACCGCGTCGGCCTCATTCCCAAAAACGATCTTTTGCAGACGGAAGTGGAACTGGCCAACGGCCGGCAGGCGGCGATCCGCACGCAAAACGCCCTGGAACTCGCCAAGGCCGGCCTCAACACGATGCTCAAGCGCCCGGTGACGGCGCCCGTGGAGGTCGTCGATATCCTGGACTATTCCCCCTTCAAACAGACCTTTGAAGAATGTCTGGACATCGCGCGGCAGCGCCGGCCGGAGCTGAAGCTTTCCGAACTGCGCGCAAATCAGGCGGGCCAGATGGTCCGTGTCGCACAAAGCGAATTTTTTCCCGCCGTCAGCCTGATGGGCACTTACGGCCGCTTCGGCGATACGCCATCCGTGTCCGGCACGCTGTATAAGGATATGGAAAGCTGGCAGGTGATGGCGGTGGCCAGCTGGAATTTCTGGGAGTGGGGCAAGACCAAGTTCCGTGTGGACGCGGGGCGGGCGGCGGAAAATCAGGCGCTCGACCAGGTCCGGGAACTCCAGGATCAGATGGCGCTGGAAATCAAGAACGCCTTCCTCACGCTGCAGGAAGCCGAAAGCCAGATTGCCGTCTCGCAGAAAGTCATCGAACAGGCGGAGGAAAACTTCCGGATTGCCGAAGCCCGCTATAAGGAGAGGGTGGCGCGGTCGACGGAAGTATTGGACGCCCAGACGCTGCTCACGCGGGCGAAATCCGAATACGCCAATGCTCTGGCGGATTATCATATTGCCCTGGCGCGGCTTGAGCGGTCGATGGGGACGCTTCCGTAGGCGGGAGCGGTGCAGTGTTTTTAAGGATAGGGAAAGGATCGGATACATGAACAAAGTGTGGTGGGGCCTGCTGACGGCGGCCTTGGCCGCGGTGATAGCCGCGAGCGGCGCAGCGGCTCAGGAATACACCCTGGGCGATCTGTACCGGCAGGCGTTGAAGAATTCCGAAAAAATAAAATATGCCGAGGAAAACCTGTACATCTCACAGATGGGGCGCCGGAAAGCCTGGGCGGTTTTGATTCCCAGGGTGACGGCCTTCGGCACCTACAATCGCTTTTCCGAGGAAAAATTCACCGTCACCGGCGCGGTGATTCAGCCCGAGGTGTCCGGAACCTGGGGCATCCGCGCCGATCAGGCGTTTTCGCTCAGCATCCGCGAACTGGACGCGCTTAAAATGTCCGGTCAGATGATCACGAAAAGCGCGTACGATCTCGACGCCGCCAAGGCGGATTTTCTCCTGGCCGTGGCGTCTGCCTACTATGACGTGCTGCGGGCGAAGAAAGGCCTGGAAATCGCAGCGGCCAATATGGAGCGGCTGACCCAGTACCGCGACTCCGTGATGAAAAGACTCAAGGTCGGCGAAGTGACGAAAACGGCGCTCCTGCGGGCCGACGGCGAATTGTCCGGCGCGCGCGCCGATTATATCCGGGCGACCAACGCCTACAAGCTGTCGCGCGCGGCGCTGACCCGCGTGACGGGGATCGAGGAAACCTTTCGTCTGAAGGACGAAAACGGAACCTCTCCGGAGCTGGACCGGTTTGACGCCCTGCGGCAGACGGCTTTTTCATTGCGGGCCGACTTGAAAAGCTACGAAATGCAGAAGATGATCGCCGAACAGCAGGTGAAGTATGCCCGGGGCGCTTTCTGGCCCACGGTCGGATTATACGCCGTTTACAACGCGGCGGATCAGAATCCGGCGACGGTGAGCCTCGTGCGCGAAAGCATTCTGGCGGGTGCATCGCTCAATTTTCCTTTTTTTGAAGGCGGACTGCGGGTGGCCGAACTCCGGGAAGCCCAGGCCAAAGAGCGTCAGGCGCGCCTGGCGTACGACGATCTCAAAAAAAACATCGACGTCGAACTGCGCGGCGCTTATCTGGACCTGGAAACGCAGCAGGGCGCGCTTGCGTTTCTCGAGGACCAGCTCGTCTTCGCCCAGGACAATTACAACGCCGTTTTGCGGCAGTATGAAAACGGCCTGGCGACGAGTCTGGACGTCATGGACGCCAACGCGCTGCTCTTGTCGGCGGAAAGAAACGCGGCGGAAGCCCTCTACGGCTGGCGGCTTGCCTATTTGAAAGTGAGAAAATCGAGCGGAACGCTCTTGACGTTCGTTCTGGACGGTGTTTGATGAGGATCGCGGTTTTGAAAAGGGCCGCAAAGAGGAGTGGAGTTTATGCGTGTTGACGGTCGTGGGTGTGAGGGAAAATCGATGGTTGTTCGTTCATGGGGCTTGTGTCTGCTGACGGCGCTTGTCCTTTTGCCGGGGGTGTTTTCGCTGGCCGCCTGCTCGAAGGAAAAGCAGGCCGAGCCGGAGCGGCTGGTGAATGTCCGCGTCTGGACCGCTGAGACGCGGACCGTTCAGCCTTACCTGGAAACAACCGGAACGTTGAAAGCCGACGAGGAAGTTCTGGTGAGCTCGGAGGTGGACGGCCTGATCAGGGACATTTACGCAGAGGAAGGGACGTCCGTCGTCCGGGGAACCCTTCTGGCCCGGATCAACGAAACCGACTATCATCTCGACGCCAAACGCGCGGACGCAATGCTCCGCCAGGCCGAAGCGACGCTGGCCAATGCGCGCGCCGAATTCAAGAGAAAAGAAGCCCTGTACCGGGAAGAGCTCATCACGAGGCAGCAGTTTGACGATATTTCCACGCGCGTCACGCTCGCCGAAGCCGAACTGGAGCGGGCTAGGGCGACGCAGGCGATCTCTCGGGAAAGACTGGTCCGCGCGAAAATCTATTCTCCGCTGGTCGGCGCGGTCAAGGAAAAGCGCGTATCTGTCGGCGACTACGTGCGCAACGGAACGCCTCTGTTCCAGCTCATCAAAGTCAATCCGCTCAAGCTGGCCTTTACCGTCAGCGAGAAGGACGTCGGCGCCGTGAAAGAGGGACGGGAGGTTGTCTTCAGCGTGGACGCCTTTCCCGACAGAACCTTCAAAGGCAAAATCAGCCTCCTGTATCCGCACATC
>Ga0228535_1002370_pt1 | contig 18640 bp, 18 predicted proteins | sample SJ1metagenome_FD_168457 | JGI IMG/M metagenome (GOLD analysis project Ga0228535, IMG submission 168457) | Enriched culture of PCE-dechlorinating microbial communities from Ithaca, New York, USA - SJ1 | ecosystem: Engineered > Modeled > Simulated communities (microbial... > Unclassified | place... | reverse complement strand
TGTATTCATAAGCTATATTGTTTAAGTTAAGATTGTTATCTCTCAAAAACAAAGTTAACTAAAATGATATAGCTTTTTTACTGGACTACCTATCCGTCTTTTCCAAGTTTAAACATAGGAACTAATTGGTAATGAAAAAGAGTCTTCTTATCTCTTTGTTAATCAGCACTTCACTGAGTGGTATTGCGCAGGAAACGAACTACAGAATCATCAGGAATATCCCCTATTACGATGATGCGAAGATGGAGTCAGATGCATACATCAGGGAACGTTGTATTCTCGATATTTACTATCCAACCGACAAAAAAGATTTTGCCACCGTCGTTTGGTTTCACGGTGGCGGATTAACAGGCGGAGAGAAAGAGCTTCCCGACGGGTTCAAACATAAAAATACCTGCATCATCGGCGTTAATTACCGGCTCTCACCAAAAGTTAAGGCACCCGCCTATATAGAAGATGCAGCTGCTGCAATAGCCTGGGCATTCAAAAACATCGAAAAATACGGTGGTGACGCATCCAAAATTTTCGTATCGGGACATTCTGCCGGCGGTTACCTTACCTGTATGGCGGGTTTAGACAAAAAATACCTGGCAGCGCACAATATTGATGCCAACCGCATTGCAGGGCTTATTCCCCTCAGCGCACAAACCATCACACACTTTAATATCCGCGAACAGCGGGGAATAAAAAACACACAACCCGTTGTGGATGAATTTGCTCCTCTTTTTCACGTCCGTCGCGATGCTCCGCCACTCCTGCTCATTACCGGAGACAGGGAATTGGAGATGCTTGGCAGGTACGAAGAAAACGCATATCTTGCGCGAATGATGAAAGTGGCGGGACACAAGAAAACCCGCCTTCTCGAACTCGACGGCTACGATCACGGCATGGTATATCCAGCATTACCGCTGGTAATGAAGGAGATTGAGAATATCATAAGGGAGGAATAACTTCACTTGACTGTATTATAGCTTTTCCCGAATAATCAATTTTATCAATACTGTTTAAACAGAATTCCGGATAGCCGTATCTTTGTTATAGCAATGAGACAACGGTTCAGCATACTATCGGGATATTTTCTGCTGGTGCTTTTCGTAAGTTATTACGGAAATATTTCTTTATTTATTCATACCCATGAAGTTAACGGCGAACGCATTGTCCATTCCCACTTTAATTTTTTGGCTCAAGACGGAAACAAAACCGATCACCAGCACGGTACTTCCTCACTTAACCTCATCCAGGCACTCTCGCATTTCTATTTCACGGGCTTGTTCCTGTGTGCTGCATATGCTGCACTAAGCAAGCAGATAAGCGGCTATATCCGTCCCAAGCAAGAACATTTCGCCCTAAAACGCGTGCTCATCCGGGCAAATGGGTGGCGTGCGCCTCCAATTCAATTACACACATAGATTTTCGGTAAGAATATTTTTTTTCTTGGCCACAACACGGGCAGCACAACTCATGTGCATGTCCAGGCAAACACGTGTAATTAATTAAAAAATTGAAATGAAGAAACTTATATGGGTTTTGTTCGCAATTGTATATACTCTTGCGGTTTTTCCCCAACAAAAAAATCAGGTGCGTATGCAACACAGGCACCAGCATGGAAGAAGCGACGCTAACATAGTCGGCCACATATTACATCAGTCTACAAAAGAACATATCCCGTTCGTAACCGTTTCTTTAAAAGAAACTTCGCATGTCACCGCCACCGATGAAACGGGACATTACTACCTGAAGGATCTTCCCAAAGGCAACTTCATACTTGTTGCGTCTGGGGTAGGATATAAATCTGTAGAGAGCCCCGTAACCCTGGAGGGCGGGAAAACCATCGAAGTGAACTTTGTAATGGAAGATGATGAGGTATTGCTTGAAACCGTCGTTGTTTCGGCAAACCGGACAGAAACAAAAAGGAAAGAAGCTCCCTCGGTGGTCAGCGTGATAACCCCCTTGCTGATGGAGAACACCAATTCGGTGACCCTGGCACAAGGACTGAATTTTCAGCCGGGACTACGGATTGAAAGCAACTGCCAGAACTGCGGATTTCAACAAGTTCGCATCAATGGGCTCGACGGCCCCTACTCCCAAATTCTCATCGATAGCCGTCCGATATTCAGCACTCTGGCTGGCGTATATGGTATCGAACAAATACCGGCCAAATAGAGTATCATTTTATCAATGAATTCCGGCGCGGAGGGAACATGCTCGACAAACCTCCTCATACTACCGACATTACCGAACAAACGGAACACAACATTCATTCGGCAAACACCAATTACAACTTTCTTTCGCGAAATTACAAGCACAAAATAAATGCTTACCTGTCCGGGCAATTTATCTACCGTCAAAGCTATTACGGGACCCAAAGAGATACGAACGCCTACGGAACAACCGCTGACAACAGTATGATGGGAGGAGTACAATACAGTTATTCCTCGGAAAGGTTTTTGTTTATGCCGTCTGTAGTTACAACAGGAGTAGAACTGAATTACAATACGATGAGTGATGAAATGCTGGGTTATAACCGAAAGTTGGACCAAGAGGTGAACACAAAAAGCACTTTCCTGCAAAACGAATGGAAAAATGCGGCTTGGAGTATTTTAACAGGAGTGAGACTGGATAAGCACAACCTGATCAAAAAAGCTATTCTGAGTCCGAGAATTAACATACGCTACGCTCCTACCCCCCTTGTTGTCCTCCGCGGCGGTTATTCCACCGGGTTTCGCGCCCCACAAGCCTTCGACGAAGACCTTCACATTACCGCTGTGGGCGGAGAAGTAAGCATCATTCAGCTATCGCCTGGCCTGAAACCCGAATACTCACAAACAGTCAGTATTTCTGCCGATTTGTACAAAGCGTTCGGCCCTGTAGAAACGAATTTACTGATCGAAGGCTTTTATACACATCTGAAAGACGTATTTCTGTTGGAAGAGATTGGAAAAGATCCGCAGGGCAACCTGTTAAAGGAAAGGCGGAACGGGTCGGGAGCCGTTGTGAAAGGTGTAAACATTGAAGGAAAAATTGCTCCGGGCCGAAAGTTTCAATTACAGATGGGCGGAACAATCCAGGAAAGCATGTATAACAAACCGGAATCGTGGAGCAACAATCCAAACGTCGACCCGCAACGCAAGATGTTTCGCACTCCCGATATCTACGGCTATTTCACAGCAACCTGTACACCGACTGAAGCATTCAACATTTCGCTATCCGGTGTATACACAGGTCCCATGTTGGTACAACATTTTGCCGGTTACATACCGGAAGATACCGAATTTCGCACACCCGTTTTTTTTGATTCCACGATTAAACTCGCTTATAACTTTTTTGCAACGGACAAAACAACCTGGCAACTCAACGGGGGTGTTCAAAATATACTCAACAGTTTTCAAAAAGATTTCGACCGGGGACCGCTTCGTGATGCCGGATACATGTACGGGCCTTCACTTCCTCGCACATTCTTTGCTGGCATAAAACTCACTATGTAAATACATAATCGGCGTAAACAGGCATTTACGCCGATTATTTTCTTGTAGCAAATTATGATTTGTTGCCATATTTATAATTACCTTTATGTTTCCATTCAACCTATGCCTTCAGGCTTAAAAAAACATATCCGTAAAATTCCACACAGTCAAAAAACGAGGACATGCACATAGAACAATTAAAAAATATTGACGACACTGTTCTGAAAGCGTTCAAAATATTGATACCCCAGCTTATCGATAGAAACAGTTATCCTTCCCGGGAAGAGTTGCAGGAAATTCTGCAAGCCGGAAATACTTTTCTTTTCATAGCCCGGGAAAACGATGAAATTTTAGGAACACTATCGCTTGTCGTTTATAAAATTCCCACGGGGAAAAAAGCGTGGATCGAAGACGTAGTGGTGGATGAGAACGCCCGGGGAAAAGGAGTAGCTGCGTCATTGGTATATCATGCGTTGAAAGTCGCACGCGAAAAAGGCATCGAAAAAGTAGACCTGACCTCCACTCCTGCCCGCGTAGCGGCTAACCGGCTTTACCAAAAGTTAGGATTCAGGAAAAGAGAGACCAACGTATACCGGTTTACTTTTTAATGGACAGACACATACTACTGTTGTCCGGTTATCCTTGCGCAGAGCCTTTTGTTTCAACGGTTAATAAAATTATATACAAAATCGCCTTATGTCAACTAAAATGCCCGTTCTTTTCGTCGGACACGGCAGTCCGATGATTGCCTTGGAAGAAAACAACTTCACCCGGGGGTTCCTGCAAGTAACGGCGGAAATACCCAAACCCAATGTCATTATTTGCATTTCAGCTCATTGGGAAACTGAGGGAACATTCGTCACGGGGATGGAAACACCTCGCACCATTCACGATTTCGGAGGGTTTCCCCGGGAATTGTACGAAGTTCAGTATCCTGCCCCGGGAAATCCGGAACTGGCAGGAGAGATAATCGATACGCTCCGCCAGTATTCGGTTGGCACCGATTATCAATGGGGGCTGGATCACGGAACGTGGACCGTACTGAAACACATGTATCCCGATGCGGACATACCGGTTGTTCAGCTAAGCCTCGACCGTTCTAAAACACCGCAGGAGCATTACTCCCTGGCCAGATGCTTGTCGGATTTTCGTAATCGCGGCATCTTGATCATGGGAAGCGGAAATATGGTTCACAACCTGCACCTGCTGGATTGGGGAAGGATCAACGATGATGATTACGGGTTTGGATGGGCAATTTCCGCTGCAGAAAAAATGTACGGATATATTACCGCAAATAATCACGCTCCGCTTATCGATTATTTTACCCAAGGTGAAGACTTCCGACTCTCCATTCCTACTCCCGAACATTACCTGCCCATGCTCTATGCGCTCGCACTACAGACAGATAACGAAAAAGTTGAATTCTTCAACCGGGGATTTGTCGGCGGATCATTGGTAATGACCGCGCTGAAAATTGGATAGAAGGCTTATCCGTTTTACCTTCTTCTCCCTTACTTTTCCTCGATTTAAGGCGGATTTCTCCTAAATTTTGAGTAATTTTGAGTCCCGAAAGTAAGTTGTATCTATTATTTATTATTCGGAAAATTAAAAGATGGAAAATTTTAGTCGTGTTGGTTTTGACAATGAAAAATACCTGCAAGAACAAACCTCTGCTATTCTCGAACGCGTAAGCCGGTTCAACGATAAATTATACCTCGAATTCGGAGGAAAAATTTTGTATGATTATCATGCAGCACGGGTTCTGCCCGGCTTCACTCCGAACGTTAAAATGCGTCTTTTGCAAAAACTGAAAGACCAGGTAGAGGTTATTATGTGCGTGTATGCAGGAGATATCGAACGAAGCAAAATCAGGGCCGATTTCGGCATCACCTATGATGTGGACGTATTGAAGAGCATCGACGACCTGAAATGGTATGGCATCAATGTAGCTGCCGTTGTTATTACCCGGTACGAAAAACAACCCGCCGCAGTAATCTTCAAGAACAAACTCGAGTTGAAAGGCATTAAAGTTTACCTGCACTATCCTACGCGAGGTTATCCGAAAAACATCGATTTGATTGTGAGCGACGAAGGATACGGCTCCAATGAATACATCGAAACCACCAAACCCATCGTGGTGGTTACCGGACCCGGACCCGGCAGCGGGAAGCTTGCCACAGCCCTGAGCAACCTTTATCACGATTATAAAAAGGGGAAGGATGCCGGTTATGCAAAATTTGAAACATTCCCTATTTGGGATTTACCCATAGACCATCTGGTCAACATTGCCTACGAAGCAGCAACCGCAGACTTAGGCGATGTTAATATGATAGACCCTTACCACCTGAAGGCATATGGATTGGAAGCGGTGAATTACAACCGCGATATAGAGGCTTTCAATCTTCTGAAAGAGATTCTGACGAAAATCACTGGCAATAATTCCGTCTATCTCTCTCCCACCGACATGGGGGTAAACCGGATCAGTGCGGGGATTATTGATGATGAACGATGCAAAGAGGCGGCTTATCAGGAAATTATCCGCCGGCATTTACGGGGATTTGTTGATTACGCAATGGGCCAGATCGACACGGAAACACTCGAACGTAACGCCGAGATCATGGAAAGAGTCGGGGCGAAAGATGAAGATCGTCTTGTGGTTGAACCTGCCCGAAGAGCGGCCAAGGATGCCGAAACGAACGGAAAGGGATACGGGGGAATCTATTGCGGCGCTGCCATTGAACTGAACGACGGCACCCTTATTACCGGAAAGAATTCATCGTTGCTGCACGCCTCCTCCAGTATGATCCTGAATGCTATCAAACACCTGGCAGGGTTACCCGACAACATGATTCTCCTGCCCGAAAATATTATCGACTCGGTTACCCACCTGAAGAAAGATATCTTGAACGGGAAGAATGCCAGCCTTGATGTGGAAGAGACCCTTATAGCATTGGCGATTAGTGCGATATCCAACCCTGCAGCACAAATGGCATTGCAGAAACTGACCGAACTGAACAATTGCGAAATGCACTCCACTCATATACCTACTCCGGGAGATGAAGCCGGGTTACGTAAATTAAAAATCAACGTAACCTGCGACCCGCTATTCTCCAGTAAACGGTTGTTTGTGAGCGAGTGATCTTACCCCAAGAATGATATCAATACACCCGCAGCAACTGCCGACCCAATAACTCCCGACACGTTGCTGGCCATGCAATACTGCAGGATGTGGTTGGATTTATCGTATTTTAACGCCATCTCATTGGCCACGCGTGAGGCCATTGGGACAGCACTCAGCCCCGTAGCACCCACGAGAGGGTTGATCTTTTTCTTCGAAAACAGGTTAAACAGTTTCACGGCCAGTATGCCTCCCGCAACGGAGATAGCAAACGCCAGAAAACCACCCACGATAATTCCCAGCGTCCGTGGCGACAGGAACACTTCAGAGGTCATGGTTGCCCCGACTGTTAATCCGAGGAAAATGGTTGCCGTATTCATAATGGGCCCGGAAGCTGCATCTGCGAGCCGGCTGGTGTTGGCCCCGATTTCCTTCACAAGGTTTCCGAACAGCAACATCCCCACCAACGGAGCCGCAGAAGGTACAAAAACAGCTACCACAACACCCAAAACTATTGGAAAAACAATTTTCACCGTCTTCAGGTGTTTGATTTCGTGCTTGGGGGGAAACTGCTTATCCATTTTCTTCATGTGGATACGAAATTCCTTCTTGGTCATCAGCAAATTGGCTACCAACGGAATAATCACCGGAACCAACGCCATATAAGAATAAGCGGCAATAGCTATGGGACCCAATAAATGGGGTGCTAACTTGATGGTAGTGTAAATGGCCGTAGGCCCGTCTGCACCACCGATAATGGCTAGCGATGCGGCTTCCTTCATATTGAAACCAACAAGTACGGCTATAATAAGCACGGTAAAAATGCCCAATTGCGCAGCACCACCGAACAACGAAAGTTTCAGGTTACGAAGCATGGGTCCGAAATCCGTCAATGCACCTACTCCCATAAAAATAATGGGTGGCAGCAGTCCAGTCTTGATAAGCGCATAATAAAGGAAATTCATAATCCCGTACTCACTGGCAATATCAAGCAGGTTCATATAACTTCCGTCAGGCGATTGAACGAGCGAGTTATCCACTATGCCCAAACCAGCCAAGGGGAGGTTTGCCAGCAGCACACCAAACCCTATAGGAACAAGGAGCAACGGCTCATATTGTTTTTTTATACCCAGATACAACAGGATGAAAGCGATGATCCACATAAGTAAGGTACCCCAGGAAATGCTTCCAAAAGCCGTCATATCTACTAAGTTCGAAAAAATCTCATTCATAGCTTCATTGCAATTTTACAAGGATATCGTCCTCTTCCACCGAATCACCGTTTGAGAAACAGATTTCAATCACTTTACCGCTTTCCTCAGCAGATACGGCATTGTAGGTTTTCATGGATTCAATGTAGCCGATAACTTCTCCTATTTTCACTTCACTCCCCACTTTCAATGGTGTTTCAGAAGAATCTTTGGTTAAGTAGAACTTCCCTTCGAGGGGAGAGATTACCTCTTTTACTTTTCCACCGGGAAGAACAGCGGAAGGACTGTCAACAACTTTCGGCTGAGGCGGAACATCTTTGTTTACGGGGTGAAACGGAATACCGTCGTTCTCGGGATAGGATATATAGACCCTGTATTCTTCGTTATCTACGTTGATCACTAGCTGCCGGGGTTGGAAATTGTTTGTTGCACCGTTTGCCGGAGCTTCAACCGGTGAAGGCTGAGTTTTTTCAACTTGTGCCGCAGCCTTTCGCTTGGCCAGATCCTCTTCAAAAGCTTTTTTTGCAGCGCCCGACTTGTAGGCTCTGTACTGTTCGGGATGCATGGCAAGCTCAAACAACTCTTCATCGTCCTGCCCAAAATCCCAGTTGTTTTTTTTCATCTCAGCACGGAACTCATCCAGCTGATTAGGATAAAGGTCTTGCGGATTTCCATTGTAAAACTCCCTGCCCTGTTCTTTTATCAACTGAACAATTTCAGGTGCCAACGTTCCCGGCAGTTTTCCCGACCGGCCCAGGATCATGTCCCATATATTATCAGCAATGACCGACCAGCGCTCCTTGCCTCTTTCTATCTGCATAACATTCATCAGTGCCAGGTTCTTTACATACTGGCTGAACGGAGTGACTAAAGGTGGATTTCCGATCTTAGGCCATACATAAGCCACTTCGTTAAAAAGCTTGATCAGCAAATCATCCAGAGTAATTTCTTCTTTGCCATTTTTTGACAGCCACTTGTTCAATGACTCCAGGTTGCTCTCCAAATCAGCCATCAGACTACCCATCATACCGCCCGGAAGTCCGGGTCCGATAAGCAACGAGTTCATCAACCTGTTCTTCGGGTTGATGTAATATCCTAGAAAATCATCTATATATTTTTGTGTCAGGGAGCGAACTTTCATGTACGCTTTCATATTGATGTCCGGCACTTTAAAGCCTGCATCCTTAAGCATGGCCTGGATAGCCAGCACATCCGCATGTCCGGTTCCCCACGCCAGCGGTTCCATGGCCGTATCCACGTAATCGACGCCTGCGTAAGCGGCTTCGAGTATGGAAGCCATCTGGAATCCGGGTCCTGCGTGTCCATGATAAGTAACAGGAATATCCGGATGCTTCTCTTTTATGTTTTTAATTATTTTCCCAACGGTTGCCGGACGGGCAATTCCCGCCATATCCTTCACACAAATTTCATCGGCACCCATTCCAATCAGCGTGTCAGCCAGTTCGGTATAGTATTCTACAGTGTGTACTTCCGATACCGTAAGGCTAAGCGCAGCTTGTGAAATCATACCAGCCTCCTTGGCAAACCTGATGGAACTCTCCAGGTTACGCGGATCGTTAAGGCCGTCAAACGACCGGGCGATATCGGTCCCCTGCTTTTTCTTTACCTGAAACATCAGCCGGCGAACATCAGCCGGGACAGGACTCATGCGGATACCGTTCAGCCCGCGCTCCAGCATATGCGTCTGAATACCTGCGTCGTTAAACGGTTGTGTCCATTTCCGGACGGCCACATTGGGGTTCTCGCCGAAAAGAAGATTGATCTGTTCAAACCCTCCTCCATTGGTTTCAACTCTCGCAAAGCACCCCATATCCACGATTGCCGGAGCCACCTCCAGCAGTTGTTCAACCGTCGGGACATACTTGCCCGACGATTGCCACATGTCTCTGTACAGTAAACTGAATTTTATTTCTTTTGCCATGTTTTGTATGATTATTTTTATTTTTCTATTTTGTCGATCTTCTCTATTTTCCCTTTGCCTCCGGTTATGGCTTCAACAGCAGCAATAACGGCAGCAATCTTCGCGGGATTGGTAGGTTTGGCTTTCCCGGTGGCAAACTCCTTTTTCACGGCCATGGTTTCTGCCGGAATAAACCGGTTGGTAAAACGAATAACCCCATTACCGATCAAAACTACCAGATACAAAATAATCAATACAGTTGTTAAACCTACCAGTAAAAGGCTCAATGCTTCGTTTATATTTTCCATAAAATTATCTTATTTTCAAATTGATAACCTATTAATACATATATTAGGAAAGAAGATTTATGCTTCCGAAGTATAAATCCAAGGTACAAATATACTAAAATATTTTTATTAAAATAGCACCAAACCTTTCAAATCAAAACAAAAAGCGTTATACTATCTTCTTTTTATCATATCCAATAATCCACCTCTACCCCTTATCGTTCAATAAGCATAGGACTATAGCAGCTATATCGCTTGATTGGCTGTAAGCCACAGCAATGAACTATCGCCATAACTCAAGAAGCGGTAATCGTTTTGTAACGCGTAATCGTAAACATCCCGCCAATACTTGCCGATACCCGAAGCAATCAACAACAATAATGTACTCTGAGGCTGGTGGAAATTGGTGATGAGCGCCTGGGGATAATGAAACGTGTAACCGGGAACAATCATAACCTGAGTAAAGGCAAGCAATTGATCTGCATTATTTCTAATAAGATAATCGATGATGGATTTAAGGGCTAGTTTAGGAGAAACCGGATTTTCTTCACCGTAAGGCTCCCATTGAAAAACCACTAATTCCTCCGGTTGAATATCCGGCTGAAGAAGTATTTTTTTTCCCAGGTAGTACAGACTCTCCACGGTACGCATGGACGTGGTCCCTACGACAATCAGGTTATTTTCATTTTCGTACAAGGCCTGAACCGTTTCTCTTGAAACGGAGATAAACTCCATATGCATATCGTGGTCACCGATGGTTTCGGATTTCATCGGCTTGAAGGTGCCCGCTCCCACATGCAAGGTAACCCGGGCAGATTGGATTCCTTTTTTCCGAAAAGACCTCATTACTTCGGAGGTGAAGTGTAACCCTGCCGTTGGAGCAGCTACCGACCCTTCCACCGCAGAATAAACCGTTTGATACGTTTCATCATCCCGTGCTTCCGAAGCACGATTTAAATAAGGAGGAATGGGCAGTTTTCCGGCAATTTCCAGTAATTCGGAAAACGTAAAACCCGGATTATTCCACGAAAACTCAACAATCACATCGTCCGCATTACTCTCTATCTTTCGTGCAGAAAGCAACACATTTTCATTATTTACAGAAACTTTCATCTGCAACACATCATCTTTCCAGCGTTTGGCATTGCCAATCATACAATGCCAGGAACAGGATGTTCGTTGTTGAAAATTTACCGAATAGTCCCTTGGAGCATGCGGCGAAAGGCAAAAAATTTCAATAACGGCACCCGTACTTTTTTCGAAAATCAACCGGGCATGAATCACACGGGTGTCGTTGAAAACCAGTAAGCTGCCTTCGGGTATTTCTGCACCAATCCCGGAGAAAGGCCGGGTAGATATCGTATTGTTTCTGAAGAGCAACAGTTTCGATGAATCTCTTTTTTCCAACGGATATCTGGCTATTTTTTCGGGAGGAAGCGTATAGCTATAATCGGCAATTCTGATCTTTTCCGCGTCGCATTTTTTCATTTTTAAGAAAATTAGTCTTTTTTTTATTACAATTTCTGTAAATAATCCGACAAAATTAGGCAACTTTGTGTTTGCATCAAAAAATGCATATAAGAAACTGCACGTTCAAATGAAAAAATTACAAATCGGCGACAAGGTTCGTTTTCTGAACACCGTGGGGGGAGGACAGGTAAAAGGGTTTTTAAACAAACAACTGGTTATTGTAGAAGACGAAAACGGATTCGACGTACCTGTTCTTGTTTCGGAATGTGTGGTTGTGGAAGCCGCAGGAAACGAAAAATTGGGACAACCCGAAACCGAAGTTCCGGTTAAGGAACCGAAGCCTTCTACCCGTCTCGATGAAACGGGGCCGGTCACCGAAACCGCCGAAGGCGAGAAGATCACCACCTGCCTGGTTTACCTGCCTGCCGATGCCCGGAACATGACTCAGACTTCGTTTGAATGCTATTTCGTGAACGACAGCAATTACTACCTTTTCCTCAATTACATGAGCCGGGAGAACAACTCTTGGAAAAGTCGTTTCAACGGTATCGTAGAACCCAACACACAGATTTTTATCGAAGAGTTCGACAAATCCCAACTGAACGATCTGGAAAAAGTCTGTGTTCAGTTTGTATCGTTTAAGCACAACAAAACGTTCCGCTTCAAGAGTCCGGTCTCGGTTGAATTACGTATCGATACGGTAAAGTTTTACAAGCTGCACAGTTTTACGGAGAACGATTATTTTGACGAAAATGCACTTGTCTATTACATTACCCGGAACGATATTCCAGAACGGGAAATGCTGGTTTCTGCAGGAGAAATCCAGCGTGCAATGCAAGAAAAAACTGTTTCAGAAGAACGTCCCCGCATACAAAGAATAGAAAAGAAAGAGCACCAACCCGCAATTGAAGTGGATTTACACATCAATGAACTTATAGACAACACAAAAGGCATGAACAATGTCGAAATACTCGAATATCAACTCGCGAAATTTAACGAGGTGATGCAGGAAAACCTTAAACGAAAAGGCCAGAAAATAGTCTTTATTCACGGGAAGGGCGACGGCGTATTAAAAAATACGCTACTCAAGGAGATAAAAAATAAATACAAAAGTTGTTACTATCAAGACGCTTCGTTCCGCGAATACGGATTCGGAGCAACCATGGTAACTATCCGGTAATTAAACAAACAACAAAAATAACCCTGGAGAGATGAAAAAAACAGTGCTTATTATACTGCTGATTTTCTCGTTATCAAGCTGTGACGTGCTTAATCAGATTGGCGGAGCCATTCAGTTATCGCAGTGTGAATACACGTATAACTCCGTCGCCGATATACAGTTGGCCGGAATAAACCTGGGGAATGGTTCAACCATCTCACTTTCTAACTTTGCTTCCATTTCGAGTATCCTGACCGGAGGAAATTTACAAACCATCCCTTTCAGCATGACCCTCAACATGGATGTAAAAAACCCCAATCAGGCGGCCGCATTTCTAAATGCACTCGAGTATGCCATTGAAATCAATGAAATGGAGTTTACAACCGGGAAAATGGATGTTCCTCTTCGCGTTGAACCCGGACAAACAGCCGTGTTGCCCTTATCCATCGGGGTGGATCTAAAAAACCTGATAAACAGGTATTCCCGCGATCGTGTCGCCCGTGAGATGAGTGGCTTTTTAGGTTTGTCGTCCGATGAAACAAAGGTGACGGTGAAACTTTGGCCTAAGCTTATGGTGGGAAACAGACCCGTCAAAGTTCCGGCACCCATACCGGTTGTTTTTACTTTTGGGGGAAGTAATCCGTGAGCCAACCACACCGTCTATGAAGAAACCCGGTAAAGAGGAACGTCAGGAAGCTATTGCTCAGATTTTGGGCAATAGCTCTATCGAAAGCCAGGAGGAGCTCTTGAAACAGCTTTCCGACAGAGGTTTTGAACTGACACAAGCCACGTTGTCGCGCGATTTCCGGGAGATGAAGGTGGCTAAAACGCCCGATGCCGCCGGCAACTATTTTTACCGGCTACCCGGGATCCAGTTGCCCCAGCCAAAATCGGAAAAGTTTGGGATGACCTCTCCTTTTTTCCGTCACGGCATTATCAATATTGAATTCTCGGGCCAGTTTGCTGTCCTGAAAACCCCCGGAGGATATGCCCGAGGCGTGGCCCAGGACATAGACACCAACAACATACCGGGTATCATGGCAACCATTGCCGGCAACGATACGGTACTTGTAATTCTTCGTGAAAACAGCAACAAAGCCGATATCATCCTTTCACTTAAACTGCTATTTGCCAGGGAATAAACCCAACAAGCATTCAAGCCCAAATTTATATATATGTTCATTATTGGTATTGCCGGGGGTTCCGGCTCGGGAAAAACCACTTTGGTTAACTCCATCCTCGAAAGAGTTCCTTACGACCAGATTTCACTGCTCACGCAGGATTCGTACTATAAAGACAGCAGCCATTTGCCCATTGAGCAACGTCGGGTGCTGAATTTCGACCATCCCGACTCCATTGAATGGGAGCTGATGCGGGGCGATATCCAAAAACTGAAATCGGGACAGGAGATAGATTCCCCCACCTACTCCTACCTTACCTGTACCCGCCAGCCCGAAACGATCCGCATAAAACCCAATAAGATACTGCTGATTGAGGGAATCCTGATTCTCACGCAACCCGAACTCTGCGACGAAATGGATATGCGTATTTACCTGGAGGTAGAGTCGGACTACCGGCTTTCGCGCATTATCGAACGCGACATGGAGTCGCGCGGAAGAACAGCTCAGGAGGTAATAAAACGTTACTATCAAACGGTGCGGCCCATGCACGAGGAGTTCATAAAACCATCGCGGGAACGTGCCGATATGCTGGTGATGGGCGGAGGGTTGAATACAAAAGCGGCAGATTTTATCTCTTCGGCCATTTTGGGAAAGCTACTGGCAAAATAATCCCCTGTCTATCTCGGTCTTTTCGCTTCGTAATCGCCGAACCACTCAAAAAACTTCCGGATCCCTGTTTCAACCGGCGTGGAAGGTTTGTACCCGAAGTCGGCTTCTAGCAATGACGTATCGGCAAAAGTGGAAACAACGTCGCCGGGTTGCATATCGGCCATTTCGACAATGGCCTTTTTCCCCGTTGTCTTTTCGATAATACCGATAAAATCCATCAATTGCAGCGGTGACGAGCACCCCATGTTATAAACCATGCTCGGAATTCCGGTTTGCGGAGGGGAAGGGATAATTTTCATCACACCTTCCACTACATCATCAATGTATGTAAAATCACGCTGCATCTCCCCTTTATTGAATACTTTTATGGGCATACCTTTCGATATAGCAGACATGAACAGCCAGGGTGCCATGTCGGGACGGCCCCACGGCCCGTAAACGGTAAAAAAACGGATGCCGGTTACCGGCAGTTTATACAACCGGCTGTAAGTATACGCCAACAACTCATTGGATTTCTTAGTTGCGGCATATAAGCTTACCGGATGATCGGTCCGGGCAGACTCCTTGTAGGGGACGGGCGTATCTTCACCATACACGCTGCTTGAGCTGGCATACACAAGATGCCGTATGGACGATGTGCGGCAAGCCTCAAGCAAGTTGGTAAAACCGACAATATTTGAGTGAATGTAAGACAACGGATTTTCGAGCGAATACCTGACACCCGCCTGTGCGGCGAGATTGATCACATGAGTAAATCTTTCATTTCTAAAAAGTAAAAAAACATCTTCCCGGTCGGTTAGATCGAGTTGGATAAAACGATAGGCCGGAAATTTATGGCTTTGTACACATTGGCCTTTTTTTATTTTTTCTTTCGGAATGCCTGAATCTGCCAGGCGGGCAAACTTTAATCCTACATCGTAATAACCGTTGATGTTGTCGAGCCCAACCACCTCAAGATCTTGAGTAAGCAGTTTTTTGACAACGTGGTAACCAATAAATCCGGCAGCACCGGTGACCAATACTTTCATTTTTTTACACTTATAATGCTACAACTAAATACTTACCAACCGCATATTGCTCTTTACCGAAAAGAAACGACCGGATATCCTCGTCTTTTTTTATAGCCTTATCGGAAATCAAAAGAAGTTGTCCGTCCAGCTTATTTTTCACGATTTCCTCCTTATCAGCAAAAATCACGTCTTTTTTCAAAAAAACATCCATGCTTTCGGCACGTGAAATACCATAAACGTAATAATCCGTTGTTCGTTTTTCGGATGCCACGGCAGAGGCTTTCTCACACAACCGGCTCCACCCCAAATAGGGATTCAGTTGCGGCATGGCCAACCCGGCAACAAATACCGTCAGCAGCACCCCGGCAGCCATCACCCGAACCGGGCGTTGCAACTGTTTTTTAAAAAACAACAGGTATAAAACTATTAACCCGCTAAGCGTGATGATGCCCGCAGCAAGATAAACCAGAAAAACACCGGCAAAAAAAGCATCATCTGTTCCAGAGAGATAAAACACAGCAGGTAAGGCCAATGTAAAGATTATTGCCGGAACAGCTAATGAAATACGCAACCAGATATTCGTTGGATCAAATTTTTTCAACAGAAGTGCCGGAAGGAAAATGAAAAATGGAAAAGAAGGAAGCAGGTAAACGGCCAGCTTCGAACTGATAACCGACAGCATGACAAACGTTGTCAGTATAATAATCAAGAAGAAACGCTCAATTTCGGTTTGAATTTTTCTTCGTACTCCCCCAAAGGCAATCAATCCGACGGAGAGAAACATCCACGGTGCCAAAGAGTACCAAACAGACAGGACGTAATAATAAAACGGGCGTTTGTGATGAAAGGCGTTGATTCCCCTGCCCACCGTCTGATGCACCAACAGGTTATTGAGGTACTCACTCCCCGATTCCATGTAAGCTCCGGCAAACCAGATACCGCATCCCAACAACAGGACAAGCAGGCTTTTCCAGCCCCAATACTGTCTCCACGTATGAATTTTCCGTTGATAGAGAAGAAAGACAAGTGTCGACAACAACGGGACCAGGATTCCCACAGGCCCTTTCGTAAAAAGTGCGAGGAAAACATATACCGGAAACAAAAAAGAGTCGCGTTTTCCTCCTTCCCCTTTATATATTTTAAAGAACGTATAGAGCGCCAATACGATAAACATGCACATCAGCATATCCATCCGAACCACAAGAGCAAGGCCGGTAAACAACCCCGCCGTCATCAACATCAGCAAAGCTTCGGTCTGATTTTCTGCGTTTTCTTTCCGGACCCATTTTGCCATAGTCGTGAGAACTATTACCGCCGGAACAAACGACAACAAGGACAAAAACCACATCCGATGCCCTCCAAGCAATATTTTTCCGGCCATCATCAGCCAAAAATAGAGCGGCGGTTTATCGGCATAAATTTCACCCTGGTTGGTAAACGTGAAAACATCACCGTTTTGCAATGCCTCATCCACAATGCTTAAATACCGCAGTTCGTTATCGGGCGTATAATCACGGAGAATCATTACCGGAAGTAAGGCAACAAACCAAATAAGGTACAGGTATTTATTCTTCATCCGATATATGTTTTTTGTTTGAATAATCAATCATTATATTCCGGATATACGCCACGAAACCAAACGATTGTCCGAGAATCAATACCGGATCGAGCCGGAAAATCCCGTAGGCAATGATGCTGGCCGATCCCAACAGGCTGATCACCCAGAAGCCAATGGGCAGTGCAGATTCACGACGATGTGTCGAATATATCCATTGATAAATAAACCGGAAAGTAAACAGGACCTGGCCGACAGAACCGAAGACCAACAACCAGAAAGGAACATTCTTGTTCTGAAAAAATGCGGCGGCAAAGGCCGGAATATCCCGCATCAGGAAAAACGTAGCTGCGAGGGGGGTGAGCAACAGAATGGATTTTAATGCAAAAGGGAGGCCCTTCCAGAGCCCTTTCAGATCGAGGTTCCATAAATAGATGTAATACGAAATAAACTGCCCCAGAATAATCGCAAAATCATTCCTGAGCACACCGTAAATAAACAGCAGGTACGATCCAAAAATACTTAGTATCCAGAATGCAGCAGGTGAAAGTACTTTTTTGGCCTTTTCGGTGACAATCCATTGGTACAACAGCCGTGCCGAAAAAAAAGCTTGCGCCAGAAAACCAATCGCGTATACCCAGGCCGGACTTCCTTGCATAATCAATGTAAATTACTGGCAACGATGTGGTAGTTTATGTACCTTTTCTTCATCCACCGATAGGCAAAACAGTCGATAAAAGGCCCGGTGAGGCGATTCCACAAATGATATTTCGATTTTCCCGCTATACGTTGATAATGCCTTACAGGAATTTGTTGCACGTTGCCGTTCTGCAACAAAATGAGCGCCGGAAGAAACCGGTGCATCCCCTTGAACATAGGAATACGCTTGGCATAATCTGTATACATCACTTTAAGCGGGCACCCCGTATCAGAAACACCATCTCCCGTCATCATCCGCCGGTAACCGTTCGCTATCTTCGATTGCAGGTTTTTGAAAAAAGAATCCTTGCGGTTGGCACGAATACCCGTAACAAATTCACAATTAGCCAAACCGGGGAGCAGAAGGTTAAAATCATCCGCATCGGTTTGCATATCCGCATCCATGTACCCTACGTATTCCGAAAAGCAGTAATCGAAGCCAGCTTTAAGCGCAGCACTGAGCCCGCCGTTTCTTTTCATCTCAATATAGAAAAAACCGGGATGTCTGTCGCACATCTGGTGTATGCGGCTTCCACTATCGTCCGTTGAACCATCGTTCACAAACAAGACACACGTTTTATAAAGCGACTGAGGCAAATAATTGCTGAGTTTTTCTTCTAACCGGGCAATGTTGTCTTCTTCATTATAAACAGGGACAATAATGGTAAAGGTGTACTGCCCCGTTTGATTTGTACTGGTCTGCATAACTTTAAATCAACTCAAAAGTAATCGTTGACTTTACGATAAATTAATCTGCAAATGTAGTTATTTTTCTGTTCAGCCGGAATGTTTACCGCAAAGTTTATACATGAATCAAGCATCATTTTTCCAATCGAGTAGGTAGGGGGATTACTCCCCCGCCCTCTCACACCACCGTGCATGCTCTCGCACACGGCGGTTTCTTTTAATGGTTTAACCTTGCATAATTTAATGAGAGATTGTAAAGACCTACATCG
>Ga0228535_1002369_pt1 | contig 18643 bp, 7 predicted proteins | sample SJ1metagenome_FD_168457 | JGI IMG/M metagenome (GOLD analysis project Ga0228535, IMG submission 168457) | Enriched culture of PCE-dechlorinating microbial communities from Ithaca, New York, USA - SJ1 | ecosystem: Engineered > Modeled > Simulated communities (microbial... > Unclassified | place... | reverse complement strand
CCGAGGTTGGGGACGGTTGGGTTCTGTCTTAACCTCAATCACTGGTATTGGCGCTGAAGGTAAATTCCAACTGGCAGAGGGAGCCTGGTAATTGCCCATTGCCTCCATGGCTTCTTCGGGGCTGGCTTTTTTCTGTAATTCCACCGAGAAGCATACCATGTGACCGTCACTGACCGCCACCCGGTTGGTATGCGCCGACAGGGTGAAATCTGCCATCTCAATGGTATTTTCTTTCAGGATACCCAGCATCTTGCGCGTCTCCCACTCCACTTTTTCCTCTTCCCCGGCGATATAGGGGATTACATTATCAAGGATATCCAGAGATGGCACGCCAGGGTAGCCCGCCCCCGAAAGTGCCTGCATCGAAACGGCGAAAATCTTTTGTATGCCGAATGCGTTCTGCAGCGCTTTGAGGGCAACTGTCAGCCCGGTGCTGGTGCAGTTGGGATTGGTGACGATGCAGCCCATCCATCCGCGCTGCATTCTTTGAATTTCAACCAAAGCTGCGTGGTCGGCGTTGACTTCTGGAAGAAGGATTGGCACATCGGGTTCACGCCGGTATGCAGATGCATTGGAGAATACCGCCATTCCCGCCCTGGCGAAATCAGGTTCAACTGATTTGGCAATATCTGCTGGTAATGCAGAGAATACAACACGGATATCTTTCATACCCGCTGGATCGGAAGGCAGCACAGGGAGTGTCGCCACACTGGCAGGTATTCCACCTGGCAGCAGCCAGCGGCAGCCTTCGGCGTATGTCCCGCCTGCCGTCCGTTCTGAGCCGGTAACGGCTTTTACCTCAAACCAGGGATGCTTTTCTAATAACGAGACAAACCGCTGCCCCACGCTGCCGGTGGCAGCCAGAACTGCAACGGGAATTTTTTCGTTCATCATGTAACTCCTGAATTAATGAATTAACCTGTGCAATGCCTGCACAGCCCGGGTACCATCTGCTGCCGAGACAATAAAGCTGATTGACACTTCTGAAGATCCCTGTGCGATGGCGATGACATTTACCTTCTCGTCTCCCAGGGTCGAAAAAACTTTACCGGCGACTCCAGGGATGTTGCGCATGCCCGCCCCCACTACCGAGATGATCACCACCTCATCGGTAGCCCAAACGGAATCAATATCTCTGCGGGCGAACTCGCGTTCAAATTCCATCTGGATGGCATCCATCACCAGCTCTGCCGATTCTGCAGGCACAGCGAAACAGATAGATTGCTCGGAGGATGCCTGCGAGATAAGCGGGACGCTTGTTTTGGTCGACGCGATAGAACGGAAGGTGCGCGCAGCCACGCCCGGCACGCCCAGCATGCCCCTGCCCTCGAGGGTGATCAGGCGCAACCCCTTGATGATGGTTACCGCCTTCACCGTGTTTTCTGTGGATGTGTACTGGTCGAGCACGATCTGCGTGCCCGGATGCTCCGGATTGAAGGTATTCAGCACCCGTAGGTCGATACCCGCTTCTATCACCGGGCGGATGGTTTTAGGATGCAGCACCTTGGCGCCGTAATAAGCCAGTTCGCTGATCTCCCGGAACGAGAGGATTTGAATGGTCTTTGCGTCTTTTACAATACGCGGATCAGCGCTCATCACACCGTTTACATCCGTCCAGATCCAAACCGCCTGCGCCTGGAGCACCACGCCCAGGATCGCTGCGGAATAATCACTGCCGCCCCTTCCGAGAGTGGTGATGACGCCTTTCTCGTTTGCGCCAATAAAACCGGTGACAATGGGAACAATCCCCTCTTCCAACAGGGGAGTCAGTTTTTTCTGGCAGAGTGCTGAAGTTGCCGGGTAGTCGGGGTTGGCTGATTGGTGATTGGAATCTGTTCTGATCAGTTGGGTCGCTTCAATGGGTTGTGCCGCTACACCTTTCTGACGCAGTATCTCTGCCAGAATGAGAATCGACATCCGCTCACCCAGGCTGGCGATTGCATCCAGTGCCCGGGGGGAGGCTTCTCCTAAAACTTGGATGGCTGAACACAAACTGCTTGCCTGATTTACCAGGTGGATGATGGCTTTCTCCGCCTGTTTACAGTGTTTATCCGTTTTACATGCTGCGTGGAGTGTATCAAGATGCCGGGAATACAGCTCTTCGAGCGATTGCTTTAAGCTGCTTTCATCGCCATCGGCTGCCAACCCAGCGCAGCGCAGCAGAATATCGGTAACTCCAGAGAGCGCAGAGATCACCACGACCAGTTGTGGGTACGCGGCGCGGTTTTTTTGAATGATATCCGCGCATTGATTGAGCGCTTCAGGTGAGCCTACAGATGTACCACCAAATTTCATCACCAGTGCTGACATAATCAACCTCTAGAACCTTTTGGAAAATTATAGCCCATCCTGCGGGCTGGTGTATTGTTCATTGGGATAAAACAGTACCGGCGCGTGATTCCCCCACCCTGGCGCCGGGTTTGTTTTTCATCAGTTTGCCCCCTGACCTGCTGTAAGGTTAGATTTCGGTTTCTTTTTCCACCACAATCGTGCAGCGGGTCACCAGCGCGGCTATCGCGCCGATGGCTGCCAGCTGCGGTGCCAGTAGTGCGCCGACCACACCAAACGTCAGTGGGATATCCATGAGCGCTTTACCCTCTTCGTTCTTGATCGTAATGCGGCGGATATTGCCTTCGTGAATGAGCTCTCTTAACCTGGATAGTAGTGCATCACCATCGACCTGGAACTCTTCTGTTCGATATTGATGTTCGGTCATGCTTACTCCTTTTCTTTCTTACAATCATATACGCAGGAATTCGGATTAAGTTTTGGAACCTGGCATCTGAATGCATATTCATTACTGAAAACTTCGTTATAATCACCTGCATGCGCAGGAATTACCTGATAATCATTTGTGTCATGCTCATGCTGCTGGTATCTTCGTGCTCTGTCGGGAATGCTCTTCCATTGGAACCATCTCCAGCGGTGGATACTCCCACACCGACTGTGACTGAAACGATTATCTGGTTCCCTGCCACGTCCACACCTACGATGCCTGCTACCATAGCTCCCACCCCCACCCCCGATGCTTCGATCAGTTTTGGTGAGCTTTTGCTGGATGAACAGTTTGCAGATGGTGCGAACTGGACCGAAGCGGATTTAACCGCCGGAAATCGTGTCATTGGCAACAACGAGCTGACTCTCGCGGTCGCTTCACCGGGTGGGGTTTTAACCAGTATGCATAAAGATCTGGTTGTGCAGGATTTTTACCTTGAGACCACCATCACTGCATCCCTCTGCCGTCAGCAGGATTCTTTTGGTCTCATCTACGCCGCAGTGACCCCGCGCGAATACCACCGCATAGCTTTCAATTGTGCGGGGCAGTATCGTTTGGAAAAAGTCTATTTTTCACGGGTGACTGCGATTACCGAATGGATGGGCTCCTCGCAGGCAGTACGCGGACCAGGAGCGCCGGTCAGGGTGCGGGTCTGGTCAGGCAATGGTCTGATACGAATGTATCTGAATGATGTATTCGAGCTTTCTCAGCCGGTTTTCCCGGCGGCGGGAGGGATAGGTTTTTTTGCTGCATCCGGAGGTAATACGGCAGTGACTGTGAGCTATTCTGATTTGCAGGTGTACCAGGTGACCCGGGCAGATTACATCCCAACGGCAATTCCCACTGTGCCGCCGACCAAGACCCCCGTACCTACTGCGCCCAAGCCTTAAGGTTAAATAACAAGTGGGCGCGGAGGGGCTCGAACCCACGAACCTCACGGATGTGAACCGTGCGCTCTGACCAGCTGAGCTACGCGCCCATTTTTGGGGTATCGAGATTATAGCAGATGGAATATTGAATCGCAAGGTGAGGAAAAAACGACTACTTTTATTATTTATAAATTGCTATTAAGATTCCAATGAACTTGAAAATATTTATTATTAATTTGTCTTCACTTTTAGAAATAATTATCTACTATGTTGAATTCTATTATTAGTAAAGTTAAGTCTTTCCTAAGCATTGATGGCGATCCCATTTTCGGGAATATTGTGAGAGGCGGATCGGTAACATTATTTGCACGAATACTTAATGCATTATTACTTCTAATTATTAATATTTTCGTTGCGCGACTATATGGTTCCGGTGTAGTTGGAGTATTGGCAATTATCAATTCTTTCCTGAATATCACATTTTTATTTAACCTTTTTGGCACCAATATAGCTGTGTTGCGACTTGTACCTGAATACTGCACGAAATATTCAGATACTTCAAGTCGTGAAGTGTGGATCCGTATCCAAAACTTGGTTGTAATGATTTCACCTATACTTTCGATTCTTATAATTGGGATCGGTGTTTTATGGGATTATTTCGCACCATCAAGTCGAATCTCTCTACCTTATTTCTATGTTGCTGCCATATTAACGCCTTTCTTTTCATTTCTTAAGCTCAATACAGAAGCATTGCGTGCTTTTTTTCATACTCGACTCTATGCATTGGCAAATATCCTACCCGCATCTGCAAATTTATTATTGCTGCTTGTACTGGCAGTAATTAGAAGAAATTTAACTGATCCAATATGGGCATTCACTGGATCAAATGTTCTGATCTGGATGGTAACGACCTTGATGGTGATTAGTATCCTTCCCCGTAAAGATCTGAATAAACCCATTAGTCGAATTCCTTACCAAGAACTCCTTAATATTTCGTTGCCCATGGGAATTTCTTTCGGAATTACACAAGGAATGAACTATCTGGATACAATTGTATTAGGTATTTATAGACCCGAAGCAGAAATTGGAGTTTATAGCACTGTGGTTAAACTGGCTGCACTAACAGGGTTTATCATTTATTCGATTAATGCTGTGTCAGCCTCCAAGTTTTCTGAGTTGCATTTTTCACAAAGAAATAATGAGTTATTTGCTCTAGCAAAGAAGTCATCCAACCTGATATTCTGGATGTCTTTACCCATTTTATTTGTTCTACTGATTTTTGGGAAATTTTTGTTGGGTATCTTTGGCACAGAGTTTATTTCCGGCTACCTGGCATTGGTGTTATTGGTAGGGGGCCAGTTTATTGATTCCATTGGTGGATCAAATAGCGTTTATTTGGACATGACAGGATCTCAGAGCAAGTTAAAAAATATTATGCTGGTTACAATATTGTTGTACGTTATTTTAAATTTAGTTTTGATTCCAAAAATGGGTATAAATGGTAGTGCTCTGACGAGACTAATTTCTGCTGCATTTTGGAATCTTATGGCATCATTTTATATTCTAAAGAAAACGGGCAATTGGATTTCTTATTTACCTGGTTTTTTAAGAAAGTAATAGTGTCGAGACAGAATATCATAATTCGCAGAAATACTTTCTTTTTTCAATTGTTATTTTAGAATTATGAAGCCTACACTTCATAATTGTCTGATCTTTTAGGAGGTCAGTATCTCTGCAATTTCTTGCAGTAAAATTAACCGCAGGGTGATTGATAAAGATCGAGCTCATATGAAAAACGATAAATTCTTAGTTGTCCAAATACCCGCATATAACGAAGCCGAATCGATCGTCACCGTGATTCAGGATGTTCCCCGTTCCATTCCTGGGATCAGTAAAATCATCATCCAGGTGATTGATGACGGCTCACACGACAACACCGCAGAAGTTGCGTTGGCTAACGGGGCGGATTATGTGGTCAGCCACACAACCAACCTCGGTTTGTCGCGGGCATTCATGTCGGGTATCAACCACGCGCTGCAGCTGGGGGCGGATATCATCGTGAATACAGATGCTGATAACCAATACCCTGGCAGGCAAATCTCAAATCTGGTTGCGCCGATTATTAACAAAAAGGCGGATATTGTAATTGGTGACCGCCAACCCGGCAGCAATGTGCATTTTTCACTCCATAAAAGATTATTACAGGTGATTGGGAGCTGGTTTGTCTCATTCTTGAGTGGAAGCAAGGTGAATGATGCAGCCAGCGGTTTCAGAGCGTATTCCCGTCATGCTGCGTTGCGCCTTCAAGTATTTAATGAGTTCTCTTATACACTTGAAACGATTATTCAGAGCAACCGGGAGCACATCCAAATTCAGTACGTTCCCATAGAGACAAACCCTGTTGTCAGACCGTCAAGGCTGCATAAGGGGATCATCAACTTCCTTTATAAACAAGGTGGCACCATCATTCGCTCAGTGGTTCTATACAGGCCTATTCGCACAGCGATTATGGTAGGATCACCGATGATACTGGCGGGTCTTTTCTTAATATTACGTTTTCTTGTAGTTTACTTACAGGGCGGAGCAGGATACACACGATACATTCAATCAGTATCCATTGGTGGAACGATTTTCCTGTTTGGTATTTTAATTTTCATAGTTGGTTTTCTTGGAGATGCCCTCCGCACCAATATGCGTATGCTGCAGGAGGTATTGATCCGATTGCGAAACCACCCGGGCGATCAGAACGATCGGACCTTTGATGATTTCGAGGTTCTATCGCGCAATGATAAAAAAAACTTGTAGGCTGGCTGTTAAGCACAATCAAGCAATATAAGATAAGATTTGATTTATCATTACATCCCAACTCTGATTTAAAGAATCACCATATTCCTGAGTGTTCCCAAAATTTAACGCAGCAAGAATATCTGTTGCCAGTTTTTCGGGCGTTTCCATTGTCGTTATGGTTACACCTTTATCCTGATATTGGTTGAGAAGATCATCTGTTATCTGTTTGCTGATCAACACCGGCAGTCCAAAGCCCATTGCCAGCTTGACCACGCCGCTCTGAGTTCCCCCTATGTACGGAGCGGCCAGCAGATCACAAGCGGAAAATAGTACCGGGATCTTTTCATTCGGTATGTATCCCGGAATAATTGTGATGTGGTCTTCCAGATTGGAGTTTTTTATTTGTTCCTGGTATTCATCTATCGGATCCCAAAACTCACCGGCAATCACTAGGTGGATTGGTTCATTCATATCCCTGAGCAAACGAATAGAATCTACCAGCTGATGCAGCCCTTTATATTTTCGGATGATTCCCATGAATAACACAATTCTTTTATCTTCTGGTAAATTTTGTTTCTCTCTCGCCTCTCGAGTTTCCATCTTCAACCCAGGGAATTGATCATACACCGGGTGTGGCGCCATCCGAATATTCGGTAGTGGATGAATCTCCAACAACCGTTCCTTCTGGCTTTGTGTCTGGACGATGAAATTATTTGATTGGGTTAACGTTGTTTTGGTAATCAGGCGATCCCAGGGTTTAGCTTCGTGTGGTATTACATTATGAATGAGGACAGCTGTCCGCACCCCTTTCTTTTTTAGTCTGAAAAGCATCCATCCAAAAGCCATCCCCCAGAAAGTTGTCCACCAGGGGAGCAGCACCAGATCTGGCTGGTATGCGGTAATCTTGCGGATGCTTTTTTCCCATGTCCAGGGATAAAGCGGATCCAAATCGTAAGAGGCATCTGATTTAATCGCTTGCAAACTTGGGTCGCGGTCAGACTCCCCCGGATACAGCCATTGTGGATATTGCCTTCGAAAAGAAAATGTCTTTACCTCAACACCACAATTTTTTAGGTGGTTGGCTAAATGTGATGTGTAGTGGGCGATCCCTCCCCGATAAGGGTAAACTGGTCCCACTAATACGATTTTTGTCATTACATCTCCCCAATAAAGAAATAATTAGTCATTTTTCCTTACATTTTTAATAATACTCTAATACAATATTATGATGCGAAGTGTTTATTTAACTCCGCATAAATTTTCTTTAATATAGGATAACTATGCAGAAAAAAACAAATATTCTAATAGCGGTAATTGTAGCTTTCAGTATTCTCGTTTCCTATTTTAAAGATGTTCATGCATTTTCCTTCTCAGCTGAGATCAATAAAAAGTTTACCCCCATTTCCATTGTTGCCGGCCAGATTTCGCGGTTGGACATTACCATTTTCAACCCGAATCTGTTTCAATTGGAAAATGCTTCATTTACCGATAGCCTGATCGGCAGGCAACCCGGATTGCACATTGCAACACCCAGTAATCTAACCAATACCTGTGGTGGTGTTGTGATCGCTGCTGCTGGGTCCACAACCATCTCCCTGAGTGGGGGGACGGTTCCCCCTCAGGTGGGATCCACTCCCGGTACTTGTGTGGTTTCAGTCGATGTAACCTCAACCACCCCTGGCAACCTGATCAATACCATACCTGCTTATGGTGTAGCTCCCTCTTACGGCGGGGAAGGTTTGTTTGCAACAGCCCGTGGTGGTTTGGATGTGATCACCAACACCAACTCTGCTAGCGCAACCCTGCAGGTAAATTCAGTTCAACCTCCTTCATTAAGCAAAAGTTTTAGCCCCGCAACTACCTGGGTTGGACAATCGACCCAGCTTGAAATCAACCTGTTTAATAATGATTTAAACAATGCATTAACTGAAGTGACCTTCACCGATTATTTACCACCATCCTTCACGGTTTCTTCTCCGCTGACCACATCTCTGAGCGGATGTGGTTCATCAACGCTCACGGCGAATGTAGGCGATAACTTCATAACCCTAAGTAACGCAACCATCGCTCCCAACTCGAACTGCCGGGTCAGGGTGCGGGTGATCTCCACCACACAGGGGCAATACACGAATACCATACCCGCAGGACCAGCCGGTGTAGGCTCGGTGAAAACCCGCCAGGGAGTTACAAACCTGACTCCCGCTTCGGGTAATATTAATGTCCAGGCGGTTGGATTAACAAAAACAATCGTTCCAGAAAATATCCAACAGGGAGATACCAGCCTGTTGACGATCACATTACGAAATCCTACGGGCTCTCCATATACCGGTGTCAGTATTACGGATAACCTTCCCGCCGGAGTGACCATTTTCGGAACCCCTGCCGTGAACCAATGTGGTGGAACGGTCAGCTTTCCATCAGACACGCGCAATTCCATTACGCTGACGAATGGTGTGATCCCTGCCGGAAATGTGACCACTCCGGGAACCTGCACCATTGTCACTCAAATAACCAGTACTACCGTGGGGAACCATATTAATACGATCCCAGCGGGTGCGTTACAGGGTCCTGTGACGAATGCATTTCCTGCATCCGATAACTTAAATGTACAAGCCCGGGTGATCAATGTCGAAAAAACTTTCGGTGCAGTTTCATTTGTTGTTGGCAGAACCACCTCTCTCACCATCAGACTGGCTAATGCAGCCAGCACCACCCTCACCGGAGTCACCTTTACAGACACATTACCGGCAAATTTGCTGGTGGTGGGAACTCCGACCGCGTCTGCTTCGTGCGGGGGAAGCGCAGTAGTTACCAGCACCCCCTCGTCAATCACACTCTCGAATGGAGTTATTCCACCCGGAACAGTCTCCAACCCGGGTTATTGTTACATATATGCCACGGTCACAGCTACCGTAAATGGATCTTATTCCAACAGCATCCCCGCTGGTGATGTTACATCGGACCAGGGAGTGACCAATACTGCGTCCAATACTGCTACAACAACAGCATACCCGATTGGGGGTAATGCTACTGTGGGAAAAGCATTTTCTCCAACCACGATCTCAGCGGGTGGATCGTCTCGATTACAAATCACTATTACTGCGCCGAATGATACCGGAATTAGTGGAATATCCCTCACAGACATCCTTCCGGGTGACCTGGCGATTCTGGGTTCTCCCGCACCTGCTACCACCTGCTCAGGAGCCACCTTGGTAGCGCAAACAGGCACCCGGGTAATCCAGCTTTCAGGTGGCTCCATCGTAAACCCAGGTGGTAATTGTACTGTAACTGTCTATGTGACATCGAATACGTCGGGAGTATATACCAATTCCCTCCCTGGTGGATCCCTCTCGACTTTTGAAGGCAGGACGGACCCAACAAACCGCACTGCTCAATTAACAGTAACCGAGTTTTCTATTAGCAAACAATTTACACCCAGCACCGTAAATCCAAACGGCATTTCGCGTTTGACCATTTATCTTTCCAATAAAGCCACCGTACCTTTAATTAATGTCAATCTTACAGATAACCTGCCAAGCGGTTTAACCGTCGCTCCCAACCCGGAGGCCGAATCTACCTGCGATGGGGGTACATTCAACCCTTTATACCCCTCTCAAACTGTTGCAATCACTGGAACTTCAGTTCCTCCAAGTGATGGTGTGGTTCCCGGATTATGCCGGATAAGTGTAAATGTGATTGCAACTGGCAGCCCTGGTTCGCGCAACAACACTATTAATACAAGTAATGTTTTGGCAAGAATTTCTGGTACCACCACGGATATCAGACCGGTAGCCAATGCACAGGCTACGCTTACCGTAGGGTCCCTGTCTATACAGATCGTCAAAGGTTTCTCTCCAGAATCTGTTTTGGGGGGGACTTTCTCGGTGATGTCAATCGAGTTGAATAATCCCAACAACGCACCGCTATCAGGAATCAGATTCGTGGATTCAATGCCAGAGGGTATGATTCTGGCAGATCCTCCCGTTTTTAATGAAGGAGATTGTGGTGGTAGTCTGACTGCTGCGGTAGATAGAAAAAGCTTCACCTACAGTGGAGGTTCTCTACCTTCTTCTGGAAGATGTACCTTAACCCTTCACGCGACCATGAATGTGACCGGCACACTCACGAACACCATTCCTGCAGGAGCGGTGACCACCACAGAAGGTGCCACCAACCCGGATGCAGCCTCTGCCAGTCTGGTCAATCTGCCGGGAGCGAGTTTAAGCAAGTCGTTTTCTCCCAACCCGGTATCAGTGGGAGTACATTCATTACTGACGATTACCATAACCAATTTAAACAACATTACCCTAACAGGCATGGGGCTGGTGGATACCCTGCCCGATAATTTGGTGATCTCAGATGCTGTCTCTCTGGTGAATCATTGTGGCGGCACGCTGACAGCAAACCCCGGTAGCCAGGAAATTGCCCTGGAAGAGGGGACAATTGGTCCTAATGCATCATGTTCTATGGTAATTCCGGTGGTAAGTTCTGTTCCAAATAGTTATCAGAATATTATTCCCTCTGACACATTGATTACTACCGAAGAAATCACCAATGGAGATCCGGCAGAAGACACACTGGTTGTGACAGCCTATAGCCTGGGTAACCGGGTGTGGGAAGATAACGGTGCCGGTACAGGTATTGCCAATAATGGAATACGAGATGGTAGTGAGCCTGGTTTGGCAGGGGTGGCTGTCCGGTTGTATGAAGATCTAAATGACGACAACACACCGGATGGCGCTCCTGTTGCAACAACCACGACCAATGCCGGTGGATATTATCGTTTTGATAACCTTATACCCGGTAACTATATTGTTGAGGTGGTCATCCCCTCTGGCTTTATCGCCTCTACGGTAAATTTCGGCGACCCTGATAATAACATTGATAATGACAATAACGGGGTTGTCTCTGCCGGTGGAACTGTAAGGAGTTATGCGGTAACACTTGAAAATACATATGTTGAGCCGGAAGATGATAATGATCCAATCACCAACCCTGAAGCAGGAGAATCGCCTAACAATTACTCCAACCGCACCGTCGATTTTGGTCTTTTCAGACCATATACCCTGGGGAATCGAGTCTGGAATGACAATGGTGCTGGTGGGGGTAACGCAAATAATGGCATTCTGGATGGATCTGAGCCGGGCATTCAGAATGTAATCGTCAGGTTGTATAGAGATTCGGATAACAATGGCACCCCGGATGGATCCTTTATTGCCTATACGACAACAGATGCCAATGGATACTATTGGTTCAACAACCTGATTGCAGACAATTATATTGTTGAAGTTGTCCCGCCTTCCGGTTATCTGGGTGGAACAATTAATGGTGGTGACCCTGATAACAATATTGATAATGATAATAACGGGGTTGTACTCTCAGGGTTGAATATTCGCAGTGACCCCGTTACCCTCGGTCCCGATGATAACGAACCTCTGAATGACAATGACCCGGAAACGAATCCCATGACCGGCGAATCACCCAATGGTTACTCCAACCGCACCGTCGATTTTTCCTTGATACAGGCATACAGCCTTGGCAACCGTGTTTGGTTTGATAATGGCGCGGGGACCGGTGGTGTTGCCAATGATGGCATAAGAAATGGTACTGAACCAGGTCTTTCTGGCGTTACGGTTTATTTATATCCTGGCGTGGATGTAAATCTAGATGGGGTGCCAGACCAGGCATCAGTGGCAGCAACAATAACAGATGGGAACGGTTACTACCGTTTTGATAATCTCATTACAGGTGAATATATCGTTGGCGTGATGCCTCCCGCCGGTTTTAACAGTTCTGCTGCGAATGGTGGCGATCCAGATAATAATATTGATAACGATAATAATGGCATTACCACATCAGGAGGCATGATTTATAGTGGCTCTATCAGTCTTGGTCCTGATGGTGGAGAACCTATAAATGATAATGATCCGGCGACCAACCCGCAGGCAGGTGAGGCGCCGAATGCATATTCCAACCGAACGCTGGACTTTGGACTCTTCCAGCCTCCGTATTCCATTGGCAACCGGGTGTGGAATGATAATGGTGCGGGGAGCGGGGGCATAGCCGGTAATGGTATTTTGGATGGGGAAGAGCCGGGTATTGGGAATGCGGTTGTCCGTCTCTATCGTGACACCAATGGCGATGGCTCCCCTGATGGCTTTGCCATTGCATCCATTATTACCAACGCTTTTGGTTACTACCGCTTCGATAATCTGACTTCAGGAAAATACATTGTTGAGGTGATTGTGCCTGATGGTTTTGTATCTAGTACATACGCAACATCGGGACCAGATTTAGATCCAACTGACAATGACGACAATGGAGTCTATCTGGTAGGTAATGCCATCCGTAGTCACACCATCACGCTTGAAGCAGGTGGTTTGGAACCTCTGGGAGAGGAAGATGCACATCCAAACCCGGCAACCGGAGTTGCAGACGATGCTTATGCAAACCTCACGGTGGATTTTGGTTTTACCCCGCTGGCTTCCATAGGTGATCGTGTCTGGTATGATGCAAACTACAACGGCATCCAGGATTCAGGCGAATCTGGAATTACAGGCGTAACTGTCCGATTGTATTCGGGCGACGACACATTAATCGCAACGACAACGACAACGGGTGGCGGATTATATTCCTTCACCAACCTGTTGCCAGGAGATTATTATGTGATCTTTACCCTCCCCGGGTCGTCTTATACCTTCAGCCCACAAAATCAGGGCGGCGATGATAGCTTGGACAGTGATGCCGATCTCATTTCGGGGAAAACAGCTACAACCACATTAATCGCAGGAGAAAATGACCGCACCTGGGATGCAGGCATGTACCAACCACCTGCTTCGATCGGCGATCTGGTCTGGTATGACACAAATCTTAATGGCATACAGGATGCGGGTGAATCGGGTGTTGCAGGTGTTAGCGTGTCTCTCTTCCGTCCCGACTACGGTCCAGACGGGATTTACCTGACAGCAGATGATTCTGACCCGGTAGGTGTACAGACTACAGGTATCACAGGGTTATATTCCTTTACCAATCTGGTTCCAGGTACCTATTTTGTTCAATTCACCCTACCCACAGGTTACGCGTTCAGCCCATTGAACCAGGGTGGAGATGACACTCTGGACAGTGATGCTGACCGTATCACAGGCAAAACAATCCAAACGACTCTCATCTTCAATGAAAACGACCCCACCTGGGATGCCGGTATCTACCAGCTTGCATCCATAGGTGACCGCGTGTGGAATGACTTTAACCAGAATGGAATCCAGGACGCGGGTGAATCTGGAATCAATAATGTTGTTGTCGAGTTATATACCGGGGCAGGCTCCCTGGTGGCATCCACATCCACCACAACTATTGGCGGCGTGAGCGGATCGTATAACTTTTCTAATTTGGAACCCGGAGATTATTACCTGGTATTTTACACACCGGGAGGTTTCGCTGTTACTTCACCAGATCAAGGTGGCGATGATGCCACTGATAGTGACGTCAATCCTGTTACCGGGCGATCTGTTGTAACCACCTTATCTTCGGGAGAAAATGATGTAAGCTGGGATGCAGGTTATTATCAACTGGCCTCATTGGGTGATCGGGTCTGGAATGATTTGAATCAGAATGGCATTCAAGACGCTGGTGAGCCTGGTGTGAATGGTGTGACTGTTCATCTGTATGATTCCACCGGAAATTTAGTTGGAACAACTATGACTGCCGGAGGAGGGTTATACAGTTTCACGAACTTGGAGCCGGGTGAATACTATCTCGACTTTGCTGAACCCTATGGGTTTGCCTTTGTTGCCCCAAACCAGGGCTCTGACGATGCTTTAGATAGTGATGTTAACCCGATTAATGGAACCACAACTCTAACAACCCTTGTCCCAGGTGAAAATGACACTTCGTGGGATGCGGGCATTTACCAGCTGCTATCCAGCATCGGAAATCGAGTCTGGGTGGATGAAAATGGGAACGGCATTCAGGATGCTGGTGAGGCAGGTCTGAATGGGGTTACGGTTGATCTATATGACGCCAACAATAATCTTATTAGCACAACCACCACAGGAACCGTTGGCAGCGATGATGGCATGTATGCATTTACTGACCTGATTCCAGATTATTACTACCTAGTATTTACCCCACCATCAGGATATTACATAACCCTGCTTGATCAGGGCATGGATGATGCGCTGGATAGTGATGCTAACCGCACTAATGGTAGAACAAATCTTACTCAGCTTGATCCTGGAGAGGATGACCTCACCTGGGATATGGGCTTGTATCAGACAACTGTCCTCGGTAACCGGGTTTGGCTGGATCTAAATGCGAACGGCATTCAGGATTCTGGAGAATTGGGTGTCAATGGCGTTACAGTAAACCTTTACAGGGTTGGCTTTGGTTTGGTGGATACAGCTGTTACTGCACCCGATGGATCAGAACAGGGTATCTACCTGTTTGAAAACCTGGTGCCTGGTGACTATTACGTTGAATTTGTTCTCCCCTCCGGTTTCCACTTTTCGCCTGTAAATGAAGGCACTGATAATGGGCTGGATAGTGATGCAGATACAAATTCAGGGCAGACAACAATAACTACGCTGGTTTCCGGAGAAACAGATCTTACTTGGGATGCGGGTATATATCAGTATGCTGCCATAGGAGATCGTGTCTGGCTGGATAACAATGGAAATGGCATTCAGGATGCGGGTGAATCAGGGATGGCAGGGGTGACAGTGGATCTCTATTCTGCTGCTGGTGTGTCGCTCGGCACAACCACCACGGATGCCAATGGCAACTATCTTTTCAGTAATCTTGTGCCTGGTAGTTACTATATTACCTTCACTCCTCCCAGTGGGTACAGTATTACCCTCCAGGATCAGGGAGCACATAATACGTTGGATAGTGACGCAGACCGGACTTCTGGAGAGACTGTGATAACAGAACTGGTTTCCAATGAAACAGATCTCACCTGGGATGCCGGGTTATACCTGCCAGCATCAATTGGTGATTTGGTCTGGTTGGACACCAATGGAAATGGCATTCAGGATGCGGGCGAATCAGGTATGGCAAATGTGGCAGTAGGTCTTTATTCTGCTGCCGGTGTAGAGCTTGCCACAACCATCACGGATGTCAATGGCAACTATCTCTTCGATTACCTCATTCCGGCTAATTACTACCTTGTTTTCACTCCGCCGAGTGGATACGCAATCACCCTCCAAAATCAGGGAGGCGATGATATGCTAGACAGCGATATTGATCGATCCACGGGACAGACTGTAATAACTTCCCTCTCTTCTGACGAAGTGGATCTCACCTGGGATGCAGGGATGTATATCCCTGCCAGTCTGGGCGATTTTGTCTGGGAGGATTTAAACGCCGATGGTATTCAGAATAGCGGAGAGCCGGGTCTGGTGGATGTTATAGTCAACCTGTATGAATCCGGTGGAAGCCTGGTTGCTTCTACAACCACTGCTTCGAATGGATCTTACAACTTTACCAACTTGATCCCAGGTATCTATTACGTTGAATTTATCCCACCCACCGGATATGCGTTCAGTCCGGCGAATGCGGGCGCAGACGATGGCGTTGATAGTGACGCAGATATTTTGACCGGGCAAACTAGTAACACTACCTTAATATCAGGTGAAAATGATACAACCTGGGATGCCGGTCTGTATCAGTTGACCACCCTAGGTAATAAGGTGTGGAACGATCTCAACACCAACGGAATTCAAGACATAGGAGAGCCCGGCGTAAACGATGTTACTGTCAGGCTATATGACTCAAGCAACACACTAATCGCTTCCACAACCACAGCGAATGTACTTGGTGAAGATGGAATCTATGCGTTTGTTGATCTTCTTCCGGGTGAATACCATGTTGAATTTGTATTACCAGATGGTTATGTATTCACAATAGCGAATCAGGGTTCAGATGATTCACTGGATAGCGATCCCAACCGGTTCACCGGTATAGCTCCATCCACTACTTTGATATCGAATGAAATTGATCTCACCTGGGATGCTGGTATTTACCAGCAGGTTGGTCGGATTGGCGCAGCCAAGCGGGTTGTGGGCAGCCCGGTAGAAGTCACATCCGGTACATGGGATATCACCTATGAGATTCTAGTGCGTAACTATAGTAATGTTCCACTAACCGCAGTCCAGATAACGGATGATTTCTCTGCAACTTTTGCAACAGGTGCCACGTTTACCATTCAATCTGTTAGTAGCAGTGATTTCACTGTCAATAGCGCATATACTGGTACAGCTGGAAATCTAAATATATTGGATGGGACCGACGCTCTTGATGTAAACGAATCAGGCACCATTACTCTTGTCGTAAGAGTAGTTCCCCAAAACTTTGGTCCTTTCAATAACTCCGCCAGTGTTTCAGGGCAGCCTATCATTGGTGATCCTGTAACCGATACCTCTCAAAATGGTACCAACCCTGATCCGGATAATAACAGCGATCCAACAGATAATAATGATCCAACCCCGGTCGATTTTGGACCCAATCTGTTTGATCCTCCATTTGGCATCAAGATTCTCGATGCCAGCAACCTGCCAATTTTGCAGTGGACCATGGATTGGATCAATGATACGAATATTGTTGCCATCAACGCCTCTGTATCCGATGAAATTCCTGTGGGCACATCCTTCTATGACAACCTTATCCCCAGCGGGTATCCTCTGCCTTCGGGTGACCAACCGTTTGGCACAACCACCAATGGCGTTAGTTGCACTGATGATTCTGGTATTACCAACACCGAATATTGTTACTATGAAGGTCCAACTCTACTATATCCGCGCGGAAGGGTCATTTGGCAGGGCGTTTTGGGACCTGATCTGGGTATACGCGATCCTCAAGTGGCAGTCAATGATATTCGAATCGTCTTCAGTGTCACCCGATTGGATGGCGTCAGACGGGTACAAAATACTGCCTATATCAATGCCGACCGCAATGGCGATGGCGATACTGATGATCCGAATGAAATCCGAGTGTTTTCAGCCAGTGACTCCTGGAATGCTCCCAGACTGCCTGAAACTGGTTTTGCCCCTGGTGTAATATCGAACCTGCCCATACAACCGGTGCAAAAAACATACACCCAAACAGGCGGCATGAGCATACAAATCCCCGCCCTATCAAAATCCATGCCAGTCGTTGGAGTCCCCATCACCAATGGCGAATGGGATCTAACCTGGTTGAGTAACCAGGCTGGTTACCTGGCAGGAACAGCCTTCCCCACGCAGGCTGGGAATAGTGTCATAACCGGGCATGTGTACCTGCCTAATGGCAATCCGGGTCCGTTCAACGACTTGTCGAAACTAAAGTATGGAGATCAGATCATAATCACTGCTTATGGACAGAAATACATCTATGAGGTGAGAGAGGTCAATCGAATTTTGCCGGATAGCCAGGAAGCTTTCGCACACAGCGAATACCCGGTACTGACGCTGGTTACCTGCCAGGGTTATGACGAAACGAGCGGTTTATACTTGTGGCGGTACTACGTGAGAGCCGTGCAGGTAAAGATTGAGAATTAACAGGGACAGGCTGCCAATCGGCAGCCTGTTTTTATGTATTGAGGCGACCAGATTCGAATTACAACACCCTTAATGGGTGCAGGCGAATAGGTTAGAGGATTAAATAAAAAAGAGAGCGGGCGACCAGATTCGAACTGGCGAATAGTAGCTTGGAAGGCTACTGCCTTACCACTTGGCGACGCCCGCTAGTAGCCTACTACATTTGAGGTAGGCTTGTCTTTGCTGTCTGATTTTTCAAAGTGCGAGGCTACTATTTGCTGTTGAATAGAATTTTTGAAACACCAAAGAGTAACCTAGGTCGATATTATACCCGATTTCTTTGAATAGTAAATCAAGTCAATCATGAATGCAATAGTTTGTATTTTTTTACAGCCCGATGACCGATGCTATAATTTCCATAGGGGATCTTACAGTTACATATTCCTTGAAAAAATATAAAAATTGTTGCAGAGCCTGCAACACTATTTGTCTATGATGTATTAATCGACAACAAAGGAAATGGAGATATGGGACGATCTACGAACAAAGCGCGGCGTCTTCTCGATATTGAAACGATGCTTTTAACTCATCCAGAAGGACTTTCTCAGGCAGAAATTTCTCGAAGGTTGGGTGTAAATAGATCAACAATCAACCGGTATCTACCAGACCTCCCGAGCCATCTATATATTGACGACATGGAT
>Ga0228535_1002366_pt1 | contig 18661 bp, 15 predicted proteins | sample SJ1metagenome_FD_168457 | JGI IMG/M metagenome (GOLD analysis project Ga0228535, IMG submission 168457) | Enriched culture of PCE-dechlorinating microbial communities from Ithaca, New York, USA - SJ1 | ecosystem: Engineered > Modeled > Simulated communities (microbial... > Unclassified | place... | reverse complement strand
TCATTTAGGTCTGGCCTCCTCTTTCGTCGTTAAGTCCCTGAGCTTCTCGGCTCAGGCTGTACGGATCTGTTCGGAGACCCAAACACACTTTATTTTACACTCTCCCCATATGCGCTGTTTCGAAAAACATCAATCTGTATATAAACTGGAGCATTACCTGCCATTGCTGGAACAACGCGGCAGGGCAATTCGCAATGCGGCTCCTGTGCGGCAGAATGTGCCGGAGAGCGTTATGGCACAGCTTCAAGCAAACGCTCCCAGACAAAGGCTGACTCTGCTGCGACAGTGTTGCGAAAGTTTGGGCCCTGAGGCTCCTTCCATAACTGATGTAGTTCTGGTACAGCCCGTCGATCTTCGAAAATATGACGAGCTTGTCGATAGGAAGGCGGTGAACACTCGTGTCCTTTGATCCTGTGCTGGAGCAGATTAGACTATATGCCCGTCAACTGAGACTGCCTTCTTTCTCCAGATATCCGGACATTCTGGGGAATACTGGGGTCAGACCTACACATTTGACAAAATGGCCGGCTTGGCTGAGGCAAAAGATAACTTACCTCTTGGCAACTTGAGGAGCCCTTCCGTCAGGCGGATCTGCTTATTTGGGACGAAATGGTATGCAAGATCGTTTCCAATCCAAGTGAACGGGGGGGCGCTATGGTCGCGGCCCTTGTTTACCGGCTGACATCCAAGTCTTTTGTCCCGGATATGAACGGCGATTCATTCCGCCATGGCCAGTCATTGAAGCCTTGACATTTGTAAACAGGCGACTCGCTTTTGGGTTGACAAACACCGTTCTACAGCAAATGTCAAATGTGTAGGTCTGACCCCCTCCTTTACCCTCCTTTATGTGCTTGTCATAATAAAACCTCCTGATCAGTGCTCTATATTTTGCACCTTTCAGGAGGGGTTACACAATTCGTGGGACGGTCTCGCATTATGAAATTTTGTAGCATAAGTCCATAAAAGCTTTCATATAATTAGTGAGAAATTTATTTTTATGATATATGACACTGAATTTTCGTTTCAAATCTATACCATCAATTTTTATGCTGAAAAGCTCGCCAGTCTCCAATTCTTTTTTGACCAGCAGCTTTGATATGACTGCAACACCGATGCCACTGACTGCCGCGCTTTTTAAAACATCTGAACCATTGCATTCCCAGTCTGGCTGCCATTTTATTTCGTTTATTGCCATCATGTTTTCAAATAGTTCCCTTGTGCCGCTGCCTTTTTCACGCACTATAAAACGCAGGCCGGACAACTCTCCAAGTGAGATGCTTTTTATTCCGTACAATTTATGTTTTCTGCCGCACACTAACAGAAGATCATCATCCATAAACGGGTTCGCTATAATATCGGAAGTGTGGACCATCCCTTCAACTACAGCAAAATCGATCTCATTCTGGATGATGAGATGTTCGATATCCTGAGTATTTTTGGTAATAGCCTTTACTTGCCAAAGTGGATATTGCCTGATAAATTCGTTCACCAGTTCGGGAAGCAAATAAGTTCCTATTGTAAGGCTTGCCCCGACCTTTATTGTGCCGCTTTTATCAGGGTTTTTCATGACGTATTCCATCTCATTGACTAAATTCGTGATATGTCTGGCATAGCTTAGAAGCTGCGAACCTTTCTCCGTTATGAAAAGTTTTTTGGAAAGCCTGTCAAACAACTTTATACCGTAATAATCTTCCAGTTCCGATATAGACTGGCTGACCGTAGGCTGAGCTATATATAATGCTTTTGCAGCAGCGGTCATGCTGCGCAAATCAGCCACTGTTATAAATATCTTTAAATGTCTAAGTGTCATGTTTTGTTCCCCTTCATATACCTCATATATAGGTATAATACTATGATATTTATTATTATATAGTATTTTACAAAATATAATTTGTAAATAGAATAAAAATACCACGAAGATGGAGGGATCTTATATGTTTAAATTTGTAAATAAACTGCCAGGCATCCTGTTTTGTTTCCTCATTTCAATCCCTGCTTGGTTTTTGGGTAATATTTTTCCAGTGATAGGAAGTCCCGTGTTAAGCATTATGACCGGAATGTTGCTTGTTATGATGTTTCCTGATTTATTGGCGGTGGAAAGGACATACGGTTTCATAGGTTCGCCGGTAACGAAATTTAAGCTTGATGAGGGTATAAAGTACTCAGGAAAAATACTTCTGCAATATTCGATCGTACTGCTTGGGTTTGGCATGAACCTTTTTCACATATTAAAAGTCGGCAGCCAGTCATTATATGTTATCGCCTTTACTTTATCGGCTTCATTTCTGACAGCTTATTTTGTAGGAAAGGCAATTAATATCGAAGGCAAGACAGCAACGTTAATAGGGGTAGGCACATCTATATGCGGCGGCTCAGCAATCGCAGCAACGGCCCCTGTTATTAAAGCGGAGGATAAAGATGTTGCTAACGCAATTTCAACAATATTTTTATTTAATATAATCGCTGTTTTTATTTTTCCGGCATTGGGAAACATGCTTGGCCTAAGCGACAAGGGGTTTGGAATGTGGGCAGGAACCGCAATCAATGACACTTCGTCAGTTGTTGCAGCAGGCACGGCATGGAGCAATGCCGCAGGGAACAACATAGCTCTTGGATTCGCGACGATTGTAAAACTGACACGCACACTGATGATCGTCCCGATAACTATTGTTCTTGCTCTTTACACTGCACACTGCGAACGAAAAAAACAAAAGCAGGAAGCGGGCAAAGCATTCAGCTTTATAAAAATATTCCCCTGGTTTGTCGTTGGCTTTGTCGCCGCGGCCGTCATCAATACTTTCTGTAATATCTCGGCAATATCGGGACATCTTGTGACAGCAGGAAAATTTATGATCGTAATGGCAATGGCAGCAATAGGGCTGAATACCGATCTGAAAAAACTGCTGACTAACGGATTTAAACCTGTTTTTCTGGGTATCTGCTGTTGGGGGACAGTTGCAGCAACATCGCTGGCAGCTCAGCATTTATTAAGAATATGGTAGGATCTTAAAAACCTGTACCTCTCAGGGAGAACGCAACATGGTCAGACCTACACAATTGACAAAATGACCGAATTGACTGAGGCAAAAGATAACTACCTCTTGGGCAAACTTGAGGAGCCCTTCCGTCAGACGAATGGAAGTTGATCCCTCAAGACAGAAGAAAGACGAGTTTGAAGGATGAAGCCTCAGTTATCATCTGCCCGTAAGATCAAGCTCTTCATCAGTGCTACAATGGCGTCACAATAAATGACAGAAAAACAAATTAGGGGGTCGACACGATGGAACGAAAGAAGGAAGCCGATGCTGCGAGAATAATTGTTATTCTCGACGACTATGCGGGACAAGATACTTCTTTTTTGGCCCAACATGGTATTTCACTGCTCATCGAAGTCAAATCGGGACAGGAGTGTCGCAGAATCCTCATGGACACGGGCCAATCGGGGCTTCCTGTTTTATATAATATGGAGCTTCTTGGCATCCAGCCCTCTTCCATCGATGCCGTGGTCCTATCTCACTGCCACTACGATCATACTAAGGGCTTAGTGGAAACCCTTAAGGCCATCGGAAAAAAAGATATCCCAGTGATCGCTCATCCAGATATTTTCCGGCCTAACTACTCTTTCGATCCCTTCATCCACAATATCGGGATTACGCGAGAAAACGGAAAAGAGGCCATAGAGGCAGCCGGAGGTGTGCTTATGCTTACCAAGGAACCTCTCGCAATAATGTCCGGCGTTACGACCACTGGTGAAGTCCCCCGGAAACGGGATTTCGAAAATCATGGCATAGGAACTTACAATATAGAGGAAGGCAAAATAGTGCCTGACGAAATACGTGATGATCTTTCGCTCATCATAAAGGTAGCCGGGAGGGGTATTGCCGTCGTTTCGGGCTGTAGTCACGCTGGCATCGTAAATATAATCGACCGTTCGAAGGAGATAACCAAAGAGGACCGTGTAGCTGTAGTTATCGGCGGCTTTCATCTGATTAAAGCCTCCAGAGAGCGCATCGAGAAGACCGCCACCGCGTTTGTGGATCTTGATATACATGAGATAATCGCCGGTCATTGCACGGGCATGGCTGCACTATGTGAATTTTCGAAAACGCTCTGTGACCGCTTTAAGCAACTTCATGTAGGGACAATAGTTGATCTATAGGTCGCATTGCATGGCACGTCTGTGACCAGGTGCATAGGAAGTGATGTCTCAAGAAAAACATATCTTCCTTTCCATGTTGGATTATGTTTTTTTAAAAAAGCCCGTCACGCCTTCCCTTGCATCTTCGGTAGTGCGATGCCCAGCAAATACTTCATTTACGTAGACAAACCGCTTTTCGTAGTCTATTTATTTGATAGGGCCGAGCTTTTTCTTGATGGGCAACGCAACGGGGTCAGACCTACACATTTGACAAAATGGCCGGATTGGCTGAGGCAAAAGATAACTACCCCTTGGGCAAACTTGAGAAGCTTTTCCGTCAGGCGGATCTGCTTACTCTGGACGAGATGGGTTATGTGAGCTTTGACCGGTTCCAGTCCGAGATGGTATTCAAGATCATTTCCAATCCAAGTAAACGGGTTGATGCCATGGTTGCGGCCATTATTTACCGGTTGACATCTAAGTCTTTTGTGCCGGATAGGAACGGCGATTCATTCCGCCGTAACCAGCCATTGAAACCTTGACATTCGCAGACAGGTGGCTCACTTCGGGTTAACAAAAACACAGTTCTACAGCAAATGTCAATTGTGTAGGTCTGACCCCAGCGTGTTCCTCCTCCGGTGTGTTCCTCTGTTTTTTTCTGAAAACTCAGCCTTCATTAAAATAATATTCGGTGGTTGTTTATTTCTCCATGCAGTAAACTTATGAAACTCAGAACTACTGCTTGTCTTGACTACATAAAAATAATATCCCGGATTACTGGAGATTATCCAGATCCGGGATATTTTACGCTTGCTGTTTAATCGGCAATAAAAGGCCTCAAAACGACAATCTTATATTGATAAAAATTGATAGAAACTGCCTGTTTCAGGCATTAAACTTACACTGTTTTTGGCGCCTTACTATCTTTTTAAAAGTTCCGCGAAAACACCTTTTGGATCGCTTATAAGCAATGTGACAAGCCATGCTATTGAGCCAAGAATGATAACTGAAACGCCCAGCAATGCCGCGTCAGCGGTTGTTTCGAAAAATTCCCCGCCTTCAGTTAAGCATGCCATTACATGATCTATAAACCACATAAGAGCCGCACCCCAGAAGATGGAACTTAAGAGCCCGAGTTTGTATTTATCATCCGGCGCATTCACATACCATGCAACCGTGGCCACTACGGCAGCTGTCAATGTCATTAAAAAATACATGTCGTCCGGCCCTGGGCTACGCTTTATTCTTGGCAGTTGCTGCAGAAAGCGCCTTAGTCTTTCCGTCGGCGACCATTACCATCATCGCCCACGCCGTGGTTACGAAGATAGCCATGCCGGTGCCTACAGTCGCTATTTCCCTGAACATCGAAGCCATATCCGCGGGATTGTTCATCGCAGTAAGAAAAGGAAGCCACGGAACAATTTCGCCATGCCACAGATGTTCGAATGCAAGCAGGAGGACACCTCCCCAAAGCAGCCTGTTAAGCCAGCTTAATTTACGGCTCCAGCTCAGACCTGTCTGCTGAATGCCATGAAGCTCAGCCTGTTTCTCTTTTTTCTCCATAATTTTCTGCACAGCGGTAGTTACAATAGCCTCTCCAAGAGGTACCAGAAAGCATGCCACATTTATCTCCTCCAATAATATAGAATTACTTAAGACAGGCATTTTACTGCTTTACATCTCTCTGCCGACACATTAAATAAAATAACCTTTTGAACTTCATTCGTTTAATATTCCTGAATGCGCTTTATCTACCAGGCTTTTTTAATAAAAACTTAACAAAAAAACCCACAAAGAACTCCTTCTGGAATTCTTTCTGGGTTCATCCCAAATTCTTATTATGTTCTGCATGGCAAAGAAGCCTTCGTGGCTTTGTTTCCGGAAATTATACCACATAATGCAGGCATTTATGGCACTTAACTGAGGATGAGCGTATGCGGATCCTCTATATTTTAATATATTCTCCTATTATCTGGACCGCTTTGTCTATCATTTCGGGCAGGGATCCACTTTTATCCACACCAGCTATTATGATGTTGCACCTGTTCAGAGGCAGGAGTATTTTTTTTGCCGGGCTTTCCGCAACAGCTCTCGCTATGGCAGGCGTGAGTTCGCCCAGCATTGAGTTAGCAGATATTATCCCGACGGCGCCGATGATGAAATCAGCCCTTGCTGCATTGAACACTATGGCGTTTTCCCCTGTGGCTCCGTCATTGGCTCCTGCCTTAAGCATATTTGAGGTCGCAAGTGAGTTGGTCCCCAATGCAATGATCCTTATATCCCCCGGCAGGCTGTTTTTTAATTTTTCCACGACGCTCCTGCCTATGCCTCCGCCCTGGCCGTCTATTACAGCTACAAGCATGCGCTTCCCTCCAGCATTACCAAGGATTCCTCTCCTAATTTGCTATTTTCAGCCCTTAAGTTCTTAAGTCAAGTATAACGTTGTTTTTCATTAATTATACGGTAAGCGTCAAATCCCCGAACCTTGATAACATCCAGAGGTTCGGGAACACAAGTAGGGGACAGACCTACACAATTGACATTTGTTGCAGGCTAAAAAACTCGTATTTGCAAAATAAAAATCCCCACTTTTGCAAAATAAATTCTCCAGGAACAGTGGAAATTTTCCCAGCGGGTTTCATAAGTTAATCACGGACCCTGTCGCTGCTTGCGAAACGCGGTGAGATAGAGCCACTGGCGCGGAGTTTTAGAGCCAGTCGCGTGCTCGTAGAGAGCCACCCTGCGCACTAAAAAGAACCACCTTCCTAAAACTCCTGTAAGAATAACACTGGGGTTAGACCTACACAATTGACAAAATGGCCGGATTGGCTGAGGCAAAAAATAACTACCCCTTCGGCAAACCTGAGGAGCTTTTCCGTCAAGCGGATCTGCTTGTTTGGGACAAAATGGTATGCAAGATCGTCCCCAATCCAAGTGAACGTGGTGGTGCCGTGGTTGCGGCTCTTATTTACCGGCTGACATCCAAGTCTTTTGTGCCGGATATGAACGGCGATTCATTCCGCCTTGACCAGTCATTGAAACCTTGACATTCGTAGATAGGTGTTTCCCTTTGTGTTTGATTTGATGGCTCTCAACCCCGCGCCCCTGGCTCTGATCGCCGCGCGTCAATGGCCCTCTGTACTGCGACCCGGTGGCTCTAAAAAACGCGTTTCGCAATCTTGTCAAATGTGTAGGTCTGACCCCTCCGAACTGCAGGAAATTCGCATCCTGGCTTTGCATGGCTCTTCAAGTAAGCTATATGGCAGGGCGATTCCCTCCCGGTTTTTCAGGCCAATTATAGCCCGGCGTTGAGAGCTTAGGCCATCTTGTCAAATGTGTAGGTCTGACCCCTCAGTGGGTCTCTTATCCAGTTACACAGTTCCGTGAATAGGCCCCATTCTCTTTACACGATCGGATACTTGATAAATTCAAACTTGAGGTTCAGATGATCCGATTATAAGCTATGAGCGATCAAAGACAGTTCATCTGTTGGCGTATACTCTGATCCTTTATTCGTCTTACGCCCGGTTTCGCTAAATAAGTATAAGTTTTGCTTTGCTCTTGAGCAAAGGACATAGAGCAGCTTCGACGTTTCTGTTTTTCGAAGAGGCTTTTTTTCTGGCTTCATGATGAAATCCCAGTGCGGCAAATAGCCATTGAGTAAGCATACAGCAATAACCGTAGTGTATTCTTCGCCTTTGACCCCATGGATAGTTGAGATAACAACGCCTTGTTTGTCCCGAAAATATCTGCTAATCGAATCATAGTCCGTAGGTAGTGAATATTGTTTTACACGCGAATCGATTTTTTCAAAGAAATGTTCAATTAAGCTGGAAAGAGCTTTTTCTTTACTTGTATTCACGCTTAACAAAACAAAAACCCGTTCAATTGCTGCCCTCAGACAAACAATACCATTGGCATCCATGATACGGCAATGATTGACAGCAGATAAAATGTCGTAATTCTGAATGCGTTCTGGCACCATGATTTTCAAGTCATCCCGGATAATTGAAATGAACTCAGTTGCAATTCGTTTTCTTACAGAAACATTTTTGCCCGAAGGCATAAACAATAATTTTGCCAGCAGAAACAAAGGGTTCAAAGGATCGTATTTAATCGGGGAAATTTCAGGTGCATCAAATAGGACGTCTGGGAGCAGTGAACGCATATTTTTTGACAGATTGAATAAAACAAACCATTGTGGAGCAAGAACACAAATCTCCTCTGCTTTTGTGCCGGTCGCCAACTCGGAACTTATTATAGCCGCTATTTCGGCTGATAACTTTGACGCTGGTACTGACCTGTAGTAGTTTATAGTCCCGACAATATCTTTGATGTCTGCTACCGAGCACACACCCGTTTGCGAAACCTCAAAATTCTTATAAAGATTTACCACTCGCTGGGTTGAACGGTAACATCCCGTAATCGACATTTCCGTGAATATCGTTTCATAAAGAGCATCCAGTTCTGCCTTGCACTTGGCTATGCCGCCGAGAGAGCCGTATATTGCCTGATTCACATCGCCCACAAACATAAGGCTGATCGATTTATTGGCTTTATAGATTTTTGCCAGAATAGAATATTGGAGCTCGTTTGTGTCTTGAAATTCGTCGACCAGTACATTTTTTAGCACAGCGGCTATATTTGCGCAAATAAAAGGGTAGCTACTTAACAGTTTATCTGAAAAACGAAGAATCGTTTCAAAATCAATTTCTTTGTTCGATGCAAGCAAATCCTCATATGCGGTAACAACAGCTGGGTATTGGAAAGGGTCGTCAAAGGAGTTCAGTTTTATTCCCAATTCTTTAGCAATGCTTTTTCCATATTCCCGCTGCGTAAATTCATCGATAATGGAATAACCTTTGCTCAGTCTACCCGAATACATAGCGTAAGGGCGAATGATGAACTGCATACAGAACTGATGAATTGTGCCTGTCCAAATATTCGACAAATCGATGCCCATATCATCGAGCCGACTGGTGATCTCGTCAGCGGCTCGATTTGTATACGTTATCGCTATGTTCCATTTTTTTGATGTTGGCTCTTGCGCCGCCTGATACGCCAATCGACGAGTGAGCGTACGCGTTTTTCCGCTGCCGGGGCAAGCAGTAAGTAGGACGTTTTCGGGAGCTTTGCACGCAGCTTCCTGTTCAGGGGAAAGGCCTCTCAATATATCGGAAAAATCAGGCACTTAACCCACCAGCCTTAACGATGAACGCGGCGACCATGTTTTTAGGAAACTTGCGGCAGAAATTTGAAATCAAGTCGGTTATCTGTCCAGGCGTTGCGGTTTCGGAAAATTCTTTTTTCATGTCGTCATACTCACTGCCCAAATTGGATGCGTCAAAGGAGTACTTCACCATTTTCCACAACAATTTTGGGGATACAACATCTTTTGCGGCAAAAGCAATCGCATCAAGAATATATGTTGGAACAACCGCGTTTTCTCTAATTTCAGAAGCGAGTAAGGTGGCATACCATCCCTTCTGGATGTTTTGCGCGACGGTAAGAACAGCGTCATAGCTTTCGGCATCTGTCCCTGATTCGATTGCCGAAATATGCTTATCTTTCGCGGCCTTTTGCGTGTATGTATGGTTTATGACAGCGTATATAAACTCTTTATTTGCATTAATTTTTGCAAAATCAACCTCAAGCGTATGTGGAGCGTAAAATGCTTTGACATAAGGATTTGAGCCAAATAGGTTTGTTAGCCGATCTTTTCTGGAGGCTCCTAAATCCATCGCCTCTTGGCTACCTTTTGTTGCATTGTCGACAATTGCATCCAAATCCGTTATTATAGCACATCGCCGTTGCAAGCGAGTTTCATCGAAAATGCAAGCGACATTTTCAAAAGCAACGCTTCCAACATTAATGAGCCCGATGCCCATTTCGTCCAGTGATACGCCAAGCACTTTTTTTACTAAAGCCGGAATTAAAATTTCTTCGCCATCACCCTCAACGAGAATAACGCTTTTTGAAAACAATAAAACACTTCGTTTTGCGTCTAAATACCTGGACAAAATCTGACTAAACGCCATACCCTTGTGCTTCAGAACGTTGGTTCCAAATAGGTCAAGCCCGTTTGTGGGTTTCATTACAAATGATAACTGTTCATTTACTTTCTTCATGATGTTTACTTTTTCAATATCCGAAACCTCTGAAAGATGGGTCGAGTGCGTAGACATCACAACTTGCGTATAGGTGTGGGCAACTTGAAGGTTGTCAAACAACGTTTTCTGAATGTGCGTATGTATATGGGCTTCCGGCTCTTCGATAATCATGATATTGAGCAGCTCCCGGTTGCGATTGGCTTCAAACTCAACCAATTTCAAGGCAATATACAAAATATTGAGATGACCTAAACCGAGCAGATCGATATCCTTCTGATCGGAGGGAGTCATCGTCAGATATCTGGCAAGCGTCGAAAAATCTTCTTTCAGACGGGATTCCAACCTTATGTCAGGAGAATAAACTGTTCCGATCATTTCAAGCAGTTTACGATTTACTTGATTCCCGATATCTGAAATTTGAGGTATATTGGCAATTTTTAAATTAAGTGCAGTGATTTTGTTTTTAATATCATCAATATCTGTTACAGCAATTTCACCTTCGATGGTGTCAATGATTTGCCGTATTGGGTTTTTAGGTTTTCGAAGTTCATTCTCAACATCACGCAAGGCATCAATGAAAACCGTTGACACATGTTGCCAGACACTCATAATGTCAATTTTTGTGCCAAGAACGGAACTGTCATCGTTTTCAGGATTGGCATATTCGCCAGCCGAAATATCGCCTACAATGGACTTGTACACAGTTTCGTCGGTAAAGTCAGTTTGAGATCGTGATGTATAATAAAACTCATAGTCACTGAGTTTTATTTGAGAACGAATTGTTTCAAATTCGCTACTATGAGAAGCTTCTGCCAATTCCAATCTTTTAGACTTGCATGGGCGGATAAGCAAAGTTACTGTTCCGTAGCCTTTGTCCGCACAACGAATATATGATCTTAAAAAAACGCCATTTTCTTTGTCAGGAGTCAGTTCTGCACAGAACTCGTTATTCTTGTCCTCATCAGATATCTCATCAAAAAACGCAGAAATTATTATCCAATGCCCTTTCCAATCACCGAGGGCATAAGAAAAATCCGTTTCCTTCAATCGTTTTGCGTTGTAGTAATAGCTGTCATCCAAAAGTATCCGCATGGCGGTTAGGGCATTTGACTTGCCAGAATCGTTTTCACCAATAATCGTATTAGCACCCTTGGCAAACTCAAAACGAGCAGACTTCAGGTTTTTGAAATTGATGATTTGAATATATTTCAAGTACATATCTTCTGCTCTACCTCCTTACTTTTCTTTCTTGCCTACACCAGTTTTTAAGCCCACGAAGATTTTGTAAAAAAGTCGCCTACCCCTTCAACTCCGCCAACGCGTTCATAGTTTGCCCCTACTTCTCCTCAATCAGCGCGATGAGTTCCTGCAGGGGTGAGAATGTAGGCAGAAGTTCACGCACAAAAACCCGAAGCCAAAAGTCAAATTTCGCCAGTTCTCATACCCTTGCCCCTTCAAGACCTCCCTAGTCGCCGCTTCTTGAGCTTTCTCCAAATTAAGCGGCATCTATAGCAGCACTCGGCATCAATACCGAGTGTATCAACCAGTAGTTCTTTGTCAACGATGTCTAATGCCTGTTCAATATCCGCGTCCTGCCGAACAATCGCATCGATGCGGCGCAACAAGTCCTCACGCTTTGCGGGGTCTATACCTGATATTTTAGGCAGCAGGATATTGCCCATCTCACCCGGCAGAATCTCCAGAACCCCGCCACCATAGCTGCGCCCGCAGATCTCCGCAAAGGCAAATGATATGCTGTTGTAGTAGGAAAGCAGTATGTTCAATGGGTCAACGTCGATGTAAAACTTCATGCGGTGCATGGTGTCTGTGGAAACGGCTCCGCATTGGTTTAGCACGAATTTGGGGTAGATGTTGTTGCGACGCAGGAAAAACGCATCCGGCACCCAAACGGAAGGCACGATGTACCAGCGGTTACGGATAGTGCATTTGTAGCCGCTGTGCTGATCGGATTCCTCGCCCAAGCGGATGTATTCCTTATGTTTTGCGGGGTATTCCTCGTAGGGGGTATCGGGAAAGCTGACCAGCATCGCTTTCTTGCCAGCGCTGATATTGGATTGCCAGTCGGCTTCTGTGAAGTATATCCCATGGGCATGGGAACTCCGACCAATCAGCGGCAGGGTAACGGATTCCAGTTCATACTGTGTTTCCGTTTCTTCCGTGATGGAAAAGTAATCGTTGTTGCCCGTGGTAATACCCACATTGATAACACCGTACTGTTTGAACGGGACAAAGCGGTCATCGGCACGGAGGGTTTGGATAAGTTCGGCTTCGGTTGTGGACACAAAATACTTAGTCCATTTCTCCTTGACGTGCTGGACTTTCTGATATCCATTTTTACTCAAATCCAAGGCTTTGAAGTCATCAAGGGTATCCATCTCAATGATGCGAATACCTTTTTCTTCGCCGCCCTTTTCACCAACGAGGACGCACACTTCCTGCTCAATCTCAGGAAAAATGAGTTTCTCGAAGGTGATGAGTGTAATCTTTGAAAGCTGGTTTGTAAGAAACAAACGCAGATCTTCGGCGTATGCAACCTGCAATATCTCTGCCGGAACAACGAAAGCTATTTTGCCTTTGTCAGAAAGCATCTGCACACAAGCGACAAGGAAGCAAACCCATGAGTTGATGAGCTTATTCGACTTCATGCCGTGGGAAGTCAAGATTTGCGCCTGAATCTCCCGCTGGGCTTCGGTCAGGTATTGATACCGAATGTAGGGCGGGTTGCCGAGAATCAAGTCGTACCGTTCTTTCTGGTAGCACCGCTCATAAAATTCAAGAAAATCCTCAACCAGAACATTCACATTTCCGACGTTGGGATAGCGTGTTTGCACTTTTTGCGCTTCTGCCGCCTCTATTTCAACAGCAGTGAGCATATCGATTCTGTCGAGCATACCGCAGGACTGGAGGCTGTCAATGAAGACACCGTCTCCACAACTTGGCTCCAACACGCTCCGGGGGCTATCATCCGCGAAAAGACCAACCATGGCGTTGGCAAGTGCCAACGGTGTGTAATATGCTCCCCGGAGCTTTTGCTCGGTGCTGTCATTCTTCAGACGCATTCCATCCCCCCCCCTTTCTGTCAAAACTCCAACCGATAAACACGAGAAATCAAGCCCTCAATCCGTTCGATCAGAGCCTTCTTTTGGCGCAACAGTACGCTCTCCACACGTTTGGGCAGAGCGGATGCCAGCCTGTTATTTATTCTATATACTTCACGGGTCAGGCCTACAACTTCGTCGTGGATGGCTCTTTGCACAGGAACAGAGAAGTCCAGTTCCACGAAAGGCAAAGACGACAGGATGAAAGTCCCTCTTGCAACAAAACCGCCCTCAAAGTAGCTGCCGGACATACGGATGTACTGCTCTGTATAAGGGTTGGATAACCATGCTTGTACGTATTCCAAGTCGTAGGGGCTTCCCGCCTTATGGCTGACCGCGCAATACCCTGCTGTACCGCCGGACGCAATCAGCATATCGTTACCGTCATAGGCGTACATTGGTTCTTGGCTCAGGACGCCAACAATCAACTTCGGCGTGTTGATGAACGCCGTCAATGCCTGTGTCCTGCCATATTGATACCATGTTTCTGCGGTGGCGTTTGGCACGTCCCGAACGCCGGACGGCGATACCAATTTGGGAACCAGCCTGACATAGTAATGACGAAGGTACGCATACGTGCCGGGGTAGCAGTTTTCCATTTCCTCTTTTGAGATTAGCTTGCCGTCTGAATCATAGGGAAAGATAATCCGCTTGTCCGTGTCCAAAAAGCTGTAGGAATTTGAGCCCTTCTCGGCTTTGAGGGTAGGCTTAAAAAATGGCTTGAGGATCGCCTTTTCTATGGTGAAATCCTTCCCATCACGCTCGATGGTGACAGCTGTTCTGTTCTCACGCTTAACCTCACTCGCCGCGAACCAGTATACTGGAACGGGACGCTCTGCACTGGTCTGGATACCGTTGAATATCTCAGCATGGTTTTCCAGCGGAACTGTTCTGCCTTCCAGCCTTTGCAGCAACGACATGAATTCCATATCCGTGGTCAGCTTCCATGGTGAATCGTCAAGTGAGGACGCTTTCAGCACGATGGATTCCACGTCTTCTCTTGCCCACAAAGTCGGGGCAGAGGTGACGTTGGAATATATAAATTCCTCATTCGGCTGCTTTTGTAGGAGCAGGATTGAACTGTATATGGTCTTATCCTCGAACAACTGCGCATCGCCGAAGTCATCCAACTGCACTAGCATCGCATGCTTGGCAATCAACTGCCGTAGCTTTTGCCCGGCATCGACCTTGAAGAACTTGTTGGGAACGATATAGCAAACGAGACCGCCATCCTTCACCCGGCGGACGGCGCGTTCGACGAAGATGAAGTATTTGTCAAACTGCTTATATGCGGAACTATATTTGTTTTTGTAGACATCAAATTCAACAGCAGGAAGCATTGCGTGTATATCTTCTGTGCTGACGTAAGGTGGGTTACCGACGATGGCATCAAACGGTCTGTCCAGCCGCATTTCTGCCCAATTGAACGGAACCACGGCAAGCATTTCACGGGGAGTAAGCCTCCTGCCGTCAAGTTCATGTTCGCCAATCAGGGCGTTGCCGTGGAAGATATTCGTGCTAAGTTCAGGCAGAATCGGGGTGGACTCAGCAACGGAAGGTGTGGTTTCATTTTCGATGAGCTTAACCAGCAATGAAAACTTGGCGACTTCCACCGCATGGATGTCGATGTCTATGCCATAAATACAGGAGCAGAGAAGCTGCTTCTTTTCTTCTAGCGGCAGCTTAAAGAAACCGTTTCCAATCTCAATCAGATGGGAAGGGTCGTTCTGGGCGTACCACTCAACGCAATAGTTCTGCAAATAGTCAAACGCCGCTTCAAGAAACACGCCAGAGCCACAGGCGATGTCCGCAATCCGCAATTCTAATAGTTCCTGCGGAGTCTTGCCTTCGCACAGCCGAGACATGGTTTGTTCAACGATGTATTTTACGATTTCCGTTGGTGTTGTGACGATGGATCGGTCAGCATAGTCTTTTTTCTTGGCAAGACCGATGGCACCGCCCGGTAGCACTGCCAACTGCTCCGTGAGGAACATCTCGTAGATTTTACCGAGCAGATTGGATTCGATAATACTGAAGAGATAAGGGCTTTGCGGATAATACAAACCCTTCACAATCTCGGTAATGACCGCGCTGCTCAAATCGAAAACAATGTTGTTGCCGGAGAACAGACCTGAATCATATCGGTGGTCGGCGGCGCGGAGCATTTCCTCCAAGCGGGTATTCAGTTGCGACGGATCGCTGATTGTTTCCTGAAGATTGTGGTATAATGGCAGGTTTTTGTCCTCACATATCCGTAGAAAAACAATCTGATTGATAAAGTCCTGCACTACATCGTTCAGTACGTCCAACGACCGATATTTAGTGTCTTTGTGATAGAGTTCATTGCTCAACGAAACGCGCCAACGGTTGATCTGTTCCAAAAAGAGCGTATCAACCTGCTGCTTTTGAGAGCTACCTGCTAAAAGGTGTTCATCGAAATAGGCGTCGAACGCGCCGGAATAGATGACATCCCTCGATATCAGGGAGCAGATTTCATCGAATTTGTTGGCGTAGTCAGTAAAGTGAAAAAACCGATACCGCGCAACCGGGCAAGCCTCGCCCTCCCTCGGAACAACGGTGGTGTCGTAGATAATCAGGTACTCAAAATTGGTCAGAACGGCTACCTTGTGGTTGGCGTTCCAGCCGTATTTCCGGGCTTGCAAAGCTGGTTCAGGGTGACGGAAAATATCGACGGCGGGTTTCTTCGCTTCAACAAACAGCTTTGCAACGCCACGCAGGGTTAGCGAATAATCTGGCCGGTCGGTTTGCGTGGAGTAATTCTCGGCTATCACTTCGCGATATTGGGGGGGCAACCCCTTCGCGTTTGATACATCCCATCCCAACAACTGCAAAAAAGGATCAACATACTCAATCCTGCAAGAATGTTCATTATAAGCATTTCTGTGATCTTTATAGTAAGTCAGATTCGCCGCAAACTTGTCAGTCAGGGTTTTAAGTTCATTTTGTGTATCCATGGAAACCCTGCCTTTCTAACTTTGATAATTGTGCATTAAACATGCTCTAATGCTGTGATGATATCTTTAGGTATATTTTTGCTTTTACAATAATCCAAAATACGTAGTTTTGCCAGACGGCTCGGAGCGGAACGGTTGTTCTCCCAACGGTTCAGTGTTGTGAAGCTTACGTTCAATTCGTGAGCAAACTGTTCCTGCGAAATATTCAATTCTTTTCGGACTTCCTTGAGTATTTCATCGAGCTTCATAAACGAATCACCTCATAGCGCGTATTATAGCATACGCTATAAAGAGTTGCAAGAATATAAATCCATTTCCGACCATTGAATCACATGAACAAACTTGTCGTGTCGTGTTGCGCTTCATTTGTTTTGTTTATAATGACTCCAATGAAGCGGTAATCAAAAAACGTTCACGAAACAGCCGATCCAAATTTTTATACTAACCTTATCGGACATGACGTCGTTCATCTTGATGTTTGGAACGGCTTCCGGCCCGTGTAACCTGACGAGCGAACCGCTCCACATTAAAGCGTCCAAAAGGACGCGTAGTCGCACAATTCTATTGTGCGTTTAGTGGGGATTGGGGGGCCTTCCCCAACAAGCATTTTTGCGAAATTGACCACAGGGAAATTGAAGCAAAAAAGCAAGGTGTGTACCACCTTGCCCTGCTTGCCAGTTTTCTTGCATATCTTTTCTGAAAGAGAACACATTCAATTGATTTTAAGCTCTGATCGTGTTATATTACATAATGAACTCAAACAAGAATATTGTTTGTGCGGTCATCGGAGGGTATATAATTCTGATTATATGCTGGATAAGATGTCGGGTGCGCCCGACATCTTATCCAGCATATTTTTGTTTTGGAGGTATCACAATCATGGACTTACTGAAAAGTAATATTAAAAAACTCTATTTTAAGTACTTAGTTGCCTCTATGGGGAGTGCAATCGTTATGTCTATTTATAGCTTTGTAGATACGATTGCAGTCGGACAATCGGAGGGGCCGAACGGAGCCGCTGCAATGGCTGTAATTACTCCGTTGTATGGAGTAACTGTATTTCTTGCTATTCTCTGTGGTATTGGCGGTTCGGTGCTTATGAGCAAAGAAAAAGGAGAGGGAAACGACAGAGATGCAAATGCTTTTTTTACAACAGCACTTATTACAATGGGCGCATTGACAGTGATTTTTTGGCTTTTTCTTGCACTATTTGCAGAAGATATATTTTTGATTTTTGGAGCCAACGAAACCATTATGCCGTTGGTGATGAAATATGCGAAATGGATCATAATATTTTGCCCCAAAATAGGGTATCGGGGTCAGACCTACACATTTGACAAAATGGCCGGATTGGCTGAGGCAAAAGATAACTACCCCTTGGGCAAACTTGAGAAGCTTTTCCGTCAGGCGGATCTGCTTGTTTGGGACAAAATGGTATGCAAGATTGTTTCCAATCCAAGTGAACGTGGTGATGCCATGGTTGCGGCCCTTGTTGATTGGCTGACATCCAAGTCTTTTGTGCCGGATAGGAACGGCGATTCATTCCGCCGTAACCAGCCATTGAAACCTTGACATTCGTAGACATGTGGCTCACTTTCGGGTTGATAAAAACTCTCAATGGCCGTTTTGCAATTCTGGGGATTTTTAGCTTAGAACAGACACGTTATCCGCATCGATGATAACATACACATGTGTCATGTTAAGTGTGTTGTAAAATAAGTTATTATCCGCGTCTCATTTTCTGTATTTAACCGGAATAACCTGGTTATCTATGAGAAGTTAGCTGAACCCGATTTATGATATTTACATCGGCACCGCGGTATTATTTTTTTATATCTGTGCCGGTGCGGGCTTCAAACTGTGGGAAGCAGAATAAACAGCGGCAAAATATTATTTTGAGGGTGGCTTAACGACGATGAAAGTTTGGAAGCGCAGTATTTTAATGTTACTGTTTGCCGTTTCATTTTTACTGGGCACATCTTTACAGTCAGTTTATGCCGGGACTGTTTTCGGCCCGTTGCTTGGAATGTATTCGAGCGGCAGTGAAAAGATACTGATAAGGGAGAACAGCGGCTGCATGGAGCTGCTCTATAACACGGAAACAGCGCCTGATAAAATGTTTTTAAGGTATTCAGGCTTTCCTGTTCAGGTAATTTCCAAGAATACATACAAGCTTCTGAACTACGGACCGTTTAAAGTGCCCCCCAAAGTCAAGACACGAATTTTCTAATGATCCGAATAGCTCCTTTCTTCATGCGGCATAAGTCTTCTGTTGTCTTGCGAATGCATCAGGAGAAAGCCCTCCAAGTGATGCGTGCG
>Ga0228535_1002365_pt1 | contig 18671 bp, 12 predicted proteins | sample SJ1metagenome_FD_168457 | JGI IMG/M metagenome (GOLD analysis project Ga0228535, IMG submission 168457) | Enriched culture of PCE-dechlorinating microbial communities from Ithaca, New York, USA - SJ1 | ecosystem: Engineered > Modeled > Simulated communities (microbial... > Unclassified | place... | reverse complement strand
GGGCGTGATGCACGTCCGAACGTTCGGTACGCCGTCCACGACCATGAAGCAGCTGCTGCATTTTCCTATGGCGCAGAAAAAACCCCTGGGGCGGTGTTCCTTTTCGGTTTCCCGATAAACCCGTACCCCGTTTGCATGAAGAGCCATTGCTATCGGCTCTCCTTCGTAACCCTCCATTTCCTTGCCGTCAAAGAAAAAAAGAACCTTTTCTCCGCGCTGGAAATCAAGGATGGGATGTTCCCCGATGAGTTCCACAGTTCCGTTGCCGCCTCCAGGACCTTGTTTTTCGACCAAGCCTGTGCTCCTCCTTCCGGCCTTGACAGGATTATCTGATCACTGCAAAAAAACTTTGTGGAACGGAAAAAACAAAAAAGGCGAGTGAAAGGAAAACTTGTGAACGGGATATAAATACCCCCTCTGTATGGTTGAAAGCGGATGGTATGGCATTTCTGTGTTCAATTTTGTAGCTTAAAATAACGTTTGTCAAGCATAAATTTAGATTTAGAGTATTATATGTTTATATGTATTAGTATAAAATTTATCTTGCATAAGATTAAGAGGATATTTCAGGGAAAAAATGACTCTGACAGGAACGCACAAAAAAGATAAAATTTTGATTTGAACGGAGAGGATGAAAACAAAAAGGAGGGGTATGAGAATGTTTCTTATGAACAGCACCGGGATGCTTGCATCATTTTCCTGCAATGAACTGATGGATACTGCCGCGGAGGCCATGAAAGCCGCAAACTCACCGGAGAGCGGCGAAATAACGGCTCCGCTCCGGACAACAGTGAAGAGAGACGGGAATTCTCTTCTTCTCATGCCCTGTCTCACCAACGAAACATGGGCCCTGAAAGTTCTCACCCTGTTTCCCGGAAATCCCGGAAAGGGAAGGCCTTTCCTGAACGGGCTTGTCCTGCTTTTCGAAGGCGAGGATGGAACACCTTCTGCCGTTATGGACGGCAGGATTCTGACAGCCCTCCGGACAGGTTCGGTGGGAGGGCTTGGGGTTCGCGCCCTTTCCGGGCCGGACGTGAAGTCACTCGGAATAATAGGGGCCGGAGCCCAGGGGTACTGGCAGGTCCGTTTTGCATGTGCGGCAAGGCCATTTACAAGGGTGTTCATCTGCGATGTAAAGCGGGAAAATGCAGAAAGCCTTTCCAACAAACTGCGGGGCGATCTTCATGATGTGGAAATACGTGTGTGCGGGGATGCCGCTGAACTTGTTTCCATGTCGGAAGTCATAATGACCGCAACCACATCCCGAAGCCCTGTGCTTCCGGAGAAACCCGGCCTGTTTCGGGATCGCTGTTTTGTCGGAATAGGGTCTTACACCCCTGATATGAGGGAATACCCGGATTGTTTTTTTGACGAAGTAAAAACAGTTTTTGTAGATACGCTCCATGCCCTGTCGGAAACAGGGGACCTTATCGATCCCATCAATTCGGGAATCCTGAAAAGAGAGACCGTTCGTCCCCTTTCGTCTCTTTTTTCATCAGGATCCGGTTTTGTTTCGGGGGAAGGGCCGGTGTTGTTTAAATCGGTTGGGGTATCTGTTTTTGATCTTTATGCGGCGAAAAACATCCTTGCCGCAGGAAGGCGCCTGGGAGAGGGGATCGAATTCACCCTCTAACGCATTATCAGGCAAATTGCCGGGAAAAAAGCGCATCCGGTCTTCCGGGAAAACCGGATGCGCCTGTTCTTGAAAATCAGGCCTGGGGACCCCAGGTCCTCGCCCACTCGAATAATCCGACGGCACAGGCGACGCTTGCATTCAATGAACCAGTCTCCCCGGACAGCGGAATTTTGACGATCTCGTCGCACGTTTCCGCGACAAGGCGCGAAAGTCCCTCACCTTCGGCGCCGACTATTACGGCTGTCCTTGCCGGCAGGGGTTCGGACCAGAGAGAACGTCCTGCCCTGTTGTCGAGTCCTATTGTCCAAAGGCCTGCCTCCTGCAGCCGCTTGACCGCCTGGGAGACATTATTGACTCCGACCATGGGGATACGGAGCGCAGCGCCTGCGCTTACCTTGACCACGGTACCACCTGGAAGCGCTCCCCTTCTCTTCGGGAAAAGCACTCCACTTGCGCCGCATGCCTCGGCAGTCCGTGCCACAGCTCCAAGATTGTGGGGATCCTGGACATGGTCGAGGATCACTGCCAGGATTGGCCCTTCTTCAGGAAGAACTGAAAGAAAATTCTCGAGTTCGAGAATAGACACTTCACCGCTTTTGCACGCGACGCCCTGATGTCCGCTGTGGCCGCATATTTCCGTGAGGACCTCCGGAGCTATTTCCTGGACGATGACTTTTCCTTTCTCAGCCAGCAGTTTTATCTGGCGGGAAAATGATTCGCTTACGTTTTTTCCGAGATATATCTTCTGCACCCTGTCGGGAGATTCCTTCAGGAGCTGAAGAACCACGTGACGTCCCCAATTGAGATCTTCGTTTATTTTCCGTTCCCCCCGGTGAAACGTCTCTTTTGACGGTGAACCCGGCCGTTCTTTTCTGCCCCGTTTCTCATTTGCTTTATCCAATTTTTTCCATCCTTTCAGCTATCTGTGCAGCATATTCCCGGAGATACTGTGAAGTATAGCCCTTTGCCCCCTTCATCAGATCTCCGGGGGAACCGCATGCCACCACTTGTCCCCCGCCGTTTCCTCCTTCGGGTCCGAGATCAATGATGTAGTCTGACGACAAAAGGACATCCAGGTTATGTTCTATCAGGATTACGGTATTCCCCCGGTCTACAATTTTGTTGACTATGGACATGAGCTTTTCAACATCCGTGTAGAACAGGCCGGTTGTCGGTTCATCCAGAAGATACAGCGTGGGCCCTGAGAATTTTTTGCTCAGCTCCTTTGAAAGCTTTACTCTCTGTGCCTCTCCCCCGCTGAGAGTAAGAGCAGATTGTCCCAGTGTTATATATCCCAGCCCGGCATCTGAAAGGAGGGCTATTTTAGAGGCGATCCGGGGTATGTCCCTGAAAAAGGAGAAGCCCTCGTCTACCGTCATATCGAGAATATCCGAAATTGTTTTCCCCTTGAACTTCACTTCCAGTGTTTCCCTGTTGTATCTTTTGCCTCCGCACACTTCGCAGGGGACATAGACATCCGGCAGGAAAAGCATCGAGACCTTCGTCGAGCCTCCGCCTCCGCAGGCCTCACACCTGCCGCCCCTTACATTAAAGCTGAACCGGCCCGGAAGATAGCCCCGGATTCTCGATTCGGGAAGTTCCGCGAAAAGTTCCCGAATAAGGGTGAACAGCCCCGTATACGTCGCAGGGTTCGATCGTGGCGTTCTCCCGATGGGAGCCTGGTCGACAAGGACGACGTTCCTGAACTGTTCAGAGCCTTCGATGGCCTTGTGCTCCCCTGCACGCTCCCGGAAATCTTTATCAAGAAGCCTTCTCAGTCCCTTGTAGAGGACGTCGTACACTAAACTGCTTTTTCCCGAGCCGGAAACACCCGATACGGTGACCAGGAGACCGGTCGGGAATGAGACGTCAATTTTCTTCAGGTTGTTGTGACAGGCACCCCGGATGGTGAGAAGTCCCCTCGATATACGTTTTTTTCCTGCGCGTACTATACCCGTGCATTCCCCGCGGAGGTACGGGCCCGTGAGAAAGTTGGATTGAACGGCATCGGCGTAATCCCCTGCAAAAACAACTTCTCCTCCCTGGTCTCCTGCCGCCGGTCCCATTTCGATAATCGCATCGGCCGCTGTCATCGTCTCTCTGTCATGTTCAACGACGACGACTGTGTTTCCAAGGTCCCTGATTGATTCCAGTGTTCTCACAAGTTTGTCCGTATCCCTGGAGTGAAGTCCTATGGTCGGTTCATCCAGTACGTACAGCACTCCGCTCAGCTTTGAACCTATCTGGGCGGCGAGCCGGATCCTCTGGCTTTCCCCGCCGCTGAGGGTGTCCGATCTCCTGATGAGCGAAAGGTAACCGACCCCCACATCGCTCAGGAATCGAAGTCTCTTTTTCGTCTCGATGAGGACCTGGTGGACAATGTTTTCTTCTCCTTCGGAGAGAGAAAGCTTTTCAACCACCGATGACAGTTCGTCTACGGGCATGGAGACAAAATCTCCGATCCCGTACCCGTGTATCTTCACGTTCAGGGCTTCCGGTCGCAGGCGCATGCCTTTGCACGAGGCGCATTCGTCATCCACACGGTATGTTTCGAGTTCCTCCGTCAACGCTTCAGACTCGGTTTCTCTCCACCTCGCCTCAAGCCATGGCAGAAGACCTTCGTACCTGCCCATGTAGGTTTTTTTTTCCTCGCTGCGGTCCCGAAAGAACGGCATTGATATCCTCTCTTCCGAGCCGTGAAGGATAAAACGGCGGATTTCTTCCGGCAGTTTCCGGAACGGCGGGGTGAGGTCCCATCCATTTTTCAGTGCAAACTTCTCAAGCTTGGCCAGCATGTAGTGCTTTTTCTTCCAGGGAAGAAGGGCGCCTTCCGGAACAGGCCTTTCCGGGTCCACTGAGAGTTCCTCTGAGAAATACTGGTGGCTGCCGAGACCAGAACAGTCCTGACACGCACCGTATGGAGTGTTGAATGAAAAAAGTCTGGGTTCTATCTCAGGCAGTGAGATATCGCATGAAGAGCATGTAAAGTTTTCGGTCAGAAGTTTCTCCTCCCCCTCTTCGGGCACTGCCAGAACGTATCCTCCGCTTAGAGTAAGCGCGTTCTCCACGGCTTCGGTCAATCTTCCCCGCCTGTCTTGCTGTAAGCGGAGCCTGTCCACCACGACTTCGATTGTGTGGCGCCTGTTTTTGTCAAGGATAATCTCCTCTTCAAGCCAGAGAACGGTACCGTCCACCCGAACGCGGAGAAAACCTTTTTCCCGGGTCTGGGTGAAGAGGTTGCGGAACTCCCCTTTCTTTCCCCTGACCAGCGGTGAGAGGATCTCGATCCTCTTGTCGGAAAAGTTCCGGAAAAGGATATCGACGATCTCGTCAAGGGAATATCTCACTACCGGTTTTCCGCATGAAGGACAATGAGGAACGCCGATCCTCCCGAAGACAAGCCGTAAATAATCGTATACCTCGGTCACTGTTCCCACTATCGACCGGGGATTGTGGGAAACCCCCTTTTGTTCGATGGAAATAGCCGGGGAGAGGCCGGAAATATCGTCCACGTCCGGTTTGTTTTGTACGCCGAGAAACTGCCTTGCATAGGCGGAAAGAGATTCCACATAGCGCCGCTGGCCTTCGGCATAAAGCGTGTCGAAAGCCAGGGAAGACTTTCCGGAACCGGAAGGTCCCGTTATCACGACGAGCTTGTTTCGCGGAATATCAACGTCGATGTTTTTTAAATTGTGTTCTCTTGCTCCTTTTATTTGTATCCACTGCGACACGGTTAAATTCCTTCCCTTCAATCGAAGCCAGCATGTCACGAATCCTGGCGGCCTTCTCAAAATCGAGTTTTTCCACTGCCTGCCACATTAATTTCTCGAGTTCGGCGGCAGAGAGTTTTTCTTCCCGGGATTTTCCACTTTGCGCCGTTCCGCTTCCTGAGGGGAGAATTTCCTCGGGGAGCAGCGAGATTACGTCTTTCTTTATGGTTTCCGGTGTTATCCCGTGGAGCTTATTGTACTCCATCTGGATGGCACGCCTCCTGGCTGTTTCATCTGAAGCTTTGCGTATGCTCTCGGTGATCTCGTCCGCGTAGAGGATTACTTTTCCTGCCGTGTTCCTGGCCGCCCGTCCGATCATCTGGATGAGTGATTTCTCTGAACGAAGGAACCCCTCCCTGTCGGCATCCAGTATGGCGACAAGTGAGACCTCCGGAAGATCCATGCCTTCCCGCAGAAGATTGATTCCCACGAGAACAGAAATCTCTCCGTTCCTCAGGTCGCGTATAAGTTCCGCCCTTTCGAATGCATTCAGCTCGGAGTGAATATATTTTACTCTGAACTGGAGATCTGCAAGATATTCCGCCAGATCTTCGGATGATTTCTTTGTGAGCGTTGTGACAATGGCCCTTTCCCCTCGTCCAATAATTTCCCTGAGCCGTCCGATGAGGTCGTCAACCTGTCCTGTAGCGGGGTGTCTCTCAACTTCCGGATCGAGAACCCCCGTAGGGCGGATGACCTGCTCCGCAACCTGGCTGGAAACGTTGAGCTCATAATCTCCCGGCGTTGCCGTAACAAAGATGGACTGTCTCATGTATTTTTCGAATTCATGCCATTCGAGCGGTCTGTTATCCAGGCACGACGGCAGCCGGAAGCCGTTCTCCACCAGGGTGAGCTTTCTTGCCCTGTCTCCGTTGAACATTCCCCTCACCTGAGGAAGAGTGATGTGTGATTCATCAACGACAAGTATAAAGTCCTCCGGAAAAAAATCGAGAAGTGTTCCTGGCGGTTCTCCGGCGCTCCTTCCGTCCAGGTATCGCGAATAGTTCTCTATTCCGGAGCAGTATCCTGTTTCCTGGAGCATCTCAAGATCATAGAGTGTCCTCATCCTGATCCTCTGTGCTTCGAGAAATTTCCCCTGCTTCTCGAACATTACGGACTGCTCCTCCATTTCCAGGCGGATCGGTTCTACGGAACGCTCTATTGCGTCCCTGTCGGTGACGTAATGCTGCGCCGGAAAGATCGATGCTTCCGGGAGATTTTCAAGGGTTTTCCCCGTTACGGGATCGAATTCATCGATCCTCTCAATTTCGTCGTCGAAAAAAAGGATCCGAAGCGCCCTGTCGCCGTATGCCGGAAAAATCTCTATGATATCTCCGCGGGCACGGAATTTTCCCTGTTCGGTAACGAGATCGTTTCGCTCGTAATAGTTATCAAGAAGTTTCTCCATGAAAGCCCGGCGATCCCATTTTTCCCCTACGGAAAACGGAAAGATGACCTTTTCGTATGTTTCTTTTTTCCCGAGGCCGTAAATACAGGAAACGCTGGCCACGACGATCACGTCACGCCGTTCGATAAGGGCCTTCGTGGCTGCGAGACGGAGGCGTTCTATCCTGTCGTTTACAGAGGCATCCTTTTCGATGTATGTGTCTGAGGAGGGAACATAAGCCTCCGGTTGATAGTAGTCATAATAGCTCACGAAGTAGTGCACCGCGTTTTGCGGGAAGAAACTGCGAAATTCACTGTAAAGCTGGGCTGCGAGGGTTTTATTGTGTGAGAGGACGAGAGCCGGCCTTCCTGCTTCGGCGATGACATTCGCCACGGTGAATGTTTTTCCGCTTCCTGTTGCCCCGAGAAGTGTCTGGAAACGAAAACCGGAAGACATGCCGGCCGAGAGCTGACGGATCGCCGCGGGCTGGTCCCCTGAAGGAGCCCAGTCTGAAACGATCTGAAACTTTCTGTCCCGTGTCATGCCGCCTTTTCCTCCTCTGCTGCTCTCAGGGAAAGAAAAAGAGGAGGCCTGGTTGACCGGCTCCGCCTCCTCTTCTTCTCCTTCCGCTGACGTTTTCCTATACGGCCGGTGCCTCTCCAACGAGTCCTGTGCCGTACGACTGCTCCTCGGTTGTATCCCCTGAAGCTTGCCGCCCTCCCGTTCGGGAGTCGGCTTTTTGACCATCTCCATGCTGTTCTTCTGAAGGCTGCTCCTCCATGCCGAGAAGTACCGTCAGTTCTTTTCCTTCTATTACTTCTTTCTCAAGGAGGACACGGGCGACCTTTTCCACCTCTTCCGAGTTCTCTTCCAGCAGGCTTCGTACTCTGGCGTAGCATGAGTCTATGATCATTTTCACTTCCTGGTCAATCGTATAGGCGACTTCATCACTGTAGTTTCTTTCCTCCCCGATGTCTCTGCCCAGAAATACCTCGTGATGCTTGTGTCCGAGCTTTACGAGACCCAGCTTGTCACTCATGCCGAACTCGGTAACCATCTGCCTGGCGATCTGTGTCGCTCTCTCGAGATCATTGCTCGACCCCGTCGTGACGTCTCCGAACTGAAGCTCTTCCGCAACGCGTCCGCCGAGAAGAACGCAAATCTTGTCCAGAAGGTCGGACTTCGACATGAGAAACCTGTCCTCTTCCGGCAGCTGAAGAGTATACCCGAGGGCCATATGCCCCCTGGGAATGATCGAAATTTTATGCACCGGGTCACAGGAAGGAATCAGCTTGGCCACCAGGGCGTGTCCTGTTTCGTGGTAGGCGATGATCTTCTTCTCCTTGTCGCTGACAAGACGGCTTTTCCTTTCAGGTCCTGCAATGACACGATCAATGCCTTCCTCGAAATCCTTCATCCTGATCTCTTTCTGTCCGCTTCTTGCGGAAAGCAGAGCGGCTTCGTTCACAAGGTTCGCAAGATCGGCGCCCACGAATCCCGGCGTCCTTCTGGCCAGCACGGCTAGGTCCACGTCACCGGCGAGTTTTTTCCCCTTGGAATGAACCTCGAGAATTGCCTCCCGTCCCTTTACATCGGGGCGGTCAACGACTATATGCCTGTCGAACCGTCCGGGGCGGAGCAGTGCGGGATCAAGGATGTCAGGGCGGTTCGTCGCGGCAATGAGGATGATCCCTGTAGATTCGTCAAAGCCGTCGAGTTCTACCAGCAGCTGGTTGAGTGTCTGTTCCCGTTCGTCGTGTCCTCCGCCTAGTCCGGCTCCGCGCTGCCTGCCGACTGCATCCATCTCATCGATGAAAATGATGCATGGCTGGTATTTTCTCGCCTGTTCGAAGAGATCCCTGACCCTTGCAGCACCGACGCCGACAAACATTTCAACGAAATCCGACCCGCTGACGCTGAAAAACGGCACATCGGCTTCCCCTGCAGCGGCACGGGCAAGAAGGGTCTTTCCCGTACCCGGGGGGCCAAGAAGCAGTATTCCCCGCGGGACCTTCGCTCCCAGGGCAGTAAACCGGCCCGGTTCCTTAAGAAAGTACACAACCTCCGACAGTTCCTCTTTCGATTCATCACATCCGGCCACGTCTTTGAACGTCACCTTTGGGCGGTTGTCAAGGAAAAGTTTCGCCTTGCTCTTCGCGAAGTTCATGACCTTGCCCCCGCCTCCCTGCATGTTGTAGAGGAAGAAAATCCAGACTCCTATAAGGAGCAGGGTCGGGAACAGCGAAGAAAGCATGTTGGCCCACCAGGGAGTTTTCTGGGGAGGCTCGACCTCCACGTTTACCCCTTTCTGTGCAATTTCCTTTGCGAGATCTCCGACGCCGACCACGTAGGTCACAAACTCCCTTCCGTCGGTGAACTTCCCCTTGAGGGAGTTCTCGAGAACCGAGACAGATCGTATCCTGCCTGCGGATACCTCCGAAAGGAAAGAGCTGTAGCTGATCTCCAGAGTCTGCTGAGGCCCCTGGGTTGGTGACAGAAAAACATTCACAAGGCTCACAACGAGCACAATGAGAATGAGGTACAAACCGAGATTTTTTACCAATCGGCCCAAATTATCGCCGCCTCCTGACTAGATTGAGTTTTTTGTTCCTGTTCTCTATTGCTCCAGGTCTATTACTCCAGGACCTCTACAATATGCACCGATGGAAGGTTTCTCCATCTGCCTGCATAATCGAGGCCATAGCCCACAACAAACTTATCCGGTATTGAAAAACCTTTATATTCAACCTGTACGGGTACCTTGCGTCTCTCTTCCTTGTCCAGCAGCGCGCATACCTTTACGGTTCCCGGCTGGCGCTCGTGCATCAGCTTGACAAGGTAAGACAGTGTAAGGCCCGTGTCAACTATATCTTCGACGATAAGGACATTTTTGTCCTTGACGCTGCTGTCAAGATCTTTGACGATGCGGACGATCCCGCTTGTTTTCGTGGAATCTCCGTATGAGGAAACCGCCATGAAATCGAGGGATACGTTCACGGTCTCGGGGATCGCCCTCACAAGGTCGGACATGAAGACGACGGCTCCTTTCAGGATCCCAACGACTACGAGGTCTTGCCCCGCGTAGTCTTTTCCGATCATCTCACCGATCTCGCGAACTCTTTTTGCTATTTCCTTCTCAGGAATCAGTACATCGGCAACTTTGTATTCCATTATCGTTCATCTTCTCTCCGCCTAAGTTTGGGAAAACCGCTCTCAGATGGACTGCAGAAGCTTCCTTCTCCTTTCTGCCGGTTCTTCCCTGTTTTCCCCAGAAAGGAACCCATTCATGGGCGCCGGTGAAAAGGACCGGAAATACGTCATTGCCCCACGAAGGGCCATTGAAATCTTCCCGGATGCAGGAGTCGCTCAAGGCAAAAACCCTAACGGCCCCCCATTCAGGCAAAATGGCGTGCATGGGGCCTATCGAATAAAAAGCAGTTTCCCTTTTCTCCCAGAAAAAAATCCACCGGTTCCACGCAAATGTTCCCTGCTCACCTTCCAGAGGAAAACATACTCCTGAATGGTCCAATCCGTTTAGTATATCAGGGTCTACCCATGAGACAAAGGGGGAGGAGCAAAAAACAAACATGTTCCTCTGCCACTGAAAGCACCAGGAACCCGAGCTGTGAGCAAGCCGTACCAGGGACTCCGTCCTTTCGCGGGACAATGTCCTGAGCCCGAGTCTCCTCCCTACACCTCTGAAAAACACTGACTTTTCCGCGTCACCCAGTTTTCTGATCACATCGAGCCCGCAAGAATATGAGGAGAAGGGAACCTTCCTTTCAGCAGCGGAAAGAAGCGAATCCTGGAGCAGTTCCTCTTTGTTCCTGTAATATGCCATGTCCGATGCTGTGCCGAGGATATGTTCTTTCACACAGGGATTGAACCGGTTCTCGAGAAAGGGAAGCAGGTTCTTTCGTATCCTGTTCCTGAGATATGCCGTGTCCGTATTCGTTGAGTCCTCGCGCCATGGAATATTATATGCGTCCAGCATTCTTCTCAAAAAATCCCTCGGGAAAGACAGGAGGGGGCGGAAAATGAATCCCCTTTTCTCCTGGATCCCGGTTAGTCCCCGAACACCGCTCCCCCTGATGAGATTGTGAAGGAAGGTTTCGGCTGCATCGTCAGAGGTATGGGCAACGGCTATTCCCCATCCGCCGGACGATGCCCTCGCCATTTCGAGGAATTCGTACCGTATCCTCCTGGCGCCATCCTCCAGTGATTCTCCTTTCCGGAGGAGCCCCGGAACATCCCGCGATTCACTCATGAGAGGCAGACCGAAGCGGTCTGCCATTTCCGAAACGAATTCAGCGTCCTCCCGCGCCTCGCTTCCGCGAATGCCATGCTCGAGGTGCGCTATTATCAGTTTTCCTTTCCAGAGTTCGGCAAACAACCAGAGCATCGCTATCGAGTCGCTTCCCCCCGACACAGCAAGCACGATAGGAGACCCGATATCCCACCATCCCTGGGATTTGCCGATCTCCTCGAATTGTTTTTTCAGCCGTGGAATGGAATATTCGAAAGGTATATCATTCCGGGGCCCTTTTTTCATGATCCCGCCGGGCACCTCCCTGACATAAAAAAAGGCGGAGTCACCGCTCCGCCTGTAATCTTCATCAATTGGTGGCGGTGACTGGAATCGAACCAGTGACACTGCGGGTATGAACCGCATGCTCTAGCCATCTGAGCTACACCGCCGAAATGGTTGCGGGGGCAGGATTTGAACCTGCGACCTTCGGGTTATGAGCCCGACGAGCTTCCTGACTGCTCCACCCCGCGATGTTTTCTTGGTGCCGGACGCGGGACTCGAACCCGCACGGACCTTCGTCCACAGGATTTTAAGTCCCGTGCGTCTACCCATTCCGCCAGCCCGGCCAGCACTAGGGCATTATAGTGCACTCCCTGTTGTTTCGTCAAGCGGATGAACAAAAGATTTTCTTTTCGTTTTTCTTCCGGTACAGGAAGAACTTTTTTCATTAAACGTGAACCATCACGGTCTTCACTTTCGTTGACATTAACGTTTCGCCATGCTAGACTGCGAAAGGCTTCATTATATGCACAAAGTAACATGATAAAGTTCTCGAGGAGATGCCCCATGGCCATAATACTTGACAAAAATGAGAATCCTTTTGAAATGTCATCCGGGGTAAAAAAGGCGGCAATGGAAGAGATTTCCCGTCTTTTTTTCAACAGGTATCCTGATCCTGATTACGGAATATTGCGGGAGAAGCTCGGCGCCCTTGTCGGCCTTCCCGGTGATGTGGTTATCCCGGGGAACGGAGGAGACGAGATCCTGTGGATGGTTTTTTCATGTTTTGTAAAGCCCGGGGACACGGTTCTCGGCTTTTCGCCCACTTTTTCTGAATACTATAGGCTGGCGGAGCTTTTCGGAGCCCGCTTCACTACGGTGCCTGTAGGACTGGAAGGTGATGAGCCAGATTTTGATTTTCCCCTTTTCCTCGAGACGCTGGAAAGGGAAAAACCGTCTGTTGTCCTGCTTGATACACCGAACAACCCGACGGGAAAAACCCTACCGGTTCCGTTTCTCAATGAGGTCCTTGCATCTGCAGGGAAATCTATCGTTCTCATAGACGAGGCGTATGGGGAGTTTGCATCCGAAACCTATCTGGAAAGTATCCGGGGGAAGCAGGTGCCGCCGGGCACGATTGTGCTGAAAACACTTTCGAAAGCCTGGGGACTGGCAGGGATTCGCCTAGGATGGGCCTGTTGCGGCAGTGTATCACTTGATAAAATGAAAAATGCAAGAAGCCCGTTCAACGTAAATATTTTTTCAAGGACAGTGGCGGAAATCGTTCTTGACCATCCTGATGATGCACGCTCTTCCTCCCTTCATATAACGGAGCTGAGAGAATGCGTGCGAAACAGGATAAACAGTATGGAAGGCTGGCGTGCCTTCGACGGGCATGGGAACTTCCTTCTCCTGAGGATCCCCCGACCGGAAGAATGTGTCCGCGCCGCCTCCGGGGAGCGGTTTGCATTTAAATATTTGGACCTCACTCCTCCCAAAAAAGAAGACCGATCATGGATACGGCTGACTATCGGCCGGGAAGACGAAATGGAAGAAGCTTTGCGTTTCTTTGCATCCCTTTAAACTATCTGCCTGAGGAGGTGCTTTTTCATAATGCTCGAAAAATGGAAGGATAAGCTGACTGACCAGTTATGCCAGGCTCTTCTGTCCCTCAAGACCACGGAAGAGGTTTACAGTTTTCTCGAGGATGTCGCCACTATAGGCGAAATCAGGGCCCTTGCACAGAGGCTGGAGGTCTCGCGGCTTCTCAGCGAAGGATACACCTATCCGCAGATTGCCCAGCAGACCGGGGCAAGTACGGCCACGATCAGCAGGGTCAAAAAATTCCTTGAATACGGTGCAGACGGATATAAAATCGTTCTTGAGAGACTTAAAAAAGAAGAGTAGCGAAAAAAAGTCTTAGCGGGGCCCCTTTAATCCGGGGCTCCGCTGCGATGATAAAACGGGCACAGCCCTTTGATGCTGCATGCCGTGCAGTTTGGTTTTTGTGCTTTGCAGATCCCCCGTCCGTGTTCAATGATATTGACATGTCCGCCAAGATATCTGGATTGAGGCACCCAGATTTCAAGAAGTGGCTGGATTTTTTCGGGCATGGTCTTTTCTTCAACCCATTCCATTCGCCGGCAGAACCTCGCAACGTGCGTATCCACGGGAAAAGCCGGTTGCTCCAGGTCAAAAAGCATAACACATGCAATTGTCTTCGCACCGATACCCGGAAGAGCAGACAAATACTCTTTCACTCTCTCTGCATCCCAGCCTCTCAGTCCAGTCAGGGAATAATCTCCGAAGTCTTTGTGGATCATCCCAAGGATCTCCAGCATTCTCGCCGATTTTGTATTCGCCAGTCCTGCCGGGCGGATGCAGTTTTCTATCTCCTCTTTCGGCGCTCCCGCCACTTTGTTCCATTCGGGAAAGCGCGTTTTCAGGGCTGAAAACCCCTTGTCCCGGTTTTTGTCGTTTGTGTTCTGGGACAGCAGCGTCAGCATAAGCCCATCCAGCGGCTCCTTATGGGCCAGCACGGGAGGAGTGCCTTCATTTCCCCAAAGTTTTTCGAGCCCGTCCAGGACGGCATCGATATTTTCAGGGCGTCCGGGCGTGTTATTCAGTTTCATCCCCGTTATTTTCTTCATGGCTGACATTGTATTTTTTCTTCAGTTTTCCTGCTTCTTTCATCCATTTCCTGAGCCTGTTCTTGACCTTCCGGTGAATAGTCGATGCAGCTGTCCCAGTGAGAGCCTCTATTCCCTCATCTATGGTAGAAACTGCCCAAATGGTGAATTTTCCCTCGCTTACCGCATCGATCACCTTTTGCTCAAGCATGAGGTGCCGGATGTTCCGGACTGGAATCAGCACGCCCTGTTTACCCGTCAGCCCCCGATGTTCGCAGTACTGGAAGAATCCTTCTATTTTTTCGTTCACGCCGCCTATTGGCTGGATGTTCCCGAACTGGTCGACCGACCCTGTTACCGCTATCCCCTGCTTCAATGGAACGCCGGAAAGTGCCGAAAGAAGGCAGTAGAGTTCTGTAGAAGATGCACTGTCTCCGTCGATACCGCCGTAGGTCTGTTCAAACGTGAGATGGGCGGAGAGGGACAGCGGCATATCCTGTGCATAGGTCCTCCCAAGGTAGCTTGTGAGGATGAGAAGCCCCTTGTTGTGAATGGGGCCGGTCATTTTGACCTCTCTTTCGATATTGACGACTCCTTCCTGCCCCATGAAGACGTTGGCCGTAATCCTGGACGGATGCCCGAACCGGTAGTCCATGAGGTCCACAACGGAAAGACCGTTTATCTGTCCCACCACTTCACCGTCGGTATCAATGCGGATCACTCCGTCTTCAAAAGCCCGTGCAATGCGTTCCTGGATGAGGTTCGATCTGAACTTTTTCTCTTCGACGGCTTTCCTTACATGATCCCTTTTCACGATGGAGGCCTGCTCCGCTTTCGCCCATGCCGAGGCTTCGACTATCATTTCCGTGATCCTGTTGAATTCCGTCGAAATCCTGTCCTGCTCCTCAGCGAACCTGCATGACCAGTCGATGACTTCAGCGACTCCCGAGGCATCGAAGGGAAGCCCGCTCTCCCTGCAGACGCACGCTGCAACGAACTGCGCCATCTGTTTTTCCGTTTCCGGTGTACGTTTCATGTCCGTGTCGAAATCAGCCTTTATCTTGAACATTTTCTGGAATTCAGGATCGTAATACTGCAGCAGGGCATAAAGATAGGGAGTTCCGACCATTACGACCTTCAGGTTTATGGGGAGCGGCTGGGGGCGCAGCGATGCCACCGGAACAGCGCCGTACTGTTCTCCGAGATTCTCTATATTTGCCTCACCCGTGCGGAGAACTCTTTTCAGCGCTTCCCAGGACATGAAGTTAAGGAGCACTTTTTCCGCGTCAATAACGAGAAAGCCGCCGTTTGCTTTCTGGAACGCACCGGAAACAATCTTCCGGAAGTCCGTGTACAGATATCCCTGTCTGCTTTCATATTCAACCTTTCCGGAAAGGTTGTAGTACGTCGGGTTTGTCTCCCAGATTACTGGAGCACCGTCCCCGGGGTCATTGCAGACAAAGACGTTGACGGTATACCTTGTAAAATCAATCTCTGCAGTCTCATCCTTTGCCGCGGCGACGAAGATGCTGAAGTTATCTATGATGTCTTCCGTCAGCTTGTCGATCCATGCGCAAAGCATGTCCGTAGTGCCGAATTTTTCCTTCACGTCCTGCAGGTACGGAGTGATGGCGTTTCTGCATATCTCCGCCTCGAGCTTTACTATCCGCTCTTTAAGCCCTTTCTCAAGGTCCCTGATTTTCCTGAGGGTATCCAGGGTCTTCTGCGACACTTCCTCGGATTTTTTCTGCCAGTTCTTCTGTTCCTCTTCCGAGAGGGACTCAAACTCTTCCTGCTGGATTTCCCGTTTAATTTTCTCCCCGTTCTCGCCCTCTTCTTCCTTGAGGGGAATATTTACGAATCCCTGGGGGGTCCGTTTCAGCGCGAACTCTTTTTCGGCAGCCCAGGACTTCACGTCCTCCATGAGCTGGTTCACTTCCTCCTGGAACTCTTTCACGAGCTGGGCCTTTGCGTCCTCATACTGGCTCTTTTCAAAAGCTTTGCTTATGGAGACTTTCAATTCTTCAAGAAGTTCTTCAAATGCTGTCCCGAGGGCTTTCCCTTTTCCTGCCGGCAGATTGACGGCAAGCGGCTGCCCGGGGTCGTCGAAATTATAGACATATACCCAGTCATCGGGAGCGGGCCTTTTTTTCGCGGCAGTACGTAACCTTTCAAGGGAATAGGTCGTACGGCCGCTTCCGGGGTTGCCGAGCACAAAAATGTTGTACCCCTTGCTTTCAACCTCGAGGCCGAAAGATATAGCTGATACGGCCCTTTTCTGACCGACAAATTCATCGAGCTTGCTGATTTCTTCAGTGGTGGAGAAACCGAGAGCATCAATGTCTGTTTTTTTTCTGAGCTTTTCAACAGGAAGCTGTTGTGCAGCGGCACGTTTGGTCATCAAGTTGTCCTCCCGAATGAAATCTTTAGCTGGTCTTCCTTCGAAGATTTCAGCAGTCTATTCCTTTTCTTGCCAGAATTCCTTTTTGATAGGGATGTTTTATCTCCCGACTTCGCCGGGTTTGAACTGGGAAGCCTTGCAAACACCTGAAAGTGCATCTTAGGTGGGCACTACACAGCCCCTCTTTTCAATTCGGTGAAAAGAGGGGCTGTCGTTTGAGGCGGAATTTTTGGTCTCACCGTGTTTCTGGGACCCGAAAGGCATTTCGAAAGGTGAACAGGAGATCTGCTCCCGGCTCGTTCAGTTTCTGCCCGTCCCTTCCTCCATCGTCCCGTCTCCGTCCGTCCCGGCGCTCCGGATTCCTTTCCGGTTCCTGTATTTCCTCACCGACAGGATCTCCGTGTTCCCCACTCCCCGGACGAGGCCCAGGGAACGGTAGATCTTCCGGGAGGTCTCGCTCATGGCCTTCGGGAACCGGTAGAGTTTCCCCGTCTCTCCGTCCTTCATGAGGGTGGACTGGACATCCAGCAGGGCGGTCCGGATGGCTCGGGCGCTCATCACCGCGTTCTGCCGGACCGCCACACGGTGCTGGAGATGCCGGAGAAGGGCGAAGGCGAGGTACGTGAGGGCTATGTGGGCCTCTATCCTGCGGGGGACCCAGTGATATACAGGCCGGATGGAGAGGTCGTGCTTGTTCACCCGGAAGGATTCCTCGATACGCCACAGGCTCCCGTAATGGGCGAGGATGTCCTGCGCTTCCGCGGCGCTTTCCGCCGGCAGGTCGGTGATGACTCCGTGAAGGCCGTCCCACCGGCTGTCCCGGAGGATCTTCTCTTCGTCCAGGATGTAGCTGTCCTGTCCGTTTTTGTTTTCAAGGGAGAGGTATTTGTTCGTTCCCCGGTTGGTGACGAGGGCTTTTCCCGGAAGAGCCTTCTTCCCCTGCAGTTTTTTCCGCAGACGGGCGAGGAGCCGTTGCCGGTCGGAGGCGTCCTTCCGGGCACGCTGTGCGCTCCAGGTGACGAGCAGGGTCCTCCCGTCCCCGAGAGGGGCGGAGAACCACCGGGAAGGGCTGCCCGTCCCTTCTTCCCTCTCTTCGCGTTCTTCCCTCCCGTTCCTTCCCTCTCTCTCGTTCTTTTCCTCCGGGAAGATATCCGATCCTCCGGGCAGGAGGGAGTAGTTCCCGGCGTCCAGGATTTTGTCCCTCATGGACCGGCCGAGACTCCGGAGCTTCGCTCCCACGACGAAGGAGCATCCCGCTCCCTCCGCCTCCCTCAGGTTCTCCTCCGTGAACATGGCCCGGTCCGCCACCACCACCGTCTGCCGGGGGGAGAAGGTCTCCATGCATCTCCTGAGGACCGGCACAAGGGTGTGCCCTTCAAAGGTGTTCCCCGGAAAAAGGTCGTACCAGAGGGGAAATCCTTCCGGCGTCACCGCCAGGGCGAGCACCACCTGGGTCTCCTGTATCCTGTTGTCCTTGCTGTACCCCGAAACCCTCAGGGAGTCCGCCTCAAAGCTTTCGAAATAGAGGGTGGTCACATCGAAGAGGAGCAGCGACGCCTTCGTTTCGAAAAGGGACGTGGTCTCCCGGGCCACGATCTCCCTCACCCGATCCGTCTTCTTCGCCAGGGCGTCCATCATCCGGTAGATCCTGTTCAGCGGCACGTCCGTTCCGCCCTCGTCCTCCAGCCACCGGGACATCCCCCGCTTGCTCGACGGATTGGCGAGGGCGCAGGCGAGGCATTTCTTCAGCACGTCCGTATGCCCCTTCCCACGGCTGGATACCCCGAAGATCTCCTCGAAGCCCAGGGAGGAGAACAGGCTCTCCACAACCTCCGCAGGACCCTCCGTCACCTGTTCCAGGTTCTTCAACGCCCTGAGATACACCCGTTCCCCGTCGCCGACCGGCCGCTCCCACGCCTCTTCGTTCTCGAGGAGGGAGAACCCCGGAAGAGAGGGCTGTTCTCTCTCCTCCATCTCCAGAATGAGCTTCCGCCCCAGTTCCCGGAGCTCGGACAGCTGCTTCTCGTCGTGGGCGATGCCCACGTGCTGGAGAATGACCTGGGAGACCCGTTTCCCGGTGCGGACGGATTTGACGATCTGGACTGATTTTCGCGGACTGAGCTTTGAGGATTTCACCCGGATATACATAAAAGAAGTATACCCGGGTGAAGACAATCTGTCAATAGGGAAAATGTGCTAGGCACTACATTTCGATTTCCGGCTTCCCGATTTCCGGAAATCCCATGAACACTGTATTCCTGTTTTTAAAACCTTCAATTATTGTGGATAACCGGCGAAGTCAGGAAAAATGTTGTACCC
>Ga0228535_1002364_pt1 | contig 18672 bp, 17 predicted proteins | sample SJ1metagenome_FD_168457 | JGI IMG/M metagenome (GOLD analysis project Ga0228535, IMG submission 168457) | Enriched culture of PCE-dechlorinating microbial communities from Ithaca, New York, USA - SJ1 | ecosystem: Engineered > Modeled > Simulated communities (microbial... > Unclassified | place... | reverse complement strand
ATCTGATGTCTTCAATGAAGTGCTGCCCCCGATCGGTTCAAACTGAAAATAATTACTGCTTGGGGCTTTGTAATTGAAACTAAAACTATCATAGTTAAATACGCGCTTAACAGCAGATGTGCCCGTTATCAAACCGGTACCCCAGTTAATATTATTTGGACCCAAAGACCACACTGTTGAAAAGCTGACGCCGCTATTTTTTTCCCAGGCGGGATATCTACTGTTCAGGATACTAGTTCCGCCAAACTGAAGAATCGCGGTTTCCTGGTGCATTGTGAAAAGACCCCATTTATCTTTTTGGGGATACAGAAGCGCGTCACGGGCGAATTTTGTCCCCGCGTCATACTCCGTATTAATAATTCCCTTAATCCAAAAACTATCTTTATACCAGTCAGGGCCATTTTTCATCGCCCATGATTTGGGTACACTTCTGACATACGCGCTTGCGCCGCCGATAGCTCCAATCCCCAGGGCATGTTCAACATCCCCATTATCCCTGTAGTCTGCATATGAAGCAATTGTAAATGTAGCAAGAGCGTCAACCTTGTTCAGATTTCTGACCAGCCAACTGCTTCCCTGACCCGCAGACCCTACCGGAATGAACATGCTTCCCAACTCTGTGCCACTCCACACAATGCTGTTTTGCATATCGGTATATTTGTTATAGGTTGCTTTTTCTTCATCAGTATTTAAGTTATATCTGGAATATGTAGCATCACTGTAATCTCCGCTGAGCAGGGTGTCTACCGCGCCCTGGGCGCTTTGATATCTCTGATTGTTGGCATCGGCGTTGCTGTAGTCTCTAATAGTATTTCTTAAATTATTGGAAGCATCATTTAACAGCGTCGTATAGGTTCCAGCGCTGTAGATACCATTAGGATCCATACTATAATATCCGCTTGGGTCGATAGTATTTACCGGGTCATTGGAGCAATAAGCATATCTGTTAGTACCCTGCAAGGGATCGGCGCTGATGAATCTGCCCAGAGCCGGGTCATAGAGACGCGCGTTGTAATTGTACAATCCGGTTTCGGTGTCCTCTTCCTGTCCGGTGAATTTGTGATCCTCCGCTTCATTCTCAAGAGAACCTGTCATATCATCCAACCCATAGGGCTGATAATACTGCCGGGAAACTTCAGCCCCTGCGGAATTCGTTATAACGCCGGTTCCTCCGAGGTGATCCTTCAGGATGAAGAAGAGACTGCCGTCAGCTTTCTTTTTCACCGTGGTTCCGCCGGCATCAATGTACCAGGTCTGCACACCGGCTTGGTCTTTCTCATAGCTGCTGCCGACATAGATATTCCAATTATCGCCGGTTGTCTTTTTCACCCGTTCGCCGTCAGGACCGTAATTGATAGTAGTGGTAACACCGGCTTTGATGATGCTAATCGGCTTGTTGTTTATGTCCCAGGCAAACGTTCGTGTCGCCCCTGACAGCATATTGCCGTTGGCGTCATAGGTATAGGTATTCGCCCCTTCTGCTGTTACAGCGTGCTTATGAGCGCTGTCGTTGTAGGTATAGTTGTTCCCTTCAAAGCTGGTAATATTTCCGATATTGTTGTAGGCATATGCTTTGCTGTAAATCTCCGTGCCGCCGCCGACGGTCGTTCCCGTGCCGCGTCGGGCGTTGGTCAGCCGGTATAGGTCGTCATAACTGTAACACCAGTTGGCGCTGTTTTTGCTGTCGACAATACCTGTGAGCAGGTTGGCATTGTTATAGTTGTATGAGATGTTTTGTACAGTTCCGGCGCCGCCTGTAGCGGTGATGTTGGTCAGGCGGAAATTATTGGGGTCATAGGTGTAGTTTATAGTTACATCGTTGCCCAGTGTCTTAGCGGTTACCAGACCGTACTGGTTGTAAGTCGTCGACTTGAGATACTGGTCGCCGCCAAAGCAGTCGCCAATTCTGTCCAATCCTCCGTTATAGTTGTTGTAGGTGTAAAAGACCCAACTGTAGTCAGGATAATTGACGGCATAAGGCCGGCCCATGCTATCGTAGTTGGTCTCGGTTATATACACATTGCCGGAGATGGTCTTTTCGGTTCTGATGATCTGGTCCATTGAGTCGTAAATATAAAGCGTAGAAGTGGGCTCGGCAATCTGTGGCAGCATTTGACTTTCCGCTCCCGTTGTGAAGCTCCACGGTGCGTTACCGGCCGTAATGTCACAATTGCTATTCTTGGCTACGACCTTCCAGTAATAGAGTGTGAATGCGTCAAGATCGGCGCCGACAGCATAGCTTGTCCCAGTAACATTAGCCTGCAACACTCCCGGCGAGGTCGTGCCATAGTACACATCATAGCTTTCTGCATCGCTGCTGGCGGTCCAGGTAAGCGTCGGATTTAAAACCACTTGCGTCTCCCCGTTTGCCGGCCCTGTCAATGTGAAAGCTCCGGGCGCCGGGGGCAGAGGTATAGTGGTAAAACTAGCCGGCGAGCCTGTGGACGTGGTTTCCCCATAACTATTTTTGGCAACCACTTTCCAATAGTAAGTCGTCCCATGCGCCAGGTTTGAGGGTACGAGATAGCTGTTTCCGGTCACATTGTCTATCAGCGTGCCCGGCGAGGTCGTTCCATAGTACACATCATAGCTGGTCGCTCCGCTGGCGGCCGTCCAACTCAAGGCCGGCGTTAAGCCAACGTTTGTCGCGCCATTGGCAGGTTCTGTCAGCTCGAATGCGTAGGGCGGTACCGGCTCCTGCAAGGTAGTAAAACTAGCCGGAGAACCTGTGGCTATTGTTTCCCCATTGGCATTTTTTGCTACTACTTTCCAAAAGTAGGTTGCTCCATATGCCATGTTCGGCGGCACAGTATAGCTGTTTTCCGTCACAGTAGCCTGTAGGGTACTGGGTGAAATTTTCTCATAATAAACATCATACTCTGTTGCCCCTTCGCTTGCTCCCCAGGTCAAGGTCGGGGTCAGAGTCACATCGGTAGCTCCGTTGGCCGGTGCCGTCAGGGCAAAATTTCCGGGTGTTCCTACGGTAAAGCTCCAGGGCGCGCCTGTTGCGGTTGTCTCCCCTCCGGAGTTGATTGCCACAATCTTCCAGTAATAGGTGTTATTGTCCAGCGGGGCGGCAAAGGTGTAGCTTGTTTCAGTCACATTGGCCAACAATGTCCCCGGCGAGGTTGTCCCGCAATATACGTCATAGTTTGTGGCAGCGGTGCTGGCTTCCCAGCTCAGCGTCGGGGTCACGCTTACGCCCGTTGTCCCGTTGGCCGGACCGGTCAGGTCAAACGCTCCCGGCGGCGTTTGCAAAACACCCTGAATAATCAACACATTATCTACATTGATTACTGCTCCATATGCGACAAATCTCACTTTCAGACTGCTGTTGGTATAGCTGCTGATATCCATTCCTTTTGTTCTCCATGTTATATCTGTCGCTGTGACGGTATATAAGCGGATCCAACTGCTCCCGTCATATACTTCCGCTCCAAAATACCCGCCCGAAGCCACGCTGTAAGCGCGATAACCGAATTCGAACACCACTGAGCCGGAGCAATTTAAAGCGTCTTCCTGCGTCAGGTATAATATATCCGCCGAAGAAAAGGCCGACTTGGCGGTGCCGCCGGAAAGATACCAGTCCCCGGGCGCGCTGACAGTCCAGTTGCTTAATGTTGAAAAGGAATCGGAAAATATTTCATCTAGGGTCGTAAAGGCAAAAGGCGCCCCGGTGGCAACAACCTCGCCTGCCGCGTTCTTGGCCATGACTTTCCAGGTGTAGCTTGCATTATATGCCAAGGCTGCCGGTATTGCGTAGCTTGTATCGGTGACATTCGCCACCGGAGTTGAGGGCATGGTCTGACCATAATACACGTCATAGCTCGTGGCATCGGCGCTGGCTTCCCAGGTCAGCGTCGGAGTCACGCTCACGTCCGTTGCCCCGTTGGACGGACCGGTCAAGTTGAACGCTCCCGGCGGCGTTTGCTGAACACCCTGAGAAATCACCACATTATCTACATTGATTACTGCTCTATATGCGACAAATCTCACTTTCAGACTGCTGTTGGCATAGCTGCTGATATCCAGTTCTTTTGTTCTCCATGTTATATCAGTCGCTGTGACGGTATTTACGCGGATCCAACTGCTCCCGTCATATACTTCCGCTCCAAAATACCCGCCCGAAGCCACGCTGTAAGCGCGATAACCAAATTCAAACACCACTGTGCCGGAGCAATTTAAAGCGTCTTCCTGCGTAAGGTATAATATATCCGCCGCAGAAAAGGCCGACTTGGCGGTGCCGCCGGAAAGATACCAGTCCCCGGGCGCGCTGACAGTCCAATTGCTTAATGTTAAAAAGGAATCGGAAAAAATTTCATCTAATGCCAGGGCCTGCAAGGGAGTTATTAAACAGAATAGTACCAGTAACAGGGAAAAAACCATATTCCTCATCTTCATCGCTACTCACTCCCTTCTTCGGTCTTTAAGAGCTTGCCGAGAGGATTTTCTCCGTCATATCCTGCCAGACTGTCATAAATGTTGCGGACAAAGGTTCCGTCCGGATTTGTCTTTTTCGTCAACCTGCCCAAAGCATCGTATTCCATGATGATTGTCTGTCCCTTGGCGTCGGTCTGGCTCGTCAGGTTTCCGTTTTTGTCATAACTGTAGCTCCAGTTGCCCATGTCCATATCCTGCGTAGCCACTTTGCGGCCCATGTTGTCATACGTGACGGTGTTGATATTCCCCTGGGCATCCGTCACTTCCGTCTGCCGCCCCAACGCATCGTATTCGTATGTCGTTGTAGAATACACCGTTTCTGTTGGATAATTCCCTGTAAAGGTCTCCGTCATCACAGCGCGACCGTAAGCGTCAACAGTATTGCGAACCTGCTTGTTGTTGGCATCCACCGCAGTGCTGACGTAGTCGTTATAGAAGGAACGGGTGAAAGTGCCATCGGGGTTGTCCGTCCGGGTGACTCTTCCCACGGCGTCATAGGTGTAAGTGGTGGCCTTTTCTTTGATGGGGCTGGCTATGTATGCTCCGGTACTGACAGCCTTATACCCCACATATTTTTTCCACGCCAGCCCCCGGTTGTTGTAGTCCACCGGTCCGCTTACATACATCTTTCCTTCTTCCTCAGTAGGGGTCTGGATTTGGACGATACGCCCGAGTCCGTCGGAATAGGTATAGGTATAGAAGGTATTCGATGGGTAAGTGTGGCAACCACCTGGGTCTGAACAAATTACATAAGTATATGGTTGGTCTTTTTTCTTGGTCACCACCTTGGCAGGATGAGTGGCATCCTGGTAAAAGGCGTATTCGTAGCCGATTCCCGGACTATCTTCCGCAAAGTTTTCATTCCAGGCAGCCGTGACACGTCCCAGCGTATCGTACTTGGTGCGGTTATAGCGGCCATTGATGTCTTTGCTACTCTTTATTTGCCCCCAGAGGCCGCTGCCGGTAAATCCGCTGTCGCCTTCGGCGTTTACTCCATAGTAATAGGTATATGAAGTATGACCCAGGGCATTGGCGGAACTCACCGGGAAAATATGGAATACGCTGTCATAGGTTGTCGTGGTGGCATGGCCTAGGGCATCTCTGACTGTGGTCGCGTTGCCCCACTCGTCATAATCCGTTTCCACGGTTGGGTTGGCTGCGTTACCCCTGGACCCGAAGACAGCAGCCGTTTCAACTTTCCGCAAATAGTTCATCCAGTTGTTATAGGTTACTTCACCGTTATACGTGCCGGAATAGTAGTACCAGCTTTCCGCCACCAGCGTGGCATCATCGCTCTTTTTGGTGTATTGGTGGTGTGGGACGCCCAACAGCCAGCCGGTGGTATTGTTCATATACTCGGTATATTCGTAAACCTCGTCTCCGCTTATACTCACGTCCCCCAGGCTGCTCTTTTTCACCGGCGAACCATAGGAGTCGTATTCGTATTGGGTCCTGGTTTGCTTGTAAGTGGCATCGCCGTCATATAGGAAATGATCCGACTGGGAGAGATAGACGAAGTTGACACCTGTGTAAGGCGTGGTATTGGCGTAAGTATTGCTGGTCTTGGTGTAGAGATTGCCCGCAGGATCTTTGGACTGGACCTCGTAAGCCCGCCCTTTCTTAATGGCATCCTGGTGATACCAGGCCTCGCTATAGTTCCCGGCGGCATCGGTGGTCCTGACATAATTGTGTCCGTAAAATTCATTGTTAGCCCATAGTTCCCCGCTGTAGGCATAGCTTGTGGCATAGGAATTGCCCAGCCCGTCCAGGGCTGTTGCGGAGGTGACCCGGTAGCGGGTCTTGCCGTTTAGGCTGTAGCTCTGGTAGCCCAGTTGCCTTCTGCCTCCTGTCGCCCCGTTGTATACCTCTGACAACAGCCCGTTGCCATTGTAAGCAAAGGTGACGGCCGGGATGCTGGTATCGGAGCCGACCACGGTTTTAACGGAGGCCAGCTTCATCCCTTCACTGGTGGCATCCGAATCATAGTTTAACTGGTATTGGTTGAGGACCTGACCGTCCACTTTGGTCATGATACTCGTGTAGCGGGTATAATTATTAATATAATTAACCCAGTAAACACACTGCAGGGGATCCGTCGTACAAATACTGCCATAGTTGTATTCATAAGTGCCCGCGGCGGCGAAATCCACCCGGAACTGCTTCCCTCCCACAGGCCCGCTGCCGTCGCTGTGGTAGTTGTAGATGATGTAGGCAATCCCGCTGATGATTTCATGCTCGGTATTGGCGGTGCAGGTGACCCCGCCGCTCGTAACCGACTGGTTGTTGGAAGGCGTTCTGGCTTCGTAGTAGCCAAAGCCCATCATATCGCCGTTTTTGCTGCAGATATAGTTGACGTCCCATTGATAGGTGATGTTATAGTTGCCGCAATAATTATCCCGGTTTTTTTTGCTGTAGTGGTTGGAGCCCGCGCTCCAGCCAAATTCATAATAGGTGCAATCCTTGGTCTTCATCCACCAGTAGTCGTTGGCTTCGTTGCCGTCGTTGTTGTTTTCAAACTTGATTTGGGCAAAATTTTCGTCTTCGGTATGGTAATATCCGTCACTCCCCAGGATCAACTTGCTGCGGCTGCCGCCAAAAACCAGATAAAAGGTATTGCTGTCCAGGGATTCCCGCTGGATAGAAGGAATTCCATTAATACTCCAGCCCTTGCCGATCCTGATTTGATTGTTGGAAAGGGCGCTCCCCCCGTCATCCACCTGCTGGCTGTTGTAGGTTAGGGATATGACCGGCGCCATGTTGCCAATGGCCTTAGGCGCTTCAATAGGTATGGAATAGGTTCCCGCTCCGGTAAAGGGCGTAACCTGAAAATCGCTGACATTGGTGGAAAGCGGCGGTTTCCACGAGGGCGGCGCGGCTAAAGCGACGCTTGAAAACAGCAAACCTACTATCAGCGTCAGTACAATGAAGTGCCATCGTTTGATCTGATACCTATCCATTGTTTATACCTCCTTATTTTTTCCGGCTTTTTGTAGCTGTTTCGTTGGATAGCGCCCTGAAATCTTCTTGCTTTTTTATTTTGGCGGACTTTTTCTCTTTTTGCAGTTGTTCTTTTTGACTGAATTCCATGGCAGGACTTCCGGAAATGCTTTCGAACTGTCCGGACATCAAAGGGCTTACCGTAACGGAATATTCTTTCTCCTGTGTCTTAATAACACCCGGCTTGTCCTGACTGGCCGTTACCGCTGCGACCGATAAAAAAAGGCCCAATGCTATGCTAAATAAAATAAATGCCCCCTTTTTCGCATGATACTTTTCCATTTCTCACACCTCCCTTCATTTTTCTGTATTTTTGTAATATTTTTATGCCAAATATCTCTGCCGTTCATATTATATAAAACAATAATCGAAGAATTATCGATTCAGTTCTCATAAATTCTCGTAAAGAAAAGACCGGGCAAAGGAGTTCCTCCGCCCGGTCTTTTATCGCCCAGTTCTGCCAACAGGATAGCAAGTCTAACGACTTTAAGCTTTTTTCACCACAGTAAATCTTTCCATATCTCAAGACGATAGGCAACTCCGTTATCCTCATTCGCCAGCCAGATTTTACTTTGGTGCATTTCAATGATTTTTTTAACAATCACCAAGCCCAGTCCAAATTGGCCCTCTTGTCCGGTTTGGTATTCATGAAAAAGCCTGTCCATGATGCAAGGCTCAATCGGAGGTCCGTCATTCCATATTCTAAGCAGCACACCTGTCTCCGGGCTGCAATGAAGGGATATAGCTACACGGCCTGCTGCGAAGCGAGTCTGATTGTCCAAAATATTATCCAGGACTACACCCCATTGCTCCCGATTCCCCATTATAAGCAGCGGCCTTATATCAATCTCCCAGCTAAGCTCAATCCTCCGGCATTTATACTTCTTCACGCTTACAATAATCAATTCAGCCAATTCAAATGTTAACCATTGCCTTTTTTCTTTATTCAGATACTCCAACTTGCTTAAATACAACAAGTCCAGAACACGTTTTTCCAGTTCTTGGGCTTCATCGTTGATCATTTTTATACTATTTTCGAGCGAACCGTCCGGATACACTCCATCTATCACCGAACGGGAATAATTGCTGATCACCATGGCTTGTGTCTTCAAGTCATGGGACAGATAGCGCATCATCATATTCTGGGACTGTTCGTCATGCACTTGTTGTTGAAAATCAAGAAATAAAAAACCCATACAAGTCAAAGCCCCAAAAACTGCATTGACTAAATATGGCCAGGGAGAAATCCAAGTATAGACAATTGTATAAGGCTGCTCGAAAAAACCGACAATGGGAACAAAGCCCCAGATCATCAGCATTACACCGGTAAAGCACTGCAGCGTTCGCATACTGCTCCGATAATATAGCAGCAATGACCCGCCGACAATCAGGCCAAATCCTTCATATAAATTTATTATCAAATTAAAAACTTGATTTTGATAATCATGTGCGCTCAAAGCGATAATCAGTACACTTGGCAAATAAATATAACTCTCCCATTTTTGCACAGGCCTTTTCAGAAAAGCACGGGTCCCCAGGAGGATCAGAAAACCGCCCGCAATAAGAAGAAAACAGTGTATGAAATAGAAGAATGACGTTATTTCATATTTTGTTAACAGATTAAAGCAAATATCAAGAAAAAATTCAATGACTAAAAGTGTACCGCCCAAACACCATAAGCCAAGGCTGCGGCTGCGGCGCTGCCAGAAAAAATAAGCGCATATCAACACCATGATGACCGAAATGATTAGGGCAAGATAAAGAAAGGGCTTATCCATATAATATAATGACCCCCTCCGCGTTTATATATTTTGTATTATTCAATATTTACTATTTACTTGTAGACTTTACTAAATATATTGTCTACACTTATGATAGGATATTTAAATAATTTTACATAATGGCGGTGAAACAATGGAATATATAATCTACCTGGTCGAAGACGACACCAAGCTCAATCTGCTGTTGACGGCTTATTTAAAAAAAGAAGGCTGGCAAGTACATTCCTTTTCCTGCGGAGAAGAAGCGATAAAGCAGATCCCCAAACAACCGCACCTCTGGATTATCGATATACTGCTGCCTGCAATCAACGGATATGAACTTGTTCAAAGAATCAAACTCGAATACCCTCTAGCCTCTATTATCATTATCTCCTCAAAAAATTCCGACATAGAAAAAATCGTAGGACTAGAAATCGGCGCGGATGATTATATGCCCAAGCCTTTCATGGCTGAAGAATTGGTTATACGCACCCGTAAATTGCTGGCGCGCGTTTATCCCATATTGAAGGAAAACGCCTTGTCGCCTTTGCCTCAAACATTTTTATTACCGCCTTACACGGTCGATTTGAAAAAGCGCTCAGTGAGCAATGGCCAGTATCCTGTGGAATTGACGACAAAAGAATTTGACTTGCTGCAGCTTTTCGCTCTCCATAATAATAAGATTTTGAGCCGCGAACAAATACTAGAACAAGTCTGGGACATTGATTATGCCGGAACAAACCATTTAGTTGATGATTTAGTTTACCGGCTGCGAAAAAAAATGCCGCAACTGCAGTTAGAAACCCAATACGGATACGGCTACCGGCTGGTTGACGCAATTAAATAAGCCACACTATATATTTATTATTTTAAGTTATTTTTTTGAATATAACAACTTGTTCTGTTTTTTCTAAAATCGCCCGGTTTTAAAATCCATAAATATTACCCCAAAAATAGCCAAAATTCCCGCTTTGTAGATCCGGACTTTTAGCCATTTTCATATGTCCGGAGATTAAAACTTAAACCAAAAGTGAAGCCGTCGATGGCAAAAGAACAGCCAGCGTTTGATACAATTCCTTCTGTTTCTCCGCTATCTCTCCCAGTAAGCGACCATGCTCAGGAGCCTCAAACAGCACAATACCGACCTGGGCCAGTATTTCCTCATCAGTAAAATAACGGTAACGCTCCAATTACTGTTGCCGTTGTAAAAAGCCGGTTCTGGTCCTGTACCAGCCTGGTCGGAATATTGCCGGTACGCTCCCATGGCGGCAAGTTTTCGTATGGATTGGGCACCTTTAAAATACTCTCTGATCCCCATCCCCCATCATCATGTTGAACTTTGGTCAACCGATTAAGACCTTTGCCCATTATTTCCCTGTATTCCTGCCCATTACTGGCTATACCCAAAGCAGAGAGCGCCAGCGCAGTGTCAAATGGGGAAAGAAGAGGGTCCAACTGTCCGATGATCCATTCAATACCTTTTCGGGCAGCAGTAGATTCGCCAACCTGCCATAAAAAGCTTGCGGCCAGACTTGTACCGTACATTCTCCCGTTCCACCAGTACGATTCCCATGATCCATTCTTGAACTGGGTTTTATGTAAAAAATTCTTTATTTGTAAAAGATTATTCCTATACCGTTTTTTATCAACTTTGAGCAAGGCCAATCCAGCCATCGCCGTAACCGATATTTCAGATCTACACCACCCGCTTTGCGCTAAGACACCGGCGCTATCAGGCCGGTATGTAAGAAACCCTCCCGTGTCGTTATCCTGAAAGGATATTAAAAAATCGGCAAGCCGACATAATAATTCTCTGTTTTCGTTAGTTTCGTTAAAACTTGCCAGCATCCGCAGCGCATTTGAGGTTGAATCGGCGTCCGCCAAAGTATTATCATTATACCCCCATCCACCGCCGAGCAGCTCGCTTGCTAAAAGCCAGTCCGCCGCTTTCTTCACATATTTTAAAGCAATGTCACTATTAATCAATGAGCAGCCGATATAGGCGGTGACCCACTGGTTGCTGGGCCCCACCTCTGATATATTAAAATCCTCCCAGTATCCCTTTTCATTTTGAAGTGCGCAGATAAAATCAATGCCCTTATTAAGCGCGGTTTTTTCCTCTTTTCCCATTTGTCATATCGAATCCCCTTTTTACCTATTCATTATTTCTATTTCAAAAAATGAAAGAAAATCTTTCGGGCTGTATCTCTCATCCCATTCTTCCGCATCGGGACGTATGTACAGGGTGACCTCGGCCTGCCCGTTTTTATCGGCAGCAATTCCCGTCCAGGATAAATACGATTCCTCATTTTTCTGAAGCCACAAATCAAACCTTCTTTTATCTGATTCCACATTAATCAAACTCATGATTTTTCTCAGGCTGCTCCCAAACTCGCCGACCATAACCTTCCGTGAAGAATAAATATGATACCCAATCACATTTTCTTTATCTACGAGCGGGTTTGTTCTTTCACATACCTGTGACCAGTATTCAAGCGGCAGGATCTGAAGAAATGTCTCTATAAACTCATTTTGGAATCCCATCTGTTTAAGATGCGCAATCACTTTGTCGTAATCGGTTTTATGGACAAGGATATACCGTTTTGTAAAAAATTTTAAGTTGTCCTTGAATTCATAACCGTAGGCCTCGTCTCCTTCGTTAAAATATATCCTTTTCCCGCCGCTGTCATAATCATAGCCGACTATCATCCTGATTCGCCTGGTATGCCTTTCTTTGATTACATCCAGTAACTGCGGGGGAGCATCTATGCCCTCAAGAACTCTTTTTATCATATTTAACGTAACTGCCGGTGTACCAACGACAGGTATGGCGTACCTATTGTAACAAATTTTATCCTTCCCGATTTTCACCGACATTTCTATATCCGGTTCAATACCCGTACCCCATGCTTTATAAAGTTCGCACATCAAATTGTACAGTGCTGATAACCCATTATAATCATCTGAATTAACGTTTTTCAAAATAAATATTTTTGATTTTGATTTGACCTCTCTTTTGTTAATCATTTCAAAAAGCCTCCCTGAATTAGAAATAATTATGCTGCCAAATTTATATTTCCCGTACCGGGATTTTGCTTTGTCTGGGGCATTCGGGCTGAGCATCATAGATCGTACCATAGGAAGATAAGACATCCCTGTAGCAATAACCTTTTTCCTGATGGCACTTATCATATTCGGAGCAATCATAACAAGCTGTCCCCTGGAATTTGCTCCTGTCGGGATACAAAAAATCATGAAGTTTATCAGAATTCCATACTCCCAGAACTCCCTCTTTAAAGACATTACCTACCACGAAGTCATCGTTATGGGGAGCTTGTTCGCATAATATCACATCACCATTAGGCTGGACAACAAAATTAGACCGCCCTCCTGAGCAGACAGCGCGGTTATCCCAACCTTCCCAGGAAAGGTTTCTGGGGCCCCCCACATATGTATTTTCCTGAATATTTATTCTAAGGTTTGGGAAATCAGCTTTTACCCGGCTTGCTGTTTCGCTGATATGCATTTTCTGATCATAAGACAGAAACAATTTATCTTTATGATGGAATTGGCTTCTGCTATATTGGGCAAAAGAAAACTCTTTGACACCCAGGTCTGAAAAGCACCTTACAATTCCATCTATCTCATTTGCATTTAAAGCAGTCAATACACATTTTATCCTGGGAATAACCCCCTCTTTTACTAAGTTTTTAACGCTTTGGACTGACTGCCAGAAATATCCTTCTTGCTTAACAAGATAAGAGGCAATCTCATCATTAGTACTGTCTATGCTGATTTGAACAGGACGAATAAGGTATGGAGGGATATCAAAACGTCCTATCCCCATCTGGGCCAAACAGCAGGCCTCAGATGGAGATATTCTCTTCTTGGTTGAAACAAAAAAAGTAAAATCTCTTGCTGCCATCTCATTTAATATCTCTAAGCCATCAGCCCTGCTGAAGATATCACTTCCTCCTACATCGACCAGAAAAATTTCATTTTCATATAATTCGTCAAATATCTTCTCCCATTGGTTAATATCCGCTTCTTCACATATTTTTCTTTCGGCATAGCAGTAAATACAGTTGCTTACACATCGGTTCGTAAAAGCAATTTTTACTGACAGCGGCCTTATTAACCGACTGACGGGATAGTGATAATTGGCAATATCCGGTATAAGATGCTCGTCTTGCTTGCTCAAGGAGGGACTGGTATTGCCTTCAAGGGAAATAAAACCTTCCATTCCCGCCACATCGTCTAATATAGTGTCAAATCTTCGGGACCAAAGATCTTGAACATCATCATGCAAATTATATATTTCAAAAAGTACTTTTTTTATATCCAGCCAGGTGTTTGTCCCGTTAAATAATGGAACAACCGAGGCGACAACAGGTGAAAGCACCCTAAAAACATCCTTTTCCACCGTACTCTTATAGGCTATGATGTTCCGGTTATCATTACGCAGCCTCCACTGCTCAGATATTTTTGGTCTGTCGTTTTGCGAATACTTCATATGCGTCTCCTCTCATGTAATAAACATAAACCACCACCTTATAAAGGTAATGGTTTATGCTAAACTGCTTATTTAATATTGATTACCAACGCATGCCACTTGAACACTGATCACAGCCTACGTTTGAGGCCTGCATAGACTCCCAGGAACTCACCAGTGCTTTCTCAAGAATATTGCTGTCAACAGAAACTCCTGAATTCTGCAGTTGTGTTTTGAGTAAATCTGTAAAATTAGCTAAGCTTTTTTCATCTTCTTTTTGTAACATTTATTAACATCTCCTTTCTTTGTTGTTTTTTACAGTTTATCACATATATTTCCATGCGTAAATATGTATTTTAAATTTTTAGGATTTATTATACTTATATACATTATTTAAATAACATTCCCTGTTGCACTTATACTTTCTATCATGAAAGTATAAAAAACAGGGCTGAGGGATTTTTCGTCCAAATAACGCCGGATATTATTGTGCAGAGTCTTCAGTTCATCGATAAGCTGCAGCGTTTTATCATGCGCGTTGACCAGCGCCGTATAGGTAAATTCGTCCCGTTCCTGATCAGCCAGCTTTAAAGACGATTACACCGCATAGACATAGGAATTGCATTAGGGAATATGCCGGGACTTGGTACACTTACACTATTCTTATGGCTCTAGCAGTTTTGACTGCCTAATCTGTCCAAAAAAAAGTCCGCACCCCCTTTTCGCGATTTTTTGCTGGTATTTATCACTATGATATTCATAGCTGTCAACATAGCTCCCGCCATCGTCAGCATTGGAGTATTTGCCGCTATATTCATCCTTTTGCCTAATAGTGACGGCTTTTGCCCTCATATCTTCTTTCATTGCCGTGTTACCCGCTGCTTCATACATACCATACAATATAATTCTATGCGTCCATTATTAACGAGATTGACGGTCTTTTTTCTCCTAGCTATTCCATGTTTTTCAACCAAACCTCAAGAAAGCTACTCCTTTTCGCTGAGTAGTTGTATATGTTTTGACAACCAGTACCGCCAAGCATAACGGCATTAGATACGGACTTATGTTTGAGACCGTTGATAAAGTAGTCCAGATTGTATTCGCGAAATTTTCCCGCGTTGGGTTTTTATAAGCGTCAATTATAGCCTTTATAGTAATAATGGGCTTTTGTTGACCTAATTATTGCCGTAATGAGTCCTGCACTGCAAGATAATAATTTGGTTATCTTCGATGAAGTATACAAGCCGATTTATTTCGTCAATACGTCTACTCCAACATCCTTGATTGTCATATTTCAAGGGTTCTGGCTTCCCGATACCTTCGTTTCCGTTTCGATCAATATCTTTGAGTAGCTGATTGATGCGTTTTAAGGTCTTTTTATCCTGTGTTTGCCAGTACAGATAATCTTCCCATGCTTCATCAGACCAAATCTTTTTCATCAGCCACCTCTATCAAATCGTGAGCGATACCCTTACCTGTCTTAATGCTCTCAATTGATTTTCTAATTCGCTCTTGATTGTACTCGTTAAAAAAATCGTCAGAGCTAATAGAGATTTCAAAAGGTATCCTTCTTTCCCTCACAACTGCTTTCGCGAAAATTGTAAATGCCGTGGTCATGTTCATGCCAAATTCAGAGAAAAGGTATTCTGCCTGTTTTTTTAAATCTTCGTCCATACGAATATTAATAGTTGTTTGTGCCATTAGAAACACTCCTTTCATTATTACAGTATATACAATGTATCATAATTCTAATTATATGTAAATACAGCGTGCGCACGTTTAATAATTTTTAGCGGGATTTAGATTGGTTCCGGTAATATTTACGCGCTACTTTTGAGAAAAGGAAAACCAAAAACCTGCATATCATATTTACGAACAGGTTCCGGCTTTGTACTAAAATGATATCTCCAGCCTGTTTTTGGGGTCTTGGAGGGTGGGGCGGGGTTTGGTTTATACGTACAGCCTTTTGGCTTACAATCAAAAAAACATACAGCAGTTGAAAACAAAGCGTGGGAACTACAAAAAAGTCCATAGCCCAAATACCCTTGCTGTGATTTTTTAGAAAAATTCGCCACGACTGCCTTTGTCTGTCCGTCGTATTTTTTCGAATATTAGGAATATATTTGGCAATCGTATTGGGAGCGGGCGCATCCGTAATGCCAAGATTTACTAACTGTTCATTAATCTTCTCGGGCAAAAACAGGGGCTTTTCCTTATGGATACGTTTAATAGAGCGATCGTTTTTAGTGATATTCTAGGCCGCTCCGGGTGCGATTTAAACTTCCAGAGGAATTTAAAAGCCGTCTTATGCCAGCCGATAACAGTCTCAGGCTTAACGAGTATCAAAGATGCCTTCCAACCCTTCGACAACAAGACCCACAAACACCGGAAGGCTGGCTCAAAACGTGGTTTGGGAATCTTACGGTTTGAAATGCGTTCCTGCACAATAGCTAATTGACTGCGGAGAGCTAATATCTCCATATCTTTCGCTGTATTAGATTTGAACCAACCTCGGAAACATAGAATACATTTATCGGTATATTTTGTCCCAGCAAAATCAACAGTTCTTGCCGAACAAGACCCGCATATAATCCCTTCTGCCGTACAAGATTCTCGACACAAGTATACTTCCATCTTCGCACCTGTAAAACACTAAGTAATTATCACAGACAACAAACCGGTAATCTGTTTGAATATCAACGACAGAAGATAACTGCGTGCCCATTTCAGGATACTCAGTAAGTCCGCGCATCTTTTTCGTAATTTTAATCAGCAGATTCAGAGCCGCTTGTGGATTACCAAGTTCCTGAGAAATGTATTCTTTAATCTCTGCCAAGTCATCTTTTGCTTTAGGCGAAATTTTAAGTTTAAACATTTCTAACCCCTAGTTCCGTTTCCACTTCTTCAATAGTCATCCATCCTTTTTCTTTAGCTACCTGCTCTCCTTGGGCAAGCCGTGACATCAAATTCAGTGAAGCCCTTAATTTTTCATATTCGTTAATATCGATAATGGCGAATTTCCCTCTGCCATTTTTGGTTAAAAACACCGGCTCACCAATAGCAATATCGCGCAAAACTTCATTGTAATTTCTTAAATCGGAGATGGGTTTGATATTTGGCATAAATAGCACCTCTTTAATCTTTGATGATATTATTATACCTCTATTATTCGTAAAAAAATACAGCAAATAATATTTCTGCACACTTTAACTGGCATCCTCGGGGCAGTACCATTTTATAAATATCATCGGCAATCGCGATATCCCAATACTCGGGTCGTAATACTTCGTCCTCAGATAATACAGTACAAAAACTCATGGAATCCTCTTCTCCCGCCAGTCATCAAGAGCGCTTTGCACAATAACTGCTATTCTTGCTAAGAAGATATAGACAATACTGATTCATACTGATACCTTCCTTCTTTGACTTTTCAGCCAATTCCTTATGGAGCGTCTTCGGAATACGAAGTTTAAATTGCCCCGAATAATCAATCTTATAATTCAAACCCATGTAGTATTTTAAATCTTTCATGACTTATTCCCCCAAGAAACACAAACACCTACAAGTAGGTGTTTGTGGGAATTCTTACTTTCTCCTTCTATCTATAATATTCCGGAGTTTGTTTCCATCTGAACGCTTGATGGAGTTCCGTTCCAGGAAAGTGATTTTCGGCTTAATGCCCAGGGCATTTTCCAGATTCCTCTGCAGCTTCTGCTCGAGGCTGAAAATTACCGAGATGATGTCAAAGGACTCAATGCTGCTGTTGACCTCCACCTGTATATCGATAGTGTCACAGCCGTCTATCCGTTCGACTATGATTTGATAATGCGGTTCTATCTCTTTCGTTTGCAGGAGGCATTCCTCGATCTGGGAAGGAAAAACATTGATCCCGTTAATAATGATCATATCATCGGTCCTGCCGGAAACACGGTTCGTTCTGACCAATGTCCTCCCGCATTCACACCGTCCCTCGATCAGCGAGGAAATATCGCCGGTGCGGTAACGGATCAGCGGGAAGCCTTGTTTGGTAATCGTCGTAAAGATCAGCTCGCCCTCTTCGCCGAAGCCGACCGGTTTCTGCGTAAGAGGGTTTATCACTTCCACGATAAAATGGTCTTCGTTGACATGGAGCCCGTTTCGGCACTCGCATTCAAAGGATATCCCGGGCCCGATCAACTCGGTAAGCCCATAGTTATCGTAAGCCTTGATACGCAAGCCCTTTTCAATTTCCAAACGCAGGTTGTCGCTCCACGCTTCGGCACCAAATAGCCCTGTTTTGAGGTACAGGCTTTCCGGATGAATGCCCAGCTCTTCCAGCATCTTGGAGATATGCAGGGCATAACCGGGCGTGCTGATGATGGCCGTTGTCTTATAATCCTTCATGATTTGAATCTGCCTGTAGATGTTATCCAAAGAGGAAGGAATAACCGAAGCGCCGATTTTTTCCGCTCCGTAATGAAACCCCAGCCCGGCCGCTGTGATGTTATAGTTAAAAGCGATCTGGACAAAATCCTGCTCGTTGATCCCGATCGCGGTCAGGACGCGGGCGATCAGCGCGCTCCAGATTCTGATGTCACTTTGCGTATAGCCCACGACGATCGGTTTGCCGGTTGTCCCGGAGGTGGAATGGATGCGGACGATGTCCTTTAAGGGCACGGCAAACATGTCGTAGGGATAACTCAGGCGGAGGTCGTCCTTGGTGGTAAAGGGCAGCTCCCGGATGTCTTTGATCGACTTAATCTTTTCAATAGACACCCCGGCCTGGTCAAAGGATTGCCTGTAAAAGGCCACATTCTGATAAATCCGGTTCAGCGTCACCTGCAGGCGTTCGACCTGAACCTGTTCCAGGTCTTCTCTGTTGAGACATTCATAGGCCTTATCATATATCATAAAGACACTCCTTACTGGGTTTCGTCGATGGTTTTGTATTCTTTCCCGATATAGGCGCGCTGCACGTCTTTATTGTCAAGCAGATCCGCGGCG
>Ga0228535_1002362_pt1 | contig 18732 bp, 18 predicted proteins | sample SJ1metagenome_FD_168457 | JGI IMG/M metagenome (GOLD analysis project Ga0228535, IMG submission 168457) | Enriched culture of PCE-dechlorinating microbial communities from Ithaca, New York, USA - SJ1 | ecosystem: Engineered > Modeled > Simulated communities (microbial... > Unclassified | place... | reverse complement strand
CAGAGTGATGATGCTCTTGCAGGCGGTCGCATTCGACAGGATGTTGCGATGGGTGAGCATGACGCCCTTTGAAAGCCCCGTGGTGCCGGAAGTGTAGACAATCATCGCAAGATCGTCGGCCGCGACATCGGGGAGTGCAACCGGAGACGACGACGGCAGGTACGATTGCCTGATGTCCCATATCGCCGTCTCCTTTGGCAGCTCGGAGAGCTTCGGACGCAGTTTTTCGGATGTGAATACGAGGCGGGCCTCTGCGTGCTGGATGATGTTGCATATCTGGACCGGGATAAAATCGGTCAGGATCGGCACCACGATCGCGCCGGCCCTCAGAATCCCGAAGTATGTCATCACCCACTGGGGGGAATTCTCCGCGAGCAGTGCGACGCGGTCACCTTTTTTTATACCGTAGGCAATTAAGGACTCCGCAACGCCCCTGCTGATCCGTTCAAAATCCCGATAGGTATAGACCGTTCCTCCCACCATAGAGAGCATAGGCCGCAGGCCATATCGCGCATCGTCCAATTCCGGCACTTCTGCCAGGGTATAATTTCTAAGCGTAATCATGCATCACCTTTACCCATGTGAGTTGAAAAAAGTGTAATCCTAAAATCAAAAACGCAACAGAGGGGCCAAGGTAACGAATTATACTGCGCCGGGACGCTGCGCCCTCTCTGCCTGACCAAGCTCAAAGGCCTGCTCGGAGATAATTCTGTCTTTCGCCTCAAGGAGAGCCTTGACGACATCGCCGATGGAAACGATGCCCGCAACCTTATTGTTCTCCAGGACCGGCAGATGCCGTATGCGGTGGACGGTCATCAGATTCATACACTCTTCGAGACTGGTCTCCGGCTGCACAAAGATCACTTTCCTCGTCATGGCAGCCTCGACATTTTCGTTCTCAATGCTGTGGCCCTTCAGTATGATCTTGCGGGCCAAATCGCGCTCCGAAAAGATGCCGTGCACCATCCCAGGCCCATCCATCACCAGCACCGCACCGATATTTTTCTCGGCCATGATCTCAAGGGCTTTTAAGACTTTCTCCTGCGGAGCAACGCTGACGGCCTCATGTCCCTTTATCCTGAGAATGTCCCCTACGCTCTTCATACTCTGCGCCTCCCTCTTCGATGTGTTGCCTATAATGTAATTCCGCTGGGGGATTTTTGCAAATCTTATATATTATGTATTTACAATATAGAAGTTCGGTTCTTGCCTGCCTCTGTCTGTCACTGATACTATGCCCGGGGAATGAAAACCGAAAAACAACATGTTTTTCTCTGCATTTTCGGGGTCTCCCTTGTCATCATCTCTGCAGGCCTTGTCTCGTGCGCATCTCCCCTCACATAGTCAGTCTACAATGAATCACTGAGTTCGCTCGACGCCGACGCATGGAAATCAGACTTGTCTTCACTGGAAAACGAACTGCTGAAACATCCCAAAACAAAGACCGATGCTGCCGCCGCGACGGAGCTGCGCGCCGCGATCGATCGTGCCATGAGAGCCGTCGACAGCGCGAATACCGCGGAATCGCGCCGTGATGACGCAATTGCAGGCATAGCCAAGGCATGCGCAGCAGTCGGAGATGGACACACGAGAATCAACGCTTCGCCTGCCTCGCGCTTTCCGCTGGCACTGCGCGCCGAATCCCTGAATGCGTGCATGGATCCGATACTCATGAGGGGGCTTGGTCTTGCGGATGAAGGCGGCCTTCACCTGACAATCGATTCCTCAACATACACGATTGCCGAAACGGACGAGTCCTATGCATGGACGTATGCGATCGCCCCTGGTGCGCCGACCGCAATTTCGCGGCAGAATCCCGATGAGCAGATATGGTATTCCATACTCGAGGCAGACCTCGACACACTCTATCTGGCCTTCCGCTCGTGCAGAAGCGATGCCGGTCCGGTATTCGATGAGGTGATTCGGACACTCGGCGAGCATGCTGAAATTACCCGTTTGATCGTGGACATGAGGACGAATTCGGGGGGCGATTCCAGACCCGGCTATCGGTTCGCACGGCAGCTCTCCGGCACCGGCCCTGCAAGGCGCAGGGGCGGCGTTGTCGTCCTTGTGGGGCCCTACACTTTCTCGTCGGCGCTGATGAATGCGGCGGATATTCTGAAGGCGTGCGGTTCAGTCTGCCTCTCTCGGGCCTGGTGCTGGGTCGGTCTTCGCGGCTCTGGGAATATTCGTCCACAAGCGGGCTATCCCCGGAGAGCGGCTTCCTCACTCCCACAACAGCCTGGCTTCGGGCCCCGACCTTCGAAGAATACACAAGAGGCGGCGATCCTGTGCTGGATATGGTGCTCTCCCGGCATTGATTTTAGATTGACTTGTACAAGTCATCGCCGAGTGGCGGCTTGACGAAGAGCACTGGACAGCGGGCATTTTTCAAAATCTCCCGGTTGGAGTCGGAAATTGCATCGCGATAGGGGGCCTCTGTACGGATACCCCCGAGGATGACGACGTCGGCGTCGAGCTCAATGGAATATTTGACAATTTCTCCGGAGACAGAGCCTCTGCGGATGGATGTCTCAACGGTGAGCCGTTTCTGGACGGCGAGTTCTGTACAGAAATTGAGGTAGTGCTGGCCGGAACTCTCCAGGTTGCGCTCATACTCTTCACTCTCTTCCGGCACAAAGATTCTGGACAGGGTGAGCTCGCGTATCGTCGCTGTGTCGATGACATAGCAGGCGACAATCCTCGAGCCCAGGGTCTTCTTAAGCGCAAGCGCGTATTTGAAGGCACCGATAGAGGCGTTGGAACCATTGACCGCCACCAATACGGTTTCCAGTATTCTCTTCATCGTCAATCCTGTTCAGACAACCGCTGCTTCAGCATCTTCACCGCAAACAGCGATTCGCGCTCCCGTTCATCGAGCGAACTGTCGATAAACTTCACAATCTCCCGCGAACGGGGTATCACCATCTTGTCCAGGGCGTTCACCCTGCGCTGTGTCTTGCGGACCTCCCGCGCAAGGCGCCACACGATGGACCTCATGCCCGCCGCTGTCGAAAGCTTATCCAGAAGCTCCGTAAACTTTATCACGGTTTCGTCGCATACGGCAAATGAATTCATAAAAGAATAGTGCAGAACGGGGTCGCTCGCGCGCACATCGAGCGTCGGCAGGTGCATGCCGCTCACATTCATGTACGAGGCGCTGAGCGTGATGTCGCGCACGGGCAGGGACGAGATCAGGAGAGCGCGTTCGCGGCCGACCGAGAGTAGCATCTTGCGCAGCGACGCATAGGCACCCTCAGTCATCTTGGCGATCTCCTGCTCGAGCAGCTCGAGTGCATCCATGCGCTTCATGAGCTCGATGACGAGTATCTCGCGCTTTTTTTCGAGCAGGTCGTAGCCCTGCAGCGCCAGCTGGAGATTGCGCTTCTCCCTGATAAGATTGGTCTTGGTCGGTGCCGGCATTGGCTCAGCCATGACACATCACTCCTTTGCTTCCGGCCCCTCGGCGCGGGGCAGATACTTCCCGATGAGTTTGGGCGGAATCCGCACGAGTTCGGATTCGGGGAGCATCGAAAGCATCTTCCAACCCAGGTCGAGCGTCTGTTCGATGCTCCGGTTCTCGAATTCGCCCTGAGCCAGGAAATCCCGCTCAAAGCGATCGCCAAAATTGAGGAATATCTTGTCTCTGTCGGAGAGTTCTTCTTCGCCGATAATCGCGGCCAGGTCGCGGACGGTTCTGACGTAAGCATAGGCCGAAAAGAGCTGCGCCGCAAGGTCTCGATGGTCTTCGCGCGTCATTCCTTCGCCGATTCCGTCCTTCATGAGGCGCGAGAGGCTGGGCAGGCCCGCGATGGGCGGATAGATGCCACGCTGCGAGAGATCCCGCTCCAGGACTATCTGCCCCTCGGTGATGTAGCCGGTGAGGTCGGGGATCGGGTGGGAGATGTCGTCGTTCGGCATGGAGAGAATGGGCAGCTGCGTGATGGAGCCTTCGCAGCCCTCAATCTTGCCCGCGCGCTCGTAGAGCGACGCGAGGTCCGAATAGAGGTAGCCGGGGTAGCCCTTCCGTGAGGGCACCTCGTTGCGGGCGGCAGAGACCTCGCGGAGCGCCTCGCAGTAGTTGGTCATGTCGGTCATCACGACGAGCACGTGCATGTTCTTCTCGTACGCCAGATACTCGGCGGCGGTCAGCGCGGTGCGCGGCGTCACGAGGCGCTCGATCGAGGGGCTGTCCGCCAGCGAGAGGAACATGACGACACGGGAGAGAACGCCCGATTTCTCGAAGGAATCGATGAAGAACCGCGCCACGTCGTACTTGATGCCCATGCCGGCAAATACGATGGCGAACTGGCTCTCCCCGCTCAGGACCTTCGCCTGGCGTACAATCTGGGCGGCGAGCCTGTTGTGCGGCAGACCGTTGCCCGAGAAGATCGGCAGTTTCTGGCCGCGGATCAGGGTGTTCATGCCGTCGATGGCGGATATGCCGGTCTGGATGAAGTCGCGTGGGTAGACGCGGGCGCTCGGATTTATGGGCCGGCCGTTAGTGTCGCGAAGGTCAGAGGAAATGATGGGGGGATATCCGTCGATGGGCTCGCCCAGACCGTTGAATATCCTGCCGACGATGCCATCGCCGACCCTGAATGTCAGCGGCTTTTCGAGATACTCGACCCAGGACTCATCGATCGAAATGCCTGTATTCTCCGAAAAAAGCTGGACGGCGACCGCCTGCTCGGAGATGTCGACGACTCTCCCCAGACGGTATTGGCCACTGCGGTCCCTGACGCGCACAAGTTCGGAGAAACCAACATTTCCCCGGTGTTCCGCAATGACGATAGGGCCGTCGGCCCGCAAAATACCACGATATTCCAGACCTCTCATGCTGAAACCGCTCCTTGTGCCATCGTGCCGAGCTGCGCAAATGCAGTCCGGATTTCCTGAATCACCGCCTGGCCCTCCTGGACCTTCTCATTCTCAAGCGAACTCTTCAACCGAATGATCTTTTCTCGGACGGGAAGGGCCGAAATCTTGAGAAGCGGCGAGCCGCTGCGGATAGCGTCTTCGGCCAACTCATGGAAGGTGAGGATGCAGGTGAGCAGCAGCGTCTGCTTTGGCGGCGCGCAGTACATGTCGACCGTATCGAAACTGCTCTGCTGCAGGAAACCGTTTTTTATCATATCGGCGGTGAGGAGGATGAGGCGCTGCTCGTCGGGCAGGGCGTCCGGTCCGATGAGCCTCACGATGTCCGCCAGCCGTCGCTCCTTTTTGAGAATCTCCATTGTCTTCGAACGGAGGCTGTCCCACGCGGGGTCGATGGCGTCCCAGTAGGCGATGAGATCCTCGGTGTACTCACTGTAGGAATCGTTCCAGGAAATCGCCGGGTAATGCCGCGCGTTCGCGAGGTCCCTGTCCAGCGCCCAGAAACATCGGATAAAGCGCTTCGTGTGCTGGGTCACCGGCTCGGAGAAATCGCCGCCCGGAGGCGAGACCGCGCCAATGATGGTGACGGAGCCCTTTCTGTTCTCCAGCGTGGTCACCATGCCTCCCCGCTCGTAGAACTCCGCGAGGCGGGTCGGCAGGTATGCGGGGAAGCCCTCTTCCGCGGGCATCTCCTCGAGACGGCCGGAGAGTTCGCGGAGGGCCTCGGCCCAGCGCGAGGTGGAATCGGCCATGACCGCCACGTGGTAGCCCATGTCGCGGTAATATTCGGCGATTGTGATGCCCGTGTATATCGAGACCTCGCGCGCGGCGACCGGCATGTTCGACGTGTTTGCGATGAGGATCGTGCGCTCCATGAGCGAGCGGCCCGTCCGGGGATCGATCAGGGTCGGGAACTCGGTGAGCACTTCTGTCATCTCGTTGCCGCGCTCGCCGCACCCGATGTAGACGATGATGTCGGCGTCGCACCACTTGGCGATGGCGTGCTGGGTCATCGTCTTGCCCGTGCCGAATCCGCCGGGCACGGCCGCGCTGCCGCCCTTCGCGATGGGAAACAGCAGGTCGATGACCCGGAGGCCCGTCACAAGCGGCTCGCGCGTCACCTGCTTCTCCCTGAATGGGCGCGGCGTACGGACCGGCCAGTAGGACACTGCGGAGTACTCTCTGCCGTCGCTGGCGCCGACGAGCGTGGCGGAGATGGTATAGTCGCCTTCGGGCACAACAGAGACCGCCGTGCATGCCGGCACCGAGGCGTCGAAGACCAGACGGTGCAGGATGGAGTCAGTCTCCCTGATGGTGCCGAAGACGGTGCCGGGGGCGATGGGGTCGCCCTCCTTGATCGAAGGCACAAAGTGCCACTTTTTCTCGGTGTCGAGGGGCTCGCCGGCAAGCCCCGGCGCCAAAAACGCCCCCGAAAGGCCCTTCAGCACGGGCAGGGGCCTCTGTATGCCATCGTAGATCGAACCGATCAGCCCGGGGCCCAGCGCGACCGACAGGGGCCTGTGCAGACACTCGACCGGCTCGCCCACGCGCATCAGCGTGTTGTCTTCGTATATCTGAATGGTGGCCAGATCTCCCTTGAGTTTTATGATTTCGCCCGTAAGGCCGGCGGCTCCAACCTTGACGACATCGTAGAGCCCCGCATCCTCCAGACCCTGGGCATAGATCACGGGGCCGGAAATCCTGGTGATTGATCCTGCGCTCATAGTGTACTCCCGAACAGCGCGGCTCCAAACTCTCCGCGCTTCTCGTCGAGGAGCCAGGCCACAAGCTCGTCTTCTGTGATCGAGATGTGGTAGCTGCCGTCTGCGGGCTCCACCGACAGACCGCGGGCCTTCATCGACGCCGACTCTTCAACCGAAACGGAGGGGACATCGCTGAACAGTGCCCTGAGTTCCTGCACCGTCGACGCATCGAGCCCCCGTACCAGCACCTTTGCCATGGAACTCCGAACCAGTCCGGCTTCCCGCCTGAGACGCCGCACGCACCATCCCCCGAAAAGGCGGGGATCCACTGCGGCGAGCGCATCCTGCAGGGCTTTTCGCAGCATTCTATCGCGATATTCGACCTCAAGCCTCGTCTTTTCGAGGGGAAGACGCGAACGCATATCCTGTTCCGCAGCCTTCTGCCTGGATTGATACTCCTGCGCAAGCGCATCGACGGCTTCTTTTATTCTCTGGTCGGTCTGCGCCTCCAATGCCTTGGCATCGTCGCCGGCCCTGCGGAGTATCCGGTCGGCACGCCTCCGCGCATCGCCCAGAATCTCCTGCTCCAGCGCCTCTGTGCCTCTGATTTCTTCCATGCTCTTTCCTTATTATGCTCCCTATTGAATCCTGATTCCGATTGCCTGGCGGACCGCATCGACGAGGCGCGTATGCTGCGCAGACGAGCCCGACAGCGGCGGAACTTCGACGACAAGCGGAAAGGCCCCGCTCAATTGCCATTCCGAGAGTTCCTCGCCGATCATATCCGAAACATCTTCGCTCAGGATGAGCATCTTGCAGTCGGAGAGGTCTACAGTTCTGTCTTCAATCGTACAGGCTCTGTCCTGCACGATGCTCCGGAATGTGGCAATTGCGTCCTCACGGCCCGTCACGGCCTTGCCTTTTATGCCGATCATCCCGAACGCGATGAGAATTTCTTCTTCAGCCAACGCAAAGATTTCTGCCACACTACCCTCTTGGGCCCGCGGCGGGGCCTGTCTGCAACCACATGCCGTTTACAGGAACAGGATGAGGACGGCGACCAAAAAGCCCCACAGACAGATGCCTTCTGCAAGGCCGACATAGGGAAGCGCCTTGCCCGAAAGTTCGGGCTTTTCGGCCATTGCCCCTACCGCCGCTGCGCCGATTTTCGCCACGGCAAAGCCTCCGCCGATCGCCGCCGCACCGACTGAGAGGGCCGCACTCAAATACTTTGCCACCTGCCCCGGAGCAGAGAGTGCCGCTGTGGCCCCTCCGGTCTGTGCGAATGCCGCAGCCGAGGATGCGAATGCCATGATACCGACCAGCAGTTTCTTCTTCATGTTACAACTCCTTATACCTATACTATAGTTCATCGCACGATCCTGTTCAGTCCGAAAAACTGACCGGCCTGAACTCTTTTCCCGTCCGGGTAAAAAATTTCGAGAAAAACTCGTAATACTGAAGCCTTATTACCTGAATGGTCACAATGAGCCCCTCGAGCACGATTATTATTACATTGCCGATCAGATAAATAAAAATTTCGAACGCCAGACCCGTGGCCGAGTTCCCGCGCACCAGTCCACCCATGGTGAAAATCACAAAAGACAGCACCGCGTGCGCGAGGGCAAATGCCCCGACACGCAGAAAACTCAGACTGTTCGAGGCGAAGTAGACGACGCTCTCCAGCAATTCCACGACTCCGCCTATAAGGGCATCCAGGATCGAGAGTTTCTGCTCAGAGACCCTCCCCTGCGCACGGTCCACCGCCGCTTTCAGGGGCTCGGCGAGAAACAGGGCCAGAAGCGGAATCCCCAGCCCCGCCACATCGATCAGGCCGAGCCTCCCCCCGAGGATCAGTCGCAGCACCATGCCTATTATCCACCAGAACGCAAGTGAACCCGCCAGGCCTGTCTTCGAGAAAAAGGCTTCACCGTATTCCTTGCGCCGGATGAGGTTGATCATGTTGACGACGAGACCTGTGGTGTTGATGATCACCCCGACACCCAGGGTAAAGCCGAAGAAGTAGATCATCGATGAAATGTTGCTCTGGGGCATGACCTGCACAAAACGGTCTTTCGGGGTTCCCAGGAAAAACCCCGTCAGCACGCGCTCCAGGGGAACCAGAATTTCATCGTTCCCGAAGAAGGATCCGTCGAGGAGCCCCATCACCATCGACCCGATGCCGGCGGATATGAAGGCGATCGCGAACTTCGTATAGCGCGCGAGGATGCCTCTCTTCGCCTTGAGCATCGCCAGGCCGAGGGCGGCGATCACCATTCCCTGTCCCAGGTCGCCGAACATGATCGAGAACAGAAGCGTAAAAAAGAATGCGACGAGTGGTGCCGGATCGATGTCTCCGTAGAGCGGCGTACCGTACGAAAGCACAATGCCCTGGAATGCAGACACAAAGGCGTTGTGCTTGAGAAGCACCGGCACTTCTTCGCTGATCTCTCCCCCTTCTTTCTCAATGCGCTCCTGAGGGTCGAAAATGCGAATCGAAATGCGGTTTCCGAGCATGGAAAGAAGGTCCTTGTTCATGCGGCCGATGCGGTCGGCCGGGACCCAGCCCGAGAGGCGATATACCCATTTTGTGCTTTCGAGCTTGCGTTCGACGAGGATCAGCGACTGCTTGAGCCTCACCGAGGACATCATCTTCCGCCAAAGCTCGCCATACTGCTCGGAAAGGAGTCTTTTTTCATTCAGGAGGCTTTCAAGCTGAAGCTTCTCGGCGCTGTAGGCGCGCTCGAGCGCGGATATCGCTTCCGAAGGCACACCTTTTATGCTTGCGGGCGGGTTTTTCTTTTCAAAGCCGGCCCTGGACAGTTCGGTCTCAAGCGCGAAGCGCCCCTTGCGGCTCGCTGCCGCAAGGATGGTGCCCTCGTCATCGAGAGGTACGATGATCGCCCTTGTACCAAGCGCGCTGACGAGCGAATCGACTCTGTCCCGCGGGACCTTGCCCATCTGGATCGACACATAGGAAAATTTCTCGAACTCGCCGAAGGGGCGCGAGAGCCCTGCAAAGGCCTTTACCTCGTGGATCGATTCCGCGAGCTGGTCGACTTTCGTCTCCTGTTCGTCGAGGCGCTCTTTCTCTGCCGCGCAATGCTCGTAGAGTATGTCTATTTTCGAGAGCATCTCGTCATCGGGCAGATGTACATCTGCCACGATATCCTGTAGGGCAGTCATGCCGAAGAACGTGCCGATAAAATCCAGTTTGCGCTGAGCCTCATCGAGCCGGCCGAGGAAGGCCTGCTCTTCATCGAATTCCGCAGCGCCGGCCAGTTTTTCACGTGCGAGCCGATCGAGCTCGTCGGGATAGATGATCTGGAAACATCGCTGGCTTCCGAGATATTTCAGCACTGCATCGATATCGGGTTTAAGGAGCAGCAGTTCCACTCTTCTCATGCTGACGGTGCTCATGCTGTCTCTCCTCCGGGAATCCACAGGTATTTCACGTTTTCGTCAGGGGATACGCCGAACCTCACGCTCTCGAGCACGGCCATGAGCAGGGATGTCTCATACTCCAGAAGCTTGAAATAGCAATAAATCGGCGTATAGCTGAACGGATGCAAATGCAGATTTCGGCGGACCATAGAGAAAAGGTCCTCCTGCGTGCGAATTTCCATGACCGGCACATCGATGCCCGGCCCTGTCTGGGTGGACAGCAGTTTACTGAGGGACCAGGGGGAGAAGGTCGCAAGGTTATCGATGTCATACCGGAAAGTCTCCATCGCAAGCGAGACTGTGTCGACGCCCTTCACATCGACGAACATTCCGGCCGCGTCCTTTCTGGTCATGCCGTAGTAGCGCCTCACGCGCAGCGCCCAGATCACATTCTGGTAGATGATCTCCCAGCGGATCAGGTCGAGCATCGCGCCGATTTTTCGCGCCGGGATCCTGTTCGCCGCGTTCCACAGGTCGAGATAGTACTGCTGGTCGAGACGGTTCTCCGCGATGGCGATATTGTCGAGCCAGTGGCTGTCCAGCCAGGAATACGGCGTCCCGTAGAACATGTCCGTAATCCTTGGCCAGCTGGCGAGGGCCCGCTCGATGACCGGGGAACTGTACAGGACTCCTTCGGGTTTCGGCTCGCCGGACCGAATTCTGAAGATCATGGATTTAATTGCAGTGACCTCATATTTCGAGATCAGCGCATGGATGAGCTCGCTCGACTCCGAAAATGGTCCGGCGAGGCGCAAAAACGAGGCGATCGACTGTTCTATTATTTTGCGCTCCGCCTCAAAAAGGAGTTTGGCCTCGGGGAGCCCAGGCGGCTCTTCGTTGAACAGCTGTTTCCAGACCGCCACAACGCTGCCCGAGCCCTGCTGCATGAGCTCGCGCGCCCTCTCCCCCAGTCGCATCTTCGAGAAGGCTCCGCAGACTCGCGCATAGAGATAGGCGAATTCGAGAGATTCTGCCATATCAGGCTTCCGTGTCCAAAAAACCTCTGAGCGTCTCGGCGAGCGCGGCATGGTTCAGGGGAATGGTGCTGAGGTTATTCCTGTAGTCGCTGATTTCTTTTTGGCTCTGTGCTTGAAGAGATTGCAGAAAGACCTCATGGTCGGCATCAAACTTTTTACGCACCTCGGCAATCTTTTGGTTTTGTAATGATTCGGCTTTGGTTTTCGCATCGAGCAGCAATCCTGAGGCTTTTTCTTCGGCCTCGTGTATAATGTCGGCCGCCTGATGCTCAATCTCTACTAATCTGTCGATGCTGTCGACTGAATCCATGGTACACCCCTTCTCCATAGCCTATAAGGTACAGAAAAGTGCGGTCCCATCGGCTCTCTCAAGCCCTCATGGTGGAATCACACAGAAAAATGACGTGAGCGCACCGGTCTCTCTCCTATATACTCCTATATACTCTCTTCAAATTCCCGGATCAAAGAATACACCTTCTCGGGCGTCGAGGCCTTCATCAAATTCTCGAGGAGGAGCGAGTCCTGAATCAGAAGCGCGATCTGCTTCAGGGCATCGAGGTGTCGTTTTGCTTCGCTCGGGGGAGATATCAGCAAAAATACAAGGTAGACAGGGTTGCCGTCCAGGGAATCGTACTCTATGCCCTTCTTCGAAATACCGAGCACGCCGCGGAGGGTATCGATCTCCTCGACAGTCGCGTGGGGAACCGCAACCCCTTTATAAATGCCGGTGGACATCTTCTTTTCGCGAGCCCAGAGAGCTTCAAGCACAGTTTCGCGCGGAAAAACTTTCTCTTGGGGATAGTTTCTTGAGAGCAGATCGATCAATTCTTCAAGCAGTTCGTCCTTGTCCTCGCTCTCAAGTCCAATTTTAATCGTTGCCGGTTTGAATGCGTTCTGCAGTATCATTGCAGCATCACCTCTCCCGCATCAGAACATTCTCGGTGCAGGCATCATACATAACAGTATCCAAAAATCTTCAAAAATAGCAAGGGGTATGCGGCGCCACAGAGAAACGGCCTCTTTCGTGCAGGTCGACGAGTATTGCGGAGCGTCTCCAAATACTGTAGAAATTGATAAACAGCGGACGCGGGGGAGGCACGCAATGCTCATTATCCAGTCGATTATCCTCGGTATTGTTCAGGGGCTCGCCGAATTCATTCCCATTTCGAGCTCCGCGCACCTCGTCATCGTCCCCTGGCTCTTCGGGTGGAACAACCCCGCGCTGACAAGCCTGACCTTCGATGTTGCGCTGCACCTCGGGACCCTGCTCGCAGTCCTCGTATTCTTCGCTTCCGACTGGGGCCGGCTCATCTCGGCGTGGTTCAGGAGCATCGTTCAGTTCAAAATTGGCGATGACCCGGATCGCCGCATGGCGTGGTTCATCGTCCTCGCGTGCATCCCGGGCGGAGTTTCGGGCCTGCTCCTCGAATCGAAGATCAGCGAAGCCTTCCATTCGAACCCCATACCGCGGGGCTCGATGCTTTTTATGGCCGGCGCGATCGCCGCGCTGGCGCTCCTGCTCTGGCTCGCCGACAGATTTGCGCGCCATCAGCGGAATTTTGGCCAGATAAAAGCCCGCGACGCCCTCTATATCGGCATCGCACAGGCATTCGCGGTGATCCCCGGCGTGTCGCGTTCGGGCTCGACAATTACGGCGGGGCTCGCGCTCGGCCTCGACCGGGAGACGTCCGCGCGCTTCTCGTTTCTGCTCTCCGCGCCGATCATTGCAGGCGCGGGCCTGAAGAGCCTCTACGATCTGTTCAAACAGATCAGGGCTGGGGCCGTGGCCGGCACGGAGCTGGTGATCTTCCCCATTGGATTTCTTGTCGCCGCAATCAGCGGCTTTCTCTGTATCAAGTACCTCCTCGCCTACCTCAAAAAGCACTCCACGGCCGTCTTCGTGTGGTACCGCTTTGCTCTTGCGGCCCTCGTACTGATAGTGGCGCTTGTCCGGGGGTAGGGCCGGCCCTCCCTTCCTTTTTTCCCACACTCCGGCAATTGACAGAGACAGGGGGCGTGGCGTATTCTCATACGCGATGGAAACTATAAATATTATGAACGTTTCTTCAGTTTTCAACTCTCTTTCCAACCTGCGGAGGCTCCCATGAATTTCTGCATCCGGAATCAGCGTACAACGATCGCTTTGATACTGGCCGGATTGTTCTCTATCGGGGCGGCCGCCGCCCAGACTGCCAATTCCGGCTATGACATCATGAAGCGGGCGAATGACCGGCCCACTGGGAACGACATGACAGCCAATGTGCTCATGAAGATCATCTCGAAGAGCGGCACGGTCAAAACCCGGGAATTCACCATGTATCAGCTCCACCAGAAAGACGGCTCCTCTTCGATCCTGATAAAGTTTCTGCAGCCGGCCGATGTCAAAGGCACCAGCTTTTTGAACACCGAGACATCCAAAGGCGAAAAAAGTCAATTTATCTATCTGCCCAGCCTCAAGAAGGCCACCCGCATTTCGGCATCGGACAAGAACAAGCCATTCATGGGCAGTGATCTCACCTACGATGATTTTGGCAGCCGCAATATTGAAGACTACACATTCACAATGCTGGGAGAGGAGAGCCTGGCCGGCAGGGTCTGCTGGAAGGTCGAATCCATCCCTAAGGACAAAAGCGGCGGCACAAGCAGGATCGTCTCGCTCGTGGACAAGGAGAGTCTCCTCATTGTAAAGGCCGATTTCTATGACAAATCCGGGACGCTCTACAAACAGATGACCGCTTCACAGTCCGCAAAGATTTCCGGAATATGGACCATGGTAGACCTGGAGATGAAGAACCTGGCAACGGGCGGTGCCACATCCCTCCACTTCGACGCAGTGAAATATGACACAGGCTTGTCCCCGGCCCTGTTCTCCAGAGAATCCCTGGGCAAATAGCATGGGAAATGGCCCTCGAGTCATGCAAGGAGTGTTGCAATATGAAATATATGCCAAGAAACAGACAAACTGCGAGGAATTACAGGCTCTTTTTCCCGGTTGCGCTGCTGGTTTTTATTGCCGGGACGGCTCCGCTCTCGGCGCAGGCGAGTCTGTCCGGCGAAGTCACGGCATTCAGCGGAATATTCTTTCAGGCCTCCGGGACTTCAGACGCAGGCGACTACTTTCAGCCCTCGACGAGCCTGAAGCTCGCCCCTTCCTACGCATCGGGGCCCCTCACGATAAAGGGTGAACTGACCGGCTCAATTTCCCTCGCCGACAGCGGGTACGATGTCGCCATGAAGCTCGGCGAAGCATACGCCACCCTCGATGTCGCCGAGGGACTCTCGGTGACTGCCGGGTCCAAGATCATCTCCTGGGGAACTGCCCTCGTCGCAAATCCTGAAGGGTTTATCAACCCCGTCGATTCGCTCAGCCAGCTCGTATCCGACAACCGTTCCGACTGGCTTCTGCCCGTGATGCTGGTAGAGGGGAAATACATCAAGGGTCCCTTCAGCATCGAGGCTGTGGCGCTGCCCTATTTCCGGCCGAGCACGATCCCCGCGAACTCTTCGCGGTGGTATCCGGCGAGCCTCGCATCCCTGGACGCCCTCAACGGACAATTCATTCCCCCGATCTTCTTTTCCGTCGACACGACGCCGGATGATCTGAGCCTCAACTGGGAGAACATGCAGGGAGCCGCGCGCGTGGGCTTCTCGGTGGGTGCGATGGACTTCGGCCTTTCGGGCTGGTACGGCTTTACAAAGACACCCGTCTTCGACGTGGAAACGACCTCGGTAGGACCAATTGTAAATGTCGACATCACGGCGAGCTACAAGCGGCAGGGAGCCATAGGCGCCGACATGTCCGCGACCGTCTTCGATTCTTCCGTCGCGTGGATGGAAGCTGCACTCTATCTGCCCGAATACTATCTCGGAGAAGAGACCACGGGCATCCCCGTCGCGCTGGAGAAAACCACCCTCAAGTCGGCCGCCGGGCTGGACAGGACATTCAGTCTCGGCAGCATCGGAGACCTCTACTGTGCGGCGGAGGGCAATCTGTCACTGATATTCGATTACGACAGCCGGCTCGCGTCCTCGGCGAACGAAATCGAACTCGGGTCGACGCTCATCACAGAATACCGAAGCCCCTCGCAGGACGTCACCCTTCGGTTCGTCGTCATGGAGCCGGATTTCCTGACGGTGGGGACTACGGGTCAGTATTTGACGCGCCTTTCGCTGAAGGCAAAGCTTGCAGACGGCTACTCTCTCACCCTTGGCACCGTGCTCTTCGGAGGCACCAGCGGCACAGTCGGTCAGTATGCTGACAACGATTTTGCCTATGCGTCCATCACCGCGTCATTCTAAGGAGTTTCCATGGCAGCATTTGTGTACCGCTTCCGCTACCTCATCGTCGCCGTATTCTGCCTTCTCACGCTGGGCGCAGCCTTTTTTATCCCAAACCTGCATTTTGACGGCGATATTCAGGCGCTTGCTCCCTCCCATGTTTTTTCCGTCGAGGAATTCAGGCATGTCAATGAGCTGTTTGGGGGAGCCGACTCCCTCGCCGTCTCAGTGCAGTCCCGGTCGCTTTTCACCCCTGAGGCGCTCGCGGAGGCGGCTGCCATCAATAAAGAACTCCAGGGCCTTCCGGATGTCTCCGACGTCGTGTCGGTCTTCACCTATGTCGAACCGGCAAATGTCGAGGATGGCCTCAGCTTCATCCCTTATGTCGACCCCGACGCCCTTCCCTCCGATCAGGCTTCCGTCGAGGCACTGAAGTCGCGCCTGCAGGGCCTCAAGACAGTCTCGGGGAAACTGCTCTCGGGCGACGGGGACACCCTTCTGTACGTCCTTCAGATATCCCCGAACGTCTCACAGATCCGCCTGGTCGACGGCATCAAGGGCATTATCGCGGCGCACCCGGATTTTGCGTTCGAAATGGCGGGAACGCCATTTATCGACTATCAGATGGTGAACTATATGCGCCAGGATGTGGTCGTCCTCGTCGTGTTCGGACTCCTCGCGGTCATTCTGGTCCTCCTCGTGGGATTCCGAAGTCTGCGGGGGGTTCTCCTTCCCCTCTTTACGATCGGATGCTCGCTCATCATAACCTTCGGCTTCATGGGGCTTCTGCATGCCAAGATGACTATCGTGGCGCTCATCATCCCCGTCATGCTGATCGCAATCTGCAACAACTACGCAATCCATTTCCTGACGAGATTTTACGAGGATGTCTTCGTCAATGGCATGACGGACAAAGTCGAGATTATCGATGCGAGTTTCCGCTCGCTCAGCAAACCTGTCTGGCTCGCTTTTGTCACGACCGTGGCTTCGTTCATATCGTTCGTGACTTCTCCGATACCGCGCATCGCGGAGATGGGCCTCTTCATCGCATTCGGGATCACCTATGCCTTCGCGATGACGATGTTTTTCATTCCCGCCCTCCTCAGCATTCTGCCTCTCCCCAAAAAGCACCGGCGCTATCATGCAAACGAGGCACTGATCAACTCGATCTCACGGAAGGCCGGTGGATTCATCACTCAGCACAAGCTGGCCATCCTGGTCGTCACACTCGCCATCGCGGTGGGAGGGGCTCTGTTCATCCCGCACATCATTGTCGATTCCGAAATGGCGAACTATTTCAATCCCGACGACCCTGTCCGGGTTGGCATCAATTTCATCAATGAAAAAGTATCCGGCTCACAGCTCATCAAAGTTTCACTGCCGGTCGACCCGCGGACCGCGGAGGGCCTCAAAAAAGCCGACAAATTCCAGGAGTACGCCGAATCGCTCGGTCAGGTGGGCAGCGTCTTCTCCATTGTCGATACCATCAAATCGCTCAACCGGGTCTTCCACGACGATGATCCCGTCTTCGACGCGGTGCCGGACAGCGACGAAGCAGCCGCCCAGATGCTCTTGCTGGTGGAGACCTCTCTCTCCCCGGAGCGTCTCACACAGTTGGTCTCGGAGGACTACCAGAACCTCTGCTTCAACATCCAGCTCAAGGCAGTGGATTCGGCGACTCTGCAGAAGACCGCCGATCTTCTGCGCGCGAAGGCCAATGAGATAATCGGCGACGATAGGGTCTCCATAGCAGGCGTCTCGCTCATCGCGAATGAACTCAATGGCCTCGTCATCATCTCCATGCTCGAGAGCTTCGCACTCGCGTTCGTGCTGGTGTTTGCGTTCGTCGCCTTCGGGTTCAGGAACATTCCTGCCGGACTTTCGTGCGCGGGAATCATGATCGCTATTGTCGTCGCCGTGTTTGGGACCATGGGCCTGGCGAAGATCGAACTGTCGACCGCCACCGCCCTGGTCGCCTCTATCACGCTGGGAGTGGGGATCGATTACCTCATTCATTTTTCCGCCCGGTGGTTCACCGAACGGAAAAACGGGTGCAGTGCGGCGGAGGCGACATCGAGAACCCTGGGCCTTACGGGTAGGGGCATCATCATCAATGCGCTGGCGATCATCTTCGCCGTCATCCCCCCGTTTTTCTCCCAATTCCGGCCGATAATGTACTTCGGGATCCTCTGTTTTGTGTCGATCCTGCTGTCGCTGATCTGCGGCCTTATGGTCATGCCCGCGCTGCTGTCCATAATTCCCGACAAATTTTTCAAAAAGATAAAGATATGATATGCTCTGGGCGCAACTGCACCACGTGCATCGGGAGATGGAAGCGTGAATATGGGAAACCAGGTTCGGGCCCGCATTGTCGATCTGTCCAGAGACCTCTTCTTTAAACGCGGTTTTACGCGCGTGACCATGGACGATCTCGCCTCAGCGTGCGGCATCAGCAAAAAGACGCTCTATGTCAACTTCCCCAGCAAGGAGGCACTGATTCGTCAGATCATATGTCAGATTCAGGAGGATCTCATCGATCAGGTGAGTCAGATTTTGAACGATTCCACGATCCCCGTCTTCGAGCGCATGAAAGATGTCATCAACGTGGTCAGCCTTCAGAGCCTTCAGTTCGCACCTCTGTTCCTCGAAGATGTCAAGCGCTTCCAGCCCAAAAGCTGGAAGGACCTGCAGAACTACAAAAGAAACAGCATCGCACATGCGGTGCGCATTGTCATCCGCGATGGACAGGAACAGGGATATATCCGAAAATCTCTGCCGGAGGACTTTATTATCCACATATGCTTTACCCTCATCGATACCATTCTTACGCCGGAGACGATGTTCGAGCTGTCCATGCCCTTCCATGAGGTCTTCGAAAACGCCATGTCGCTTCTGTTTGAGGGGGTCCTTACGGACTCTGGCAGGAAAGGAATATATTCTGTAGAATAGCACGTGATAAAGGAGGCTGCATTGTGGAATCCGTCATGAAGCCACCTGGAGAAGATTCGCTCGCCGTCAAGAGGGCCGACAGCATCGCGTTCAACAGGCTTATCCATGTGTCGCCTGCAACGATCGATTCGCTTTTCGACAAACCAGCCCTGAGAAAAATCATTGCAAAGATCTTCGAGTGGTCGACCTACCGCTCGTCCCTGTCTTTTAAGGAATATCCAAGGCAGGTCCAGCTCGACAAGTTCTATGTCACCCGGGCATTCATCAAGGCGATCGACGCGGCGCTCGCGCATGCCCGGCAGAGTCCGGTCTTCAGACAGTCGCTCGTCGGCAACGTGTTGCCTGCCATGTTCGGCGCCATCGAAAAAACCGGCGGGCGCGAAGAGGCGTTCAGGCAGAGCTACGGCTTCGGCCCCCCGCGCTTCCTCGTCGTAAGCCCCACCAAATTCTGCAATCTCCACTGTGCCGGCTGCTATGCCAACAGCGACGCGGCCAGCCATGAA
>Ga0228535_1002359_pt1 | contig 18757 bp, 22 predicted proteins | sample SJ1metagenome_FD_168457 | JGI IMG/M metagenome (GOLD analysis project Ga0228535, IMG submission 168457) | Enriched culture of PCE-dechlorinating microbial communities from Ithaca, New York, USA - SJ1 | ecosystem: Engineered > Modeled > Simulated communities (microbial... > Unclassified | place... | reverse complement strand
ATGCAGGTGGGAAGCCCGTTTTTGCCCAACCTGAGCTCGCCGCCCAAGCAGATCGAGCACCTGAAGAGGCAGCTGGTCGACGGCGGCTTCGAGGTGGTCGGCTGACGCCGGACCTCTCAATCTGTCTTTCTTTGCAACAGGAGGCTGTCCGAAAGGGCGGCCTCTTGTTGCTATTCAATGGGGGGTGAAGACATTTTCTTTTACAAGGCTTTTACACTTGTTGTGAAGCTGTGCCATTCTCTGACACAGTAACCGGCTTATGCTGTATGCGTACCAGGAGGCATTGCATGAAAACATGGAGTAAGGACCAGCAGGAGTTGACCCGGGACATTCTCAGTCGAGTGGATGTTGTCGCATTCAGCGTTTCTTTGATAGGGAAAAATAAAGGATGCTATTTGGACCATCTTGATGGTCGGTTCGCCTATAGTACGATCGGGGATGCTCTTTCGTATCGGTATCGCGTCTTCAACTATGAGACCGATGCGTTGGAAGGGGAGTATGAGACAATCGATGCCTTGATCGAAGCAGGTTGGAAGGTAAGCACATGAACTATAGCGATGACTACATCAAGCAGGCACACAAGGCAACGTTTGCGAATGAGAAACAGATTCTTGCTAGTGACAGTTGCACCTGTTTCTACTGCGGCCATACCTTCAATCCACAGGCCGAGCGGAAACTCTACTGGATTGTAGAGCGCCCTCCACGTGATAAGACGCTGCAGTGTCCGATGTGCGGCCTTGACTGCATGCTCGGCAATGCTTCCTCTTTTCCGATTCATGATCAGTCGTTCATCTTACAGTGTACCGAAGCGTGGTTCAACGGTATCAGCAGGATCAGCGACGGCAAGCCGGTTGAGAAAGTCTCATGGGCATCGTTGCTGCTTAATGACTAGGAACACAAGCATCAGGAAACACCTTTTCCTGTCCCTTATACCTGGCCGGGGTCATGAGGGAGGGTGTTGTTTTTCTTGTATATAAAGAAACAGGAAAGTTGTAATTAATTTTGGAAAAATACAGCGTGACGTGTTTTGTTGTATGTAATTGGTTTCATGAAAATTCATATAAATCTATTCAGGAAAACAATTGACAACTGACCATGCTGCTTTATACTTGCACCTAAAGGTACAAGAAATTTGTACAAAAGATAGTGTCTTCAAGAAATATGCAAGAGTTTTTCTTGTTTAGTGATACCCTCCACCATTGAAAATTGAAAAGGAGCAGCACCATGAAGTGTACGATACATGCCGCCAGGCAATTTACCCGGGGAACCGTCGATCCCAGATTGTTCGGTTCATTTGTCGAGCAACTTGGAAGGGCTGTATATGGAGGTGTCTACGAGGTGGACCACCCTGCATCGGACGAGGAGGGCCTTCGCACTGATGTGATGAACCTTGTCCGTGAACTTGATGTTCCGGTGGTTCGATTCCCCGGTGGCAACTATGTATCCAATTTCAATTGGGAGGATTCAATAGGGCCAAAGGAAAGCCGTCCCACCCGTCTGGATTTGGCTTGGAAGGCCCTCGATCCGAACCAATTCGGGCTTCAGGAGTTCATGCATTGGGCCAGGAAAGTAGGAACAGAGCCGATGATGGTGTTCAACCTCGGGACTCGAGGCCTCGCTGAAGCCAGGGAGCTTGTTGAATATTGCAATCACCCCGGAGGATCCTATCTGAGCGACCTGAGAAAGCAACATGGCTCACCTGAGCCGTTTGCCATCAAGTTGTGGGGTTTGGGTAATGAGATGGACGGCCCCTGGCAGGTCGGACACAAGACCGCCGAGGAGTATGGTCGTCTGGCATGTGAAGTGGCAAAGGCGGTGAAGCTGTTCGACCCGTCCCTTGAACTGGTTGCCTGTGGTAGTTCCAATGTTTTCATGCCTACATTTCCCCAGTGGGAGGAAACCGTGCTCGACCATGCCTATGAGGTGGTTGATTATCTCTCTTTGCACATGTATTTCCGCAATGATGAGAAGGATATCGCAACCTTTCTCGCTTGCTCGGCTGGTATGGATGCCTTTATTGAAACCGTCGTACATGTATGCGACTACGTAAAGGCAAAAAAGCGGTCAAAGAAGACGATGTACCTCTGCTTTGATGAGTGGAATGTATGGTTCCATTCCCTCCAAAAGGATAAGGAGCAAAAACCCTGGATTGTAGGTCCCTCCCTGCTTGAGGATGTCTATACCTTCGAGGATGCCCTGGTGGTTGGCTGTCTTCTGAACAGCCTGCTCCGGCACTGCGACCGGGTAAAAATTGCCTGCCTCGCCCAGTTGGTGAACACCATAGCCCCGATCATGACTGAAACAGGAGGGCCTGCCTGGAGGCAGACCATTTACTGGCCGTTCTATTATGCATCCAAATACGGCAGGGGAGAGGTATTGGACTGTCGTGTCGAGGTTGGCTCTTATGAGAATGCACAGTATGGAACCATCCCGTATGCCGATACCCTTTTGGTGCATCATCCTGATACCGGTGAGATTGATATGTTTGTGGTGAACCGTCATCAACAGCAGGCGCTGGCCATCGAGTTGGACCTGTCCGGTTTTTCTGGTTCGTATACGCTATTCGAACATATTGCATTGGAGCATCAGGACCAGTATGCGGTGAATGACAAGCTCCATCCCGATGAAGTTGTGCCGAAACAGATCTTCCATGGTGATATCGGTTCGATTGTGGAGGTTGCTCCGCTGACGTGGAATCTCCTACGGTTTCATCCATAACTCAACAATGGAAGAAGGAAGATAGTGATGTTGAAGGATATACTGCTTGATTACTCTGATAAGCAGAAGATGCTGGTCGTTGCCAAGGCTATCGCCAATGAGGCGAGGATCAACATCCTTGAGCTTCTCAATGAGCGCAGTCTCAGTGTAAATGAAATCGCCGAACAGCTCGCTCTTCCTACCTCGACTGCTGCCTTGAATGTGCGCATTCTTGAGAATGCCGGGCTTTTGTTCACCGAGTCGCAGCCTGGGATTCGCGGGAGTATGAAGGTAAGCAGCCGTGTCTGTGACCGGGTGGTTTTTCGGCTGTTGCTTGATCAGATGCATGAAAACAAAGAGCACTCGATAGTGTTGAGCATGCCCATTGGCAACTTTGTGAACTGTGAAATACATCCGACGTGCGGCTTGGTCAGTGAAAAGAGCGCCATAGGGATTTTTGATCAACCCTACAGTTTCTACTATCCTGACAGGACCGGTGCACAACTGCTTTGGTTCTACAAAGGGTTTGTGGAGTACAGGTTCCCCAATACGATTGTCAATGGAGGACTTCCCAAGCAATTTGATCTCTCCTTCGAGGCGTGTTCCGAGGCTCCATTCTATCGGAATGACTGGCCGAGCGACATCACCGTATGGGTGAATGACAGGGAAATCGGGACCTGGACGAGCCCTGGAGATTTGGGAGGTCGGAAAGGGAAGTTCAACCCTTCCTGGTGGCCCGAGTCGCTGAATCAGTATGGATTGCTTACCGATTGGAAGGTCAATTCACACGGGACGTTCCTCAACAACGAGCGTATCGCAGATTTGGCTATTGATTCCTTGGGTATAAAGGATGACTGCTTCATCAGTGTAAGGATCGGAATCAAGGAAGATGCCCGATTCGTTGGGGGTGTGACCCTCTTTGGTGAGCACTTTGGTGATTACCCGCAGAACATCGTACTGAAGCTCGACTACGACATGTACTAGAATAATTCTCAGATAGAATACAAGAAAAGTAAAAGCAGCAATATTGACCGCCTGATAATCCTATTTCACAATGAGTCTTACATAGGGAGGGAGGCGTTGCATGTGGCATCTGATGTTCACCGCAGACCAGGCTCCAAGTCTTGAACAGATGAGCGATTATGTCGGCTCCGGGAGGATGCGTTGGAATCACCTGAATGAATACCTGCAAAGTGCCTACCATGTCCAGCCGATCATTGAGTACAGCAGTTGCAGCGCTCAGCCGGGTTGGAATGTGAAGTACAAGAAAAGCGGCAAGGCTCTTTGTACGCTTTACCCACTTAAGGATTCCTGTATCGTCTTGGTAGTTGTAGGACCGAAACACGATGCACAGGTGGCCTTCGAAATGGACGCGGGGATGTATACTCCATCGGTAACGAAATCGTTTTCCAAGGCAAAACCGATGGCCATCGGCCGTTGGCTTATGATCGAGGTCGTTGACGATGCAGTGCTCGAGGATATCAAGCACCTCATCGGCATCAGAATCACCACTTAGGAGTGCGTATGGACAGATGGCGTAGTTTTGCATCCGAGCAGACTCTACAATGGTTGATGGAGGAGAACAATCCATCGGTGCGCTACTTCACCTTGACAGACCTCTTAGACACACCAATCGAGGACGATGAGGCGCTGAAAGCCAAAGCAGCAATACAGAGAACCGGGCTTGTACCGCAGATGCTCGAGATGATGGCCCGACCTTCCTATCAGGACACATACCGTCGGTTTTATACGTACAAGTACGAGGGCTTGGTCTGGTCTCTCATTACCCTGGCGGAACTGGGAGCCGAACCGAACGACCAGATTCGAACCATGTGCGAGTACCTGCTTTTGAACTCGCAGGAGTTGGAGGATGGCGGTTTTTCCATGAATACCGCCCAGAAAACCGGAGGGGGGAGGAAGTCCGAAGTCATTCCGTGTTTGACCGGCAATCTTGTGTGGGTCCTGATTCACTTCGGCTATCTTGAGGATGAGCGGCTGCAGAAGGCCCTGGATCACCTGGTTCGCTTTCTCGTGCTCAATGATGGGGAGGTTGTCGAGCCTCAGGTCGCCCCCTATGACCGCTATGACATGTGTTGGGGTGCCCATACGTGTTTTATGGCTGTCGTAAAGGCGTTGAAAGGCCTTTCGGCAGTACCTAAAGAGGTACGAACGAAACAGCAACAGGCCCAGCTTGATCGTTTGGTTGAGTTCATGTTGATCCATCATATCTATAAAAGCAGCCATAACCTGAAGAAGAAGGCAAAACCGCTCTGGCTGCACTTCGGATTTCCCTTGATGTATCAGACCGATGTACTGGAGATTCTCGATATTCTCGTTTCCGAGCAGGTGAAGGACCGGCGTACGGAGGAAGCCTTGCAGGTGGTTCTGGAGAAACAGAACCACCAAGGCCGTTGGCTTATGGGCAACAGTTATGCCAGTGAGAGGCTCTTGATCCCCATGGAAAGGAAAGGAGAAGAGAGCAAATGGGTCACCTTGCGCAGCTTGCGGATGATCAAGCGATATTCAGAGCAGTCCGATGCATCGTAGGTAGTACATGGCTTGGGCGATGTGACGGGTTTGCGTCTTGGCCAGGATGTTTTGCCTGTGGTTGTTCACCGTGTGGATGCTGATGCAGAGCCTGTCGGCGATCTGGTTGCTGTCCAGTCCTTGGGAAATAAGTCGGACTATCTCCTTCTCCCTGCTTGTCACCAGCTCTTGTTCCTTGTCGAAGAGGCAAACCTTTTGTGTTTTTGTATTGAGTAGAACCCTCCGAGGATGCAGTTCCTCCGGATACTGTTGCAGGACATCGCTGATGACCAGCATCAGCCAAGCATGGCGATCCCGATCGCAGGCAAAAATGGCCATCTGATGGAGGAACCTGATGTAGCTTCCATCGGTTGCCCGCACCCGATAGTCATAGACCAGCTTGTAATCCATTTTGTCATCCCTGCCTTCAAGGTAACGGTACATCTGTAGTTCAGAGTCATACAGGAAGGGCAGGTCGTCAGGGTGAACCATCCGGTGATAGCGGGAAACTTCAATTTCACGGTTCTTGTAGCCCAGCAGCTCCATGTGCCGGTCGGTTTTCAGAAGAAAGGATTTGCTGTTGATGTCGTACAGGGAGATTGATCGGTTCTCCACCCTGGCCAGCTCTTCAAGCGCTGCAATCTTGGGTTTGATCTTTACATAATCCTGCTCATCCACCCTGCAGCTCAATGATCGGGTGAGACGAAGGTATGTGTGTTCCAATTCAGCCGGCCTTGGTTCCATGGAAATGATGATTTCTCCCTATACCCCGATGATGCACCCCGCTTGTATACTTTTCAACTATGGAAGGATTGACTCATCCACTCTACGCCAAATTTCCTCCATCCCCACATTGCAGTTGTTCGATTTGCCTCTCCTATTGTGCAAGGCCGGGTTGGCCGCTGGTGGAGGAAGCCCGATCGGCAGTGGAGGCTGGCATGGCAGGCCGCTTGATGCTGGAATTCAGTCCGGATTTCTCCTATGGCATTCTCGCTCCGGCCTTCAGGGGAAATGAGGGCTATTTCGCTCTCTCCCTCTATGCACGACAAGGCTGTACATTTCTTCAGGATGGGAAATGCACAATATTTTATGAACCCTTCCGGCCTCTGGAGTGTCGGTTCTGTCACCATGCTCGAACAGGGCAGGGTCTTGCTTGTCACCAAGCCATCGCCCGACAGTGGAACACATCCAAGGGAAAGCGTGTGGTCCGCCGCTGGCTTGTGGAACAAGGCTTGGAGTATCCGAAGATTTGCCAACCGTAGAATTCGATGCTGCATGTCATCCTTTGAACAGATTGATGTACTGCTGATGAAAGTCTCTATGATTCGCTGATAGAGAAGCCCAGGCTCTTCCAATTTAATCCCAATTCAATCAGACTCCATCTATACTTGCATAGTGTAGTAACGCGGGAAGGAGTGAGTATGGATTTCTTGGACAATTTAGGAATTTGGATTTATTTCATCATTTTTTTCGGCAAAATATTGGAAGTGACCGTGTCGACGATCCGAATGGTTCTCATCAATCGAGGCGAACGGGTCAAGGGGACCATGGTTGCTTTTTTCGATAGTGTTTTGTGGCTGCTGATAACCGGGACTGTTTTGGATGGATTCCAGGATGACCCGATGAGGATGGTGGTTTTTGCCCTTGCCTTTGCCGTCGGTAATTATATGGGATCATGGTTTGAGGACAAACTCGCATTCGGACTCAGTTCGGTCCAGGTCATTGTGCCTGAGGGACCGCAGAGTGTGGAACTGGCCGACTCCCTTCGGAAGGACAACTTTGCAGTGACCGTCGTTAAAGGTACAGGACGAAACGGCAATCGCGATATTCTTATGTTGCACCTGAAACGAAAACGGATTGCAGAGGCTGTGACTCTGGTGAACACCATGCTTCCTGGAGCCGTAGTGGTGGTCAACGACTCCAAGATTATCAGCGGTGGGTATATTTCCCGAAAATAGCGGCGGTTACCGTGCGACAGGGACCTTGAACCAACGTTTGGTATTGTTGGCGATGCGTACCAAGGTCAGCATGACCGGTACCTCGACCAGCACCCCGACGACAGTGGCTATCGTAGCCCCTGACTGCAAGCCGAAGACCGAAATAGCCACAGCCACGGCAAGTTCAAAGAAGTTGGATGCTCCGATCATACCGGCCGGAGCTGCAACGTCATGGGGGAGCTTCCATGCCTTGGCCCAGAGGTAGGCGATGAAGAAAATCAGAAAAGTTTGCAGGATGAGCGGAATCGCTATCAAGAGGATGTGCAGAGGGTTTTCTACGATGGTTCTACCTTGGAAGGAGAAAATGATGATCAAGGTCAATAAGAGGCCGGTTATGGTGACATTGCTGAACTTGGGAATGAATACCTGCTCAAAATAATGAAGACCCCGACGCTTTGTAATAAGGACACGGGAAATCCATCCAACACCGAGTGGGATGACGACAAAGAGAACCACCGAGAGAAAGAGCGTCATCCACGGGATGGTGATGCCGCTGATGCCCAACAACAGACCGACGATGGGAACGAAGGCTGCCAGGATGATCAGGTCGTTGGTAGCGACCTGCACAAGGGTGTAGGCGGGATTCCCTTTGGTAAGGTGACTCCATACGAATACCATCGCCGTACAGGGGGCCGCTCCAAGCAATACGGCCCCTGCAAGGTACTGTCGTGCTGTCTCTTGCGGCAGAATGGCTTTGTACAGCATGAAAAAGAAGAACAGGGCGATGAGATACATCGTGAAAGGCTTGATGAGCCAGTTGGTCACCCAGGTGATAATGAGGCCCTTGGGGTTCTGTCCAACCTCCTTGATACTGTGAAAGTCAACCTTGAGCATCATCGGGTAGATCATCAGCCAGATGAGAATGGCCACCGGAATGGAGACATTTGCATATTCAAATTTTGCGAGGAAGTGGGGGACTTGTGGCAGATAAACTCCTATTGCTACTCCCAAGCCCATGCACAGCAGTACCCAGAGTGTTAGATATCGTTCAAAAAATCCAATTCCTGATTGTTTCATATGAGCCTCACAAATAGATAAGTATCAATATGAGTATACCTGTTGTATGTGGATTATTGTCAATACCCGATCGGCATTGGTATACTCTTTGGCGGGTGCGAATGAAGAGAATGGCAGGTCTTTGTCGGACTCATTGGTTCGCTAACTTGGGTGAATATATTGAGCAAATAACTAGGATATAGATACAATACGAGCAATACATAGAGAGGAGGTCGAGCATGAATACAGCAGCAGCCACGTTACAAACCGAGCAGCAGGTGACCCTTCTTGCATTGCTCAAAGATAGATTTCTCAAGCATATGAACCGCCATGAAGCTCTTTCCTGGACTAAGATTGAACAGCGTATTTTGATCGAGCCACAGAAACTTTTTTCTTTATCAGAGATGGAACGTACCGGTGGAGAGCCTGATGTAATCGGGTATGACAAAGCCTCGGATACGTATCTGTTCGTCGATTGTTCTGCTGAAAGTCCGATCGGCAGAAGAAGTCTGTGTTATGATCAAGTTGCTCTGGAGCAAAGAAAAAAGTTTCCTCCAACCGGCAGTGCCTGCGGTTTTGCTGCACAGATGGGCATTGAGCTTCTTGATGAGGGACAGTATCGGACCCTCCAGACGATCGGTGTCTTCGATGTAAAAACATCAAGTTGGATCCGTACTCCCCAGGCCATGAGAAGTCTTGGAGGAGCGCTCTTCGGCGATAGCCGCTATGACCGGGTGTTCATCTACCACAATGGTGCCGACTCCTATTACTCCTCACGCGGCTTTAGGGGTCTATTGAGGGTGTAATCGAGAAAATTTCCCATACCCCTTGGAAAAGGGCGGCCCTCTGCCTTATAATCCTATTGATTTAATAAGAAATAGGAGATTCGATGAAAGTTTTGATAGGTATGAGCGGAGGGATTGACTCTTCAGTTGCAGCATTTCTTTTAAAGCAGCAAGGTCATGAGGTTGTCGGGGTGACGATGACCGTATGGGGAGGAAGGACCGACCTTCCCCAGCCCAAGCATTCCAACAGTTGTTATGGTCCCGAACGAGAAGATGACATTCAGGAAATCCGTACGATTTGCAGGAAGATCGGCATTGAGCATCATATACTTGATTTGAGTGCACTCTATGAAACGGTGGTGCTGAAGAACTTCAAGGATGAGTATCTTCAGGGAAGAACGCCGAATCCCTGCATCTGGTGCAATGCCAAAGTAAAGTTCGGAGCCATGGTGGAGTATGCACGCGAGCAAGGCCTTGTGTTTGACAAGTTTGCAACCGGGCACTATGCCAGGATAGTAGAACGTGATGGCAGGTACGCCATCGCCCGTGCACTCGATATCAAGAAAGACCAATCATATTTTCTGTATCGTCTCTCACAACAGCAATTGGCACATACTGTATTCCCCTTGGGTTCGATGACCAAGGAAGAGGTGAGAAAAATCGATGTCGAGCAGGGATTCCACTGTGCCGGTCACGAGGAAAGCCAGGATTTCTACGCCGGTTCTTACACCGACTTGCTTGATGTTGCAAATCAAACCGGAAATATCGTCGACAAGTCGGGTACCATTCTGGGCACCCATCAGGGTATATGGAACTATACCATCGGTCAGCGCAAGGGATTGGGTGTCAGTTCTGAAAAGCCCTTGTATGTCCTTGCACTGCGCCCTTCTACGAATGAGGTATTGGTCGGCTATGAGGAGGAAACCAGACAAACCCAGGTTATTGCCTCCCAGTTGCATTGGTCGCTGTATCCTACACTCGACCATGGGATGGAATTGAAGGTGAAAATCCGTTCGGCGGGGACTCCGACTCTTGCAGTAGTGCATCTCGAGGATGATGGCACAAGGTTGGCAGCGAGCTTCAACGATGAGGTGAAGGCAGCCGCTGTCGGACAGTCTTTGGTCGTCTATGACGGTGATGCCATTGTTTGCGGAGGCATAATCGAAAGGACGGCATAGAACAACGCGCACTTTCTTTCCTCAGTCGATGGGAGTATAGTTGTGGGGTGAGGTGAGGCATTTGAACACATTCTTCAGCCAGGTCCATGCAATCGTCTCCCGCATTCCCTCCGGCAGGGTTGCTTCTTATGGACAGATCGCCGGAATGCTCGGTGATCCCCGAAGGGCAAGAACGGTAGGATGGGCCATGCATGGGTGTCCAGAGGGACTTCCCTGGCACAGGGTGGTCAAAGCCGATGGTTCGCTGCCGAACCCGAATTTCGCCGAACTGCAGAAGGCTATGTTGGAAACTGAAGGTATCGCCTTTCTCAACAATGGACTAATTGATATGGAGACATTCGCTTGGAAAGGAGACGCATAGTCTCCCTCCCAAGCGTGTTCACTCAGGCAAATGCCAGCTCGGTTCGCAAGTCCTGTTCATCGAACGCCTTCTTGTCAAATTCTCCGAGTGAGTTGGCGACCACCACCGAAGTGGTCAGATCCCCGGCTACGTTGGTCATGGTGCGGAACATATCGACCAAGAAATCGACTCCTGCTACCAATCCTACTGCTTCCACCGGCAGCCCTACCGTGGTAAGGGTGATAACGGTAAACGCTGTAGCTCCCATCGGTACTGCTGCACTGCCAAGACTGGCGAAAATGGAGACTACTACGATAAGCACGTACTGGGAGAGGGTCAAATCAATACCAAACGCGTTTGCGGCAAAGATTGCAACCATCGCAGGAAAGATTCCGCCACAGGCATCCATATTCATGACAGCTCCCAAGGGTCCTACAAAGTTTGCAACCCGGTCGCTGACTTTGAGCCTGCTTTTCATGGTACTGATGGTCATAGTCAAGGAGCCCAAACTGGAACGACTCGAAAAAGCCAGAAGAAGGGCGGGGCTTGCAGCTCGGAAAAACTTCAGAGGATTGATCTTTGCAGTAGCGGCGACCAAGCCTCCATACACCAAAGCCATATGAAGCAGGCACGCTGTAATCACGGCAACGACAAAAAGTCCAAGTTGCAGCAGTGCTGAGAGGCCGGAGCTTGACAGCCAATACGAGGTAAGGCCGAGCACACCGTAGGGTGTAAGGCTCAGCACCATCATGGTCAGCTGCATCACGATTGCCAGGAACCCTTCCAGCAGAGCCTCGATCGACTTGATTTTATCAGGTTGCTTCGTTTTGACTGTGATAGCGGCGACTCCCAGCAACACAGAAAACACGACAAGGGGAATCATCTGCATGTCAGCTGCCGACCGTACAGGATTTGAGGGGATGAAAGCCCTGAACTGGGCAAACAGATTGGTGATGGTGTTCGCATCACGTTTGGCGAGTTCTCCAACCACCATGCCGCTTCCCACCGAAAACAGTGAACCTATCACCAGGCCGATTATGCCCGCTATGGTGGCGGTAAAAAGGAAAAGGCCTATCGTTCTCACTCCGAGTTTCTTCAGCTCCCCGGTGTCACTCAACCTCAAAAGGCCTGCAATGATGCTTGTCGGGACCAAGGGAATGATCAGCATGCGCAAGAGGTCGACATATCCATTGCCGACCAATGCTGTCCATCTTCGAACTTCCTGCGATACCGAAGATTCGGCAAAGAAGAAAAGTGACAAGCCGAACATGGCTCCCAGAATCAATGAGGTGAAAACACGTACCGAGAACGGAATGGTAAATCGCTTATCCAATACAATAAGCACTGCTAAAAGGAGAACGAATACTCCCAGCCAAAGAACTACACTCATGGATGCCCCCTCCTGTTAAAACACTATAAAATCTATAGAAGAAGTATGATATAGGAAATAGGCTGTGTCAAGTACCTCCCCAGCATTTGAAGAAATTGAATACAATGAAACGACCTTTACTAAATTTCCCTCACTTGGTATAGTCACCGCCAACGGAGGCCTGTTGCAACGCTACGGATGTTGCAGCTGACAAGTCATCCACCAAATCCAATTCTATGGGAGCTCTCTATGGCAGAAGGCAACACTTCTCACCATGGCAGGCAGGTGGGTGCGTATATCACCCGGGTTCTGAGCGGAATGGCTCAAGGTCTGTTTGCCTCGTTGATCATCGGTCTCATCATCAAACAAATCGGACATTACAGCGGCTGGCTGCTCTTGGAGCAAATCGGGCTTGTCGCCCAATATCTGACCGGACCGGCCATTGGTGTAGGGGTAGCCCTAGCCGTAAAAGCCCCGATGCTGGGCGTGCTCTGCAGTGCCGTTGCAGGGGCTGTCGGGGCGGGAACCTTTGTACTGGGTGAGGGACCTTCTCTTATAAAGGTAGTTCTGGGTGAGCCCTTTGGTGCAATGCTTGCATCCTTGGCAGGTTCTGAGATTTCCAAGAAAGTAGTCGGCAAAACCGGCGTGGACATTATTGTGGTTCCCCTTGCAACCATCTTGGGTGGTAGTCTGGTCGGTCATTTCATTGCTCCACCAATAGCCGCCTTGATGACATCCTTGGGAGCTTTCATCAATCTGTTGACCACCCTCTATCCACTTCCCATGGGAATACTGGTTTCTACGGTGGTCGGGATGGTGCTGACACTTCCGATCAGCAGTGCAGCCATCTGCATCAGCCTTGGCATCGATGGTCTTGCAGCAGGGGCTGCTGTGGTTGGTTGCAGCTGTCAGATGATTGGATTCGCTGTAAGCTCCTATAAGGAGAACAAACTGGGCGGGCTTATCAGCCAAGGACTGGGAACCAGCATGCTGCAGATTCCCAACATCTGGAACAACCCCTTGATTTGGCTCCCACCGACCTTGACTGCGGCCATCCTGGGGCCGGTAAGCACCATGGTGTTCAAGATGGAAAACAACAGTGCAGGAGCCGGCATGGGGACGAGTGGGTTGGTCGGACAGTTCAATGCCGTAGCTGTCATGGGCTTTGACGCATTGCCGCAGATTGTGCTGATGCATTTCATTCTTCCAGCGGTAATCACCCTGCTTATCAGCACCTGGATGCGCAAGAAGGGTTGGATCAAGGATGGGGACATGTTGTTGCAGAAATGAGGAGGGGTACTCTCTTGAGCTCAGTCTTCAGTCCAAGGTTCACCTTGCATGATTTGTTCGATAAGAAAGCGTGCACCTTGGTTGTCCGGAGGATTCACTCTCAGCATTTTTCGTGCAACTTGTTCTGCTTCAGCGAAATTGCCCAGCCTCCACGCTACCAGACACAGGCCGTGAAGCGCCCTCAAATAGGGGCGGTTGTTCAGTTCGGACCAGAGAAAGATGCCATCCAGACCGGGTGGAACAAGCTTCTCGGCAATATGGATTGCCACTCGGAGGCAGTTCTCCGCATTTCTCAGGGACCTTGAAAAGTTGAAATTCAGATATCCCATATGAACGAGGGCATCAATGCACTGCGGATAGTCTTCCCAAAGCTTTGCCAGCTTGTCGTATTTCTGATCAATTGAGTCGCTCTCATTTGCCTCTGTGACGGGATCGCAGTCTGTTTGGTAGAAGCCGTAGCCCGTGTAGTCTTCGAAAGCATAGGACATTCTTTTGCCTCCTCTGAGGCATTCGCCGATAAACCCCTTCAGCTCATACGGCTCATACCACTGAGTTGCAGAAACCAGTTCGACTTCACTGAACTCATGACCGGGAATATCGAGAGCCTCCAAATCGAAGTGGTGGTCGATCAAGGAACCTGAAAGATAGGTGGTTTTCTTGAACAGCCACTCCTTGGTTACTTCAAAGGTAACCGTGTCACATTCAGCGATTTTGTAAGATTCTGGACTTTTTACTGAAACGATGGTTCCGTTTGCCAAGTCTTTTGCCCTAAAAGCACCTCGTCCCAGTTTCAAAACTAGGAGTGTCCGTATGTCTTTCTCCATATAACGGTTCCTTATCATAGTTGGTGTGTAGGGTAAGTATGGAGTCGAAAGTTGGAAAATGTAAAGAAATTCACCTTGCCATGGTATAGTAATTGATGACAATTCCCATACAAGGATCAGTAAAATGCAGCACATCATTGAACTCACGTTACAGATGCCGGATGGCAAAAAAGAGGTGCCCATCCACCCTATCGTCCTTCAGGATGATGAACACCTCACCCTCGTCGACTGCGGCTTCATCGGCTCTCTTAGGTTGCTGGAAATAGAGCTTGGAAAGCATGGAATTTCAATTGAACAGCTTACTGCTTTGGTCCTGACCCATCACGACCACGACCATATGGGGGCGGCCGCAGCCTTGAAGCGGGCTAATCCCAAGATTCAGATATATAGTTCGCTCGAGGAGTCTGTATATATATCTGCAAGGGAAAAACCGCTGCGGTTGGTCCAAGCAGAAGAGCTGCAAGCTCAGCTTCCCCCCCAACAGCAAGCGTTTGGCCGGATGTTTTGTGACATGCTTCAGAGGGTGGAGCCGGTTACCGTAGATGCTCATCTCACAGACAGTCAAGAGACAGGGTGGTGCGGCGGCTGTCAGGTTCTCTTGAGTGCAGGCCATACTCCCGGGCATATCTCACTGTACTGCAAGGGCCTCGATGCAGTAATAGTAGGGGATGCTTTTGCTTTGGAACACGATACTCCTGTCCTGGCGAATCCTCAGTTTACGCTGGATGTCGAAATGGCAAAGCGTTCAATGGAAAAGCTTCTCTCTTTGAAGGCCCGGACCTATTACTGCTACCATGGGGGGGTCTATCGGCCATGATCGTCTTTTCCCCTATTTGCTTCCAGAAGCTTCTGCAGGCTCTTGCTGTTAAGCAGCTGCAGCGTTAGGAAGTGCTTGTGGTAAAAGACTGCATAGTTGTTGAATACACAGGGAAGCTCTTTGGCTTGCTGCAATGTTTCGACTTTGATCAGGTGCAAGGCAATACTCTCCTGCTTGCAGTAAGCTTGCACTTCATCGATGCAGAAGATGATATACGGACATTGCGCCGAGTAGTAGATAGTCAACTCCGGTGAGGCAATCTGCATCGATTTGGCACCATCGGTGAACCTTGGGAGACTGCCGTCGAAGGAGCGTGCGAGTAGTTCATACCCGTCTCCTGCACGATCGACTACTGTAAATCCGTGTCCAAGCAGGAATGCCTTGTTGCTGAGAAACGGTTTCTTGGTTATTGAACTCAGGATGCAAATTCCACTTTTATTCTGTTCCTTGGCATCCTCGATACAAGAATCGAGCAATGTCGTTCCATATCCTCTTCCTGCATGCGAGCCCGATACCCAGAAACAGTGGATGTACAGGTAGTTTTGACCAAGAATGGGAACCCATGCGGTTTCCAGGGGTGCATATTCGATGAACACCTTCCCTCGTGCGTCCAATTTCCTGAACACATGCCCTTCAGGAATCCGCTCCTTGAGCCAGAGCTTTTTCAATTCGACACCCTTCTGATGTTTTCTATCGGAGATGGCACAACACATGTGCTCTCTGTCAATGTTCTCACAGGTTACGGTAACATACCGCTCTTCCATGGCACTCCTCCTTCTTGTATGGAAAGAGTATAGCGATTAAAGTTGACATAGCTTGTCAAGGTTTATAGAAAGTCAGGAAAAGTATGAAAGAATCACGGCTGTTTTTTATTCTCTATCACCTTATTGCCAACCGAACTGTCACTGCTGGTCAATTGGCAGAAAAACTGGATGTCTCGGTTCGTACCATTTACCGGGATGTCGAGCGGTTATGCGAGGCTGGGATTCCTGTCTACACCACAGCAGGAAGACAGGGTGGGTTGGCTCTGGTGGAAGGGTATACCTTGGATTCGGTGTTGTTCTCCTCTGAAGAGAAGCGGACGATCCTTGCTTCCCTTCGGAGCTTGGATGCAACGCAGGAACCTGGGCATGAAGCGGTTGTGGAGAAGCTTTCAGCTCTTTTCGACGACCACGAACAGTCGTGGTTGGAAGTCGATTTCTCCGGATGGGGAAGCCGTGAGCTGGACAACCGGAAGTTCAATCTGGTCAAGGATGCAGTAATCAACCACAGGATGCTGGAGATTGAATATTGCAACAGCAAAGGTGAGCAGGATATCCGTATTCTCGAACCTTTACAGATGCTGTATAAGGCAAGGGCTTGGTATCTGAAGGCATACTCAAGGACAGACGAGGGGTTTCGATTGTTCAAGCTTTCCAGAATACTAACGGCGAAAGACGTGGGGCAGCAGGTTGAGAAAAAATCCTATCCAGCACCTCCCACTACTGAACACGAAGCCCCTTCTACCACGTTTGTGCTGCGTTTCTCTCACGTGGTAGCATATCGGGTGTATGATGAGTTTGGGGCAGCGAGTGTTCAGAAGGAGAAGGATGGAAGCCTGTTGGTCACCACCCGCTGGCCGTATGACCGATGGGTCGTGGGGTATATCCTCTCCTTCGGTCCGTCAGTTACGGTAGTAGAACCGCAGTACTTGCGCGACGAGGTCTATGAAATGGCGAAAAAACTCTGTGAGTTGTATAAAACCTGACAAACCGTGTCAGCTTTGGTCTCGTAAGCTCTCTGTAATGAAACAAGAACCATGACGAGAGGGGGATGCTATGCCATTCGATTTTAAAAAAGAGTACAAGACTTTCTATCAACCGTCACAGAGACCGGAAATCATCACGATTCCTGCCATGCCGTATATCGGCATGAAAGGGAAGGGTGATCCGAACCAAGCCGCCGGCGAGTATAAGAGAAGTGTGGAATGCCTCTATGCAACAGCTTATACGTTGAAAATGAGCAAGAATGGAGACCATCGCATGGATGGATACTTCGACTATGTCGTTCCTCCTTTGGAAGGTTTGTGGTATCAAGAGGGAATTGAGGGCATGGAGTATGCAAGAAAGGATCTCTTGCACTTCACCTCCTTGTTGCGTCTGCCGGATTTTGTGCAGGAACAGGACGTTCTGTGGGCGATCGACGAGGTGAAGCGTAAAAAGGGCTTTGACTGCAGTGCTGTTGAGTATCTCATTCTGTATGAAGGTTTGTGTGTGCAGGCTCTCCATATCGGTCCATACGACATGGAACCTCAAACCGTTGAGGGTATGCATGCTTTTCTTGCCTCATGCGGCTATGTATTGGATTTCTCGGAAGGTCGGCTTCACCATGAGATCTACCTCTCCGATCCAAGAAAAGTTGAGGCTGGGAAGCAAAAGACGGTTATCCGACATCCGATTGCAACTCAATGACAGGTGCCTGCTCCGACGTTGATTGAAGGCAGACTTACGACCAACGGCGCTGGCCTTTACAAATACTGAGAGAACTCGACCTTCTCGGCATTCGGTCCCTGGATGGTGAAGTAGCTGACCCCTTTGCTGAAGAAGGGGAGTGTCTGGATGCCGTTCTCCAGTTCCTGATAGCCGAGTGAACGTACCTGCACGTAGGCGGCCTGTATGTCTCTCACATTCAGAGCGATATGGTCGATGGCGCCTGTTCGGCCGGCTGTCTCATCGTTTTCATATGCTTCGATGACTACATCAGCCAACTTGAGAAATGCAACTTTCTTATGCTCGTGCTCAGGAGCATGGATGACAATGAAGCCCAGACTTCGGTAGAAATCGATGGTCTTTTCAATCGATCGTGTCGGTATTCCGATATGCTGGAGTCCGAGAATCAATTCCGGTAGCGTAGGCATGGCTATCCTCCATGCCTAAGTATAAAGGTTCGAAGTCTGCAATACATCCTCTGCCGGCATTGATTTTGAAAATTTTTCCATTTTCCACTTTGAATGCTTTGCAAAACTTTTTGGTATTGACTACGCTGACCTGCATGGAACTACCATTCTTTACGGGTATGGCGACGGGTGCCGGCCTGATAATCGCGATCGGCGCACAAAATGTCTTTGTGCTGACACAAGGGATCCGCAGGCAGCATCGGTTTGTCGTGGCTCTCATCTGTTCGCTCTGTGATGCCCTGCTCATTTCTGCAGGTGTTGCAGGAATGGGCATCCTGATCGAACAATCACCGAAGCTGCTGGGTATAGCCGCCTCCTTGGGTGCACTGTTTCTCTTCGTCTATGGATTGAAGAGTCTGGTTTCAGTGTTCCGAGCCGGGCAAGGCCTAGAGGAAGCCGAGGGGAAGGTTGTCAGCCGTAAACAGGTCGTTCTTACCACGTTGGCGATCACCTTGCTTAATCCTCATGTCTATCTCGATACCGTGGTGCTGCTCGGGGGCATCAGTGCGACCTTTGAAGGATCTGGGCGACTTTCCTTTGGTGCAGGTGCATTGTCCATGTCCTTTGTCTGGTTCTACACGCTGGCGTACGGATCGGCTCTTCTTGCTCCATTATTCAAGAAACCTATAACCTGGCGAATCCTCAATGGTGCAATTTTTCTGATCATGTGGAGCATCGCCTACAAGTTGCTGGCCTATGCAGGGGTGGTGCAGGCAATCCTTCAGCTTCTTGCGCTATAGCCGGAATCGGCGTTCTTTTATTTGGATTGGATAAATTTCAATGAAATGTAAACAGTTTTAATCCTCGCTGATTGTTGATTTTACAGGTTGACGAATCAGTTTAATCACCGTAGAATCATTTAAGCGTTTAACATAATACTGAAAGGAATCTATGAAAAAAGTAACAATTGAAACTGTTGCACAAAAAGTTGGTGTTTCTGCAGCGACTGTCTCATATGCACTCTCGGGCAAGAGGAAAATCAGTCAGGAAGTGACGGAGAAAA
>Ga0228535_1002357_pt1 | contig 18768 bp, 14 predicted proteins | sample SJ1metagenome_FD_168457 | JGI IMG/M metagenome (GOLD analysis project Ga0228535, IMG submission 168457) | Enriched culture of PCE-dechlorinating microbial communities from Ithaca, New York, USA - SJ1 | ecosystem: Engineered > Modeled > Simulated communities (microbial... > Unclassified | place... | reverse complement strand
GCCCATCATCCTCGTCGTCGTCGTGCTGGCCACGATCGAAGCCTTCAAGGCCTACGAGCTCATATTCGTCATGACCCAGGGCGGCCCGGGTACGTCGACCAAGTTCATCGTGCAGTACATCTACCAGGCGGCGTTCCAGGAGGACAGGATGGGATACGGTGCCGCCATGTCCGTGATTCTCCTCGCCATCATAGGGGTATTCACCGCGCTCCAGTTCGCGGCGCAGAGGGAGGAGTACACGAATGAATAAGATACTCAAGTATGTCCTGCTGACTGTTGTCTCTTTTCTATTCCTCTTCCCTCTCCTGTGGGTGGTGCTGTCTTCACTGAAACCGCAATCGGAGCTTTTTACCTATCCGCTCACGATACTGCCGCATTCTCCCACACTCGAGAACTATGTGAAGGCATTCGCCAGCGGCGACTTCGTCACCTACTACAAGAATTCGATATTCGTGTCGGTGGTCGCGACGCTGCTCACGATCACCATCAATGTCATGGCGGGATACGCCCTCTCCAAATTCTGGTTCAGGGGACGCGACCTCATCTTCTACATCATGGTGGGCACGCTGATGATTCCACTCCAGGCGATCATGGTGCCGATTTTCCTCCTTTTGAAGGACCTCGGCCTCCTCAACACGCTGTGGGGCATCATCATTCCTCCAGCGGCCACGCCTACCGGCGTATTTCTGGCGCGGCAGTACATCCAGACGATTCCCAATTCCTTTATCGAGGCGGCGAGAATCGACGGCGCGGGTGAATTCCGCATCTTCACCAGGATCATCGTGCCGCTCGCGAAGCCCATCATCGCGACGATCGCGATTTTTTCGTTCATGTGGCGATGGAACGATTTTCTCTGGCCCTTCATCGTCCTGTCGGTCAGGAAAAAGATGACCCTGCAGCTGGCGCTCGCCAATTTTGTGGGGCAATTCCAGATAAACTGGGCCAATCTCCTCGCGATGACCGTCGTGACGATGATACCGATGATCGTCGTGTTTCTTGCGCTGCAGAAATATTTCGTGAAGGGACTGACCGCTGGCGGAGTGAAGGCATAATACCATGCTGCATGCACTGAAAAATCTTGACAAAATCCAAATCGACGGTGGCAGGGCCACCTTTCTGGGGGAGAATGGCAGGCTTGAAGTGACGATCCAGGCTCCCCGCGTCCTGTCCGTTTTCTATGTCTTTGACGGCTCGATTGTGCCGCCGGAGGCAAACCATCCCCATCCCGGCCTGTTCGCGGATATTGCGTTGGGCGGCGCCGGCCTTGTCTGGGAATCAGCCGTCGAGGGGGAGTCCGAATACGAGCTCCGCTACGGCGGTACGAAGGTCCTGGTCCACAAGGCGACGGCCCGCCTGTCCGTCTACGAAGACGGCGTGCTCGTCCACGGCGGCGAGATCGGTCACAAGGACCTCGTCGTCCCCCAGTATCCGCTCAGAGTGCAGCAGGGAACCGTGCCCGGCTCGGTACGGGGCAAGTTCAACTTCCGCCTCGAAGACGGCGATGCCTTCTTCGGGCTCGGAGAAAAGACCGGAAATCTGAACAAGCGGAACCGTCTGTTTAAGCTGTTCAACAGAGACGCCCTCGGCTACGACGCGGAGTCGAGCGATCCCCTCTACAAATCGGTGCCTTTCTTCATGAAGATCAACAGGGAGAGCGGCGCGCTGTGCGGGCTCTACTTTCCCAATCTGCAGGTGGAGGAAGTGAATTTCGGCGTCGAGAGCATGTTCTATTACGATGTCGTGCTCGCGGACGGCCCCTTCGGCTACTATGTCATGACGGGACACCACTACCGGGACCTCATCTCGGCCTACTGCAGGCTCTCCGGCCTGCCCGCGCTTCCGCCTCTCTTTTCCTTCGGGTACCTCACCTCCAGCATGGAATACACCGATCCGGACAACGCACAGGAGAGGATACTCGAGTTCTTCGACCGCGTTGAAAAAGAGGGGATCCCCTGTGAGGGCATGTATTTTTCTTCGGGATATGCCAGGGCGGACAACGGCGAGCGGTACACCTTTGTCTGGAACAGGGAAAAATTCCCCGATCCCGGACGGTTTATCCGCTCTCTGCGCGCCAGGGGATACCGCATCTGCTGCAACGTAAAGCCGGGGGTCCTGTCGAGTCACCCCTGGTACAGGCGTCTTGCGGCGGCGGGTGCCTTCATCCCGGATGCCGACGGCGCTCCGCTCAAAAGCTATTACTGGGGCAACAGCGCGTCGTTCATCGATTTTTCGCGGAAGGAAGGTTTCGACTGGTGGGTGAAGGCCCTGACTGAATACATCCTCGACAAGGGCGTATCGGGCGTCTGGAACGACAACAACGAGTTCGAGATCGAAGACGATTCCCTGCCCATCCAGGCGTGCAGGAAATTTTTGCCGGTGAAGATGGCGGAGGCCTCGTTCGAGGCCATGCGGAAGGCCAACCCCGGCAAGCGGCCCTGGCTCATCAGCCGCTCGGGCTACGCGGGCCTCCAGCGGTATGCGCGCACCTGGACGGGCGACAACGTGTCCAGCTATGAGGGTTTCCGCTTCAATATCGTGATGGGCATGAACCTGGGCTTAAGCGGACTGCCGATGTACGGGCACGATCTGGGCGGCTTTGTCGGCCCGGGTCCGGACGAGGAACTGCTGCTCCGCTGGTGCCAGAGCGCAGTATTCCAGCCGCGCTTCGTGATGCACTCGTGGAAGCCGGACGGGAGCATCACGGAGCCATGGACCTTCCCGCACCGGCTGGATGCGATGCGCCATTTCATACGGGAGCGCTACCGTTTTCTGCCCTATATCTACGACCTGGCGATCCGCGCCTCGGAGACCGGAATTCCGATGGAGAGCCCCGTGGCGCTCGAATTTCCGGATGACACCTCGCTTTCCTACGGGAGCCTCGACAGGATGGCGGGCGACGCCATACTCATTCCCGGGCCGCCCGAGCGCGGAAAGACCAGCGCAGCCATACAGTTCCCCTCGGGGGCGGACTGGTTCGATCCGGCCGGAGGAGTGCTCCACCGGGGAGGGACCCATCTCGAATTCGACTACCCGCCCGATTCGCTGCGGTATTTCTTCCGCTGCGGCACGGTGATCCCCACATCCCTGAAGACAGGTCCGGTGGGGAAGATGGCGCTGGACGAGTATGAGTTCCTCGTGGTTCCACCGGCGGACGACGACAATATCGCCGCTCTCCCTGCGGCCTGCGTCCACAGCGAGGATGACGGCGAGAGCGATTTTGTCGCCGGGAGCCACTGGCGCTGGCGCATGGACTTCGAGGCGCCGCACGGCGGCATGTGCGTGCTCGACATTGTGCGCACGGAGGCCGCCGGCGCCGCCGACTACAGAAAGTGCTGGCGCTTCAGCGTCCCCGAAGGCTTCGCCATCCTCGATGATGAGGGAAACGAGAGTGGCCGGAGCGTCGAGTTCCGCTTCCAGAGCGCGCCCGAACGCATCCGCCTTGTACTGAGGGGAGAGTATCGCATAAAAGGCGCCTGATGTAGTATGGTAAGAGCATGGTCACCATCCGCGATGTAGCCATAGCCGCGGGGGTATCGGTATCTACCGTCAGCCACGCCCTCAGTGGCAAACGACCTATAAGCCAGGCCACGAAGGACAAGGTACACGATGCCATCGAGCGGCTTGGCTATGAGCCGAACCCCGCGGCCCGGGCGCTCCGCACGACGACTTCGGGCGTCATCGGTTTTTTTGCCTTCGACATCACCGAAGTATTCGCCACCAGGATCATTCACGGCGCGGAAAAAGTCGCGCGCGAGAAAGACAGCTATCTGCTTTTTACGAGCGGCGTTGAATTCAACAATGACATATCGAGCGCCATCGATTTTCTGCGCAAGCGCAGGGTGGACGGCATTATCGCCGCCTACGGCGTGCGTCAGGCGATCAGGCCCGAGATGCGGACCGTGTTCGATCTGCCGGCCGTCACCGTCAACACCTTCATCCACGATTCGCTGCCTTCCGTCCAGCCCGACGATTTCGCGGGGGGGAAGGAAGCCGCATTCCACCTCGTGTCGAGGGGTGCGCGGCGCCCGGCCGTGATCGCAGGCCCGGAGATGCGCCTTGCGAGTATAGAGCGACTTGCCGGCTTCACCAGCGCCCTCGAAGAATGCGGCATCGGCTTCGATCCATCGGAGAGGGTGGTCCATGGCGACTTCACCGCCGAATCGGGCGCCCGCTGCCTCGATGCGCTGCTCGAGGGCTGCCCCGACATGGATGCCGTCTTCTGTGCAAACGACTATATGGCCGCGGGTGCCATCAACCGCGCCCTCGCGCGCGGACTGGCGATCCCCGGCGACCTCAGAGTCGTCGGCTACGACGACAGGGAGTTTGCCTCTTTCTGGCCCATACCCATCACAACCTTTGCGCTGCCCCTCGAGCGCATGGGAGAAGTCAGCGCCACCATGCTCTTCGAGCGCATCGAAGGCCGCAGGCCCGACCCCATGCGGGTGTTGCTGCCCTCGAGCCTCATCGTGCGGCAGTCGTCGTAGCGGCGATATACACAATCTGTGGTATAGGCCAAAATTTTCTACACAACATATTGACAACTCCAGAATTCTCGCATAGGATGAGACTTTGCATGCCGAGGCGCCTTTTCTGCTGTCAGCGCGGCGGGCATGCACATTGAACCGACAGGATGCCAGGGAAGAGGAGTGCGATTCTCCCGCTGCCCCGCAGCCGTATCGGGAGCGAAAGCCCAACAGAGAGCCACTGTCTCGCCAGAGGGTGAGATGGGAAGGCGGGCGAGTAGGGTGCCCGGAGCCGGAAGACCTGTCCTGTCGGATGTGTCGGTTCATTTCCCGAGGGAGGAAATGGAGCTGTGTGGCATTCCAATATTGTTGTCTCTCACATGCCTCCTCTCCGGAACTGTCCCGACCTCTGTCACATATTGAATTGCATGGGGAGGTTGTATGTTCCAGTCGATCATCAAACGCAATGGCGTTGAGGTCCGCTTCGATGCAGAGAAGATCGCCCGCGCGATCATGAAGGCAGGTGCAGCCACAGGCGAGTTCGATGCGCCGATTGCAAAGCGCCTTGCGCTCCGCGCCCTGACAGTGACCCAGCAGGCTCTCGGCGAAAAGACTCCCACAGTGGAGGAAATTCAGGATATCGTCGAGGAAGCGCTCCTTGCCTCGCCCTACCGGAAGACGGCAAAGGCCTACATCCTCTACCGCGATCAGCACGCCAAGATCAGGGAGATTGCAGCGTCCGCAAACGGAGAGCTGGTCGATCAGTACCTCAATCAGCGGGACTGGCGCGTCAACGAGAACAGCAACATGACCTTCTCGCTCCAGGGCCTGAACAATTATGTCTCGTCCGAGATCAGCAGCAGCTACTGGCTGAATCAGATATATCCCTCCGAGATCAGGAAGGCCCACCTCGATGGCGATTTTCATATCCACGACCTCAATGTGCTCGCCGTCTACTGCGTCGGCTGGGACCTCAAGGCCCTTCTGGTCGAAGGATTCCGAGGAGTTTCAGGAAAAGTCGAGAGCAGGCCTGCCCGGCACTTCCGGAGCGCGCTCGGCCAGATCGTCAACTTTTTCTACACTCTGCAGGGGGAGGCCGCGGGGGCACAGGCATTTTCGAGTTTCGACACCCTGCTCGCGCCTTTTATCCGATACGACCGGCTGACCTATGCCGACGTGAAGCAGGCGCTGCAGGAATTCCTGTTCAACATCAACGTGCCGACGCGGGTGGGCTTCCAGACGCCTTTCACGAATGTCACCCTCGATCTCGTGGTGCCAAAGACATATGCGGATGAGGCGGTGATCATAGGCGGCGAGCCGCAGGCCGCGACATACCGCGAGTTTCAGCCCGAGATGGACCTCTTCAACAGGGCCTTTCTCGAGGTCATGTACGAAGGCGATGCGGCCGGACGGGTCTTTACCTTCCCGATCCCCACCTACAACATCACTCCGGATTTCGACTGGGACAATCCGTCGCTCGACATGCTCTGGAAGGTGACGGCCCGCTATGGAGTGCCCTATTTCTCAAACTTCGTCAACTCGGACATGAAGCCCGAGGATGCGCGCTCGATGTGCTGCCGCCTCAGACTCGACAACCGCGAGCTCAAAAAGCGCGGCGGAGGTCTGTTCGGATCCTATCCCCTGACCGGTTCGATCGGCGTGGTGACGATCAACCTGCCGCGGATAGGCTACCTCGCCCACGACGAAGATGAATTCCTGAGACTGCTCGAAGACCGTCTGGTGCTCGCCCGGGAGAGCCTCGAGATCAAACGGAAAGTGCTGGAACAGTTCACCCGGAACAATCTCTACCCCTACTCGAGGTACTATCTGCGCGACGTCGAGAAGCATTTCGGGTGTTTCTGGAAGAACCACTTCTCGACGATCGGAGTGATCGGCATGAACGAAGCCTGCCGGAATCTGTTCGGCGAGGGCATCGCGTCGGACGCAGGGCAGAAGTTCGCCCTCAGGGTCATGGATTACCTGCGGGGCCGCCTCCTGGAATTCCAGGAAGCGATGGGCAACAGCTACAACCTTGAGGCGAGCCCCGCCGAAGGGGCGAGCTATCGCCTTGCGAAGCTCGACAGGAACAAGTATCCGGACATCATAAGCGCCAGCACGCTCAATGACCTCGAAGGCGATGAGCGCGAGCCGTTCTACACCAACTCTACACAGCTTCCGGTGAACTATACCGACGACATTTTCGAGTACCTGGACCTGCAGGACGAGCTCCAGTGCAAATACACGGGCGGCACCGTCGTCCATATCTTTTCGGGCGAACGAGTGGAAGATTACGAGGCGGTCAAGGCCCTGGTCCGCACCATCTGCAGCAGCTACAGGCTTCCGTATTTTACCTTCACGCCGACGTTTTCGATCTGCCCCGACCATGCCTACATCGCCGGCGAAGTCGCGACATGCCCCAAATGCGGCAAGCCGACCGAAATCTATTCCAGGGTCACGGGCTATCTCCGGCCCGTCGCGCAGTGGAACAAGGGGAAAAAGGTGGAGTTCGAACTTCGGAAGACATTCAGGCTCAACAAGGAGAAGCTGTGCTCATAGGCGGACTGCAGCGCTGCTCGCTCGTCGACTACCCGGGGCACATCAGCGCCGTCATCTTCACGCAGGGCTGCAACTTTCGCTGCCCCTACTGCCACAACCCGCAGCTCGTCGACCCCGCGCGCTTCGGACAGCCCCTCGATGTGGACGAAGTGTTCCGCTTTCTGCGGTCGAGAATCGGCCGGCTGCAGGCTGTAGTGGTGAGCGGCGGGGAACCCCTCGTGCACGACGATCTCCCGGCATTGCTGGCGAGAATACGAGCGCTGGGGTACCTTGTCAAGCTCGACACGAACGGCAGCTTTCCCGACCGACTCTCGGCGATCGTGTCGGCCGGACTCGTCGACTTCATCGCCATGGACATCAAGGCGCCCCTCGGGCGCTACGGCGAGCTGGCCGGCGTCCCCGTGGATATCGAAGCGATTCGGGAGAGTGTCAGGATCATCAGAGAATCCGGCGTAGACTACCTTTTCAGGACGACTCTGGCAGAGCCGCTCCTCGATGAAGGCGATATCCGCACGATCCGCGAATTGCTCGGTCCGGCGGAGCATTACCTTGTGCAACCCATAAATCCCACGGCCGAGTGGCTCAGGCCGGAGGCTCGCTCGAAGTGATTCTCTCTTTTCCTTATATTCAGCCAAAGCAGGGGGTGACATATTTTGTACCCTCACTCCGATGCACAATCGCGGTCCTCATAGGCTACAAACGTTTCAGGCAAGAGCCCAAACGAAGAGGCGCAACGACATGCGGCGTTTCTTGTTCCAGGCTCTTGCTGTTTGTCGGCTTTTTTACTTGTAGAGTACCATGCCATCTTCGCCAACATGGTGCTTTTCCATGTGACCTTCGGCGACTTCAGTAACATATATGTCACCACTGCCCTGAGGACCAAACACTAAGTTAGTGGGGTTTTGGCCTTCTGTAGGAATATATTTTATCTGCTTGCCATTGCGGTCAAGGACTACTACATCCCATTGACCATATACAACACAATAAAGGTTGCCGGATGCTGCGAATTTCATACCATCCGGTCCCCGTGAAGGTGAGAGATTTTCACCTTCATGGAGGACATTTGCGAAAAGTTTCTTGTCTTTATTGCTATAGCGTCCATTTACCTTCCCGTAGGAGTAGATATTACCAGTCCTCGTTTCATTCACGTATAGTCGATCGTCGGGGCCCAAAGCAATTCCGTTGGTGAACTTGATGTAATCATCAATTTTGTAGATTTCCAGGGTCTTGGGGTTGATGCAGTACACTTTGCCTCTGTATGGATAGGTCATATAGTCGGAATTGAGCTTGCCATTAGTTTCGGAGTCATAAAATCTGATACCAGAGTCGGTCATATACAACATGCCGTCAGGGCCAAAAGCAAGGTCATTGGGGAAGCGGAAATCTTCGCCTTCACATTTTTCTAGGACCATCTCGACTTTTCCGTTCTGAGTGACTTTGAGCAGACTCGGATGCTTAGATTCGGCACACCAAATAGTTCCATCTTTGTCTATCGCCAATCCATTGGGGCGGCCTGTCTTTACTACACGAGTGCACGTAAAAGTTTTGCCATCAATGTGGGATATGGTCCCAGCATCTTCGCCCATTTCTACAAGGAAGAAGTCGCCATTGTCCATCAGAACTGGCCCCTCTGGGAAAGACAACTTTGGGGATACGTAATTCTTGTTCAACATTGTTAAACTCCTTCAACAATTCTTATTAACCCATGCATGGGGCTCTTCGTTATTCAAGACTCGTTCGATATCGTTTACAATAGACATACTGATTGCATGCCAGGATTCATGGGTCTGACCTGCAATATGGGGGGTGAGGGTAACATGCTCATTCTTTACGATGCGGTCGCAAGGTTCCGCCGGCTCTTTTTCGTATACATCAAGAGCTGCCCATCGAATTTTCCCGCTGTCCAGGGCATCACACAAGGCATCAGTATCCACTAAGCCACCGCGTGCTGTGTTGATCAAATATACTCCATCCTTCATCTTCGCAATGGAATCTCTGTTGATCAGATGATAGTTTTCCTTGGTATTAGGAACATGGATGGAGAGGATATCGCTTCTTGTAAGCAATTCATCCGCACTCACCAGTTCAACACCAATTTTTTTTGCAAGTTCATAGTTTGGGATTGCGTCGCAGGCGATGACAGTCGCTCCGAAGCTCTTGAAGATGACCGCAGCTTTACTTGCAATATTGCCAAAGCCGTATAGGCCAACGGTTCTCCCCTTGATTTCCTGGCCAAGCCAGTCTACTGACCAGTGATTGTTTTTCAGCAGTACCTGTTGATGGCTGATGTTTTTGATTGCGTCTAGGGCAAGCCCTACCGCAAATTCAGCAACTGCATCAGCATTTTTGCCTGGTGCATTCACTACTTTTATACCAAATTTTTTGGCTCCAGCGAGGTCAATGGCGTCTACTCCAACACCAAACTTGGCGATTACATTCAGTCTTTTAGCATGTATGAATAGTCTGTCGTCCCAAATGTCGTTCCCTACAATCACTGCGTCAATAGTATCAATATAGGGAAGAATTTCTTCATACGTTGCAACGCTTTCCTTCATTGGATTAAGGATGATGTCATAACCATGATCTTGTAGATATTTGTATGCATCTGGGTTAAGAACCTGAAAATTGGGAATGTTAATTAAAATTCTTTTCATTTCTCTCTCCTTTGGGCGCTATAAGCTTTAGAAAATGTCAATCTCACTTGCGGTTTAGTCTACCAGGAGATTTTTTATACGTCAATAAAAAGTTGTCAGACATCGCAACTTTTTTTTATTGACATCTTCAGATTAGTATGTTATCTTGATGTTGTCTGACAACATGAATACATAATTAGGGTGCATTGATTGGAATGAGTGTCAAAAAATCGATTGTTCTTACGGCTCTATTGCCGGCTGCAGAGACAGAGCAGCGAATATTTGAAATGGGCGCCAGTACCATGAAAGCCTATGATCTGTCTGTCATTGAATTTTATTCTCCGTGGGATACTGCGAAAAGGCGAGGGGCCTTTCTGAAATCTCATGGTCTCTGTGGCGTTTATCTTGCAGCAACATATCAAAAGAGAAATCATTCCCATCTTTGTTCTCTGGATAATAAGGAGCGTAAAAGTGCGGTAGAAGATGCCAAATACTGTATAGATGCAGCATCCGATGCACAGGTAAAAAGTATTCTTTTTACGGGTGGACGTCGTCCGGATGATTCCGCACAGTACCAGAGTGCTTATTCTGCCTTAGTTGATTCATTTTCAGAACTTATGGAATACGCGCCTAAAACCATGGATGTGGTCTTGGAGCCAGGGGATCGCGATGTTGATGCCATGCAGTTGATTGGCCCCACAGAGTTGGCTATTCGTTTTGCCAACGACATAAGAAAGGAATATTTGAATTTCTTTTTGACGATGGACACAAGCCATATTGCACAATTAGGGGAAAATGCCCTGACTGCCCTCAGGAAAGCTTCTTGTGTCTGCCATCATGTTCATTTGGCAAACTGCATTTTACAAAAAGCTAACCCTTTGTATGGAGATAAACATCCTTTATTCAGTTGCATGAATGGTGTTTATGGCGAGGAGGAGTTACACGCAGTGTACGACAGCCTCGTTGTCATGTTCCAACGGCAAAGAAAAGACCTGACAATTGCTGTAGAAGTCATTTCCCGTAATGACGAAGAATTTGGCTGGATGGATGAAGTTATCAAGGGATCTCCTTGGTTTTTCTCAAAGATTATTGATGAGGAGTAGGAATTATGGGCGATTATTTTAGAAGAGTAATGTCGGAGACTGCTACAAGATTTTGGATCAACAATGCGACCAATACCGAGGCAAAGCTGGCCATTGAGGCAGGGGCTATCGGTTGCACGCAGAACCCATCCTACGTATGGAAAATGCTTGATGGTTCAGAAGATAGTGAATTAGCCAAGGCCAAGCTCAAGGAAATTATCAAGAGTGAACCGAATGATTCAGAAGCCTTGATAAAAGTTCAGAGAGAACTAGTGGCTAATATTGCAAAGCATTTCTATCCGATTTATGAAAAATCCAATGGCAAACTTGGATATGTAAGTATTCAGGGGAGTCCGATACAGGAAGATGCCGAAAGTATCATTCGCTTTGCTCGGTATAATTGCTCCGCTGCTCCGAACATAATGGCAAAGATACCGGTAACGGAAGAAGGCTTGAAGGCTATTAGTGTTCTGGTGAAAGAGGGGATTCCTATTAATGCCACTGAATGTATGGCGGTCAAACAGGTACTTGATGTCAGCGAGCTCTATGCTGCTGCGAGCAGGCACATGAAAAATCCGGCACCTATGTATTTCAGTTTGATCACAGGGATCTTCGATGAGTACCTGCACAACTATGTCAAAAAGAATCATGTGGATGTTAATCCCGATTTTCTTTGGCAGGCCGGGATATGTGTTGCAAGAAAAGTTCATGCAATGATAAAAAACAGATGTTATACTATTGGTTTCATCAGTGGTGGCGCCCGTGGCCTGCATCACTTCACCGAGATGGTGGGTGCCGATGCTACAGTGACAATCAACTGGAAAGGGACTGCCGATGTGTTGCTTAAGCAGGACTTTCCTGTGGTGAGCCGTTTTACTATGCAGACTCAATTTGAAGTTGAAGATGAGTTGGTGGAGAAGCTTCCCGATTTCAGAAAGGCCTATTTTGTGAATGCAATTAAGCCATCCGAGTATGAGGATTTTGGACCTGTCGTGCTATTTAGAAGTGGTTTTGTATCCAATTGGGAAAAGGCTTTGGAATTTGTCGCATCACTTCGCTAATTCTTGATCGACAAGGAGATAAGGAAATGGCTTTGTTGTTAAAAAAGAAACTTAAGGAAGGAAAGTCGGTACTAGGAACAATGCTCTGCATGATTGACAATCCTAACATTGTCTGGCTGCTCAAGGGGCTTGGTTTTGATTTTATCTTCATTGATTGTGAACATGGGACTTACACTGTGCAGGCCGTTTCCAACATTGTCACTGTTGCGCGTGCGGTAGGTCTCGGGACAATTGTTCGTATTCCACAGCCCGATCGACCGAGTATCCAGAAGTATGCCGATATGGGGATTGATGGAATCATGTTGCCGATGGTTGAAACCACAAAACAGGTGGAGCTGGCCAACCAGTTCTCTCGTTATAAGCCCCTTGGCAGTCGTGGTATTAGTCTTGGTGCCACAGTAGACTGGAAGGGTGGTGTTGATGTTGGAGCGACAATAAAAGAACTCAATGATGACTTTATCATCCTTGCTCAAATTGAATCGCGTGCGGGGGTAGAAAACATCGATCAGATCATGTCGGTTCCTGGTGTCGATGGCTGTTTCTTCGGTGTGTATGATATGTCAATCAGTTATGACAAGCCGGGAGAGATCTATGATCCAATTTTCCGACAGAACATCAAAATAGTACTGGACAGTGCCAAGCGTCACAATAAAATTTTGGGGCATCATTTTTTTGGTTATCAGGATCTTGAATGGGGCATGGAACAAGGTGTTAAATTTATCACTTGGCATACCGATACTTCTGCGCTGCAGAAAGCCTATGCTGATGATGTGAAGAAAATAAAGTCGATGCCTTTATTTATTCGTTAAACGCCAGAGACTTAGCCTGCAGTTTAAGGAGCTCCTTCTTGAAAGGAGCTCCTTCTGTCTCTATGGCTGTCATGGCACATTCTTCTGATACAAAAAACTTGACAGAGTAAAAATGTCGTGTTTTAATATGTCAGACATCCTACTTCTATATTTAGGAGAGATGCTGTTGCTAGTCGAGGGCGACAGAACGGTTGGAGCAAACGGAGGTTCCAGAAATGAAAAAGGTACTTACGGCGGCCTTGATTGTCTTGGTGTTGTCTACCGTATGTGTATTCGCGGATGCAAAAGGGGCTCAAAAGGGTTATGTAATTGCCCTCTCGAATTCCTTCTATGGGAACTCATGGCGCAAGCAGATGGTCGACTGCTTTACTAAATCGGCAATACAGGCTAAAGCCGAGGGGAGGATTTCTGATTTCATTATTGTAAATGGTGATGGTACTCAGAATACCCAGATTTCTCAGCTGAACAGCTTGATTTTGAGCGATGTGGATGCAATTTGTATAAATGCCGCTTCCCCTACCGCTCTGAATGGTGTCATCGAAAAAGCCATTAAGAAAGGTATTAAAGTTATTACCTTTGATTCGATTGTAACTCAACCAGACGCTTACAAAATGGATTTTGACTTCTACGGTCAAGGTAAGACGATTGCACAGTATTGTGTAGACAAGTTTAAAGGGAAGGCCAATGTACTTATCGATCGCGGTATTCGTGGCTCTGACCCTGAAATCCAACTGTATAATGGTGTCATGTCAGTCCTTAAAGCCAATCCTGGTATGAAGGTTGTTGCCGAGGTCGATGGCGAAGCCGATGCCGCAACATCCCAATCGGTAGTTTCCAATATCCTTCCAAGCCTCAACAATATCGATTGTGTTATTACCGCTGGTGGTGCTTATGGCGTGGTCCAGGCTTTTGAAGCTGCCGGGAGAAAGGTCCCTGTCATCATTGGCGCCAACCGCTCTGAGTTCATCAAGTGGTGGATTGATGAGAAGGCTAAGAATGGATATGAGACTGCGAGTATATCCAGCGAGCCGAGTATTGGTTCTGTGGTTGTCTGGCTTGCCATTCACATTCTTGAGGGAGACAAGGTTCCTAATTCTATCAAGTTGAATTCTATTTTGGTAACCAACAAGACTGTGGACCAGTACAAGGATCTTCTTCCGGGCACCGTTATTGCTCAGGATTATGATGAGCAGTTCGTTATCGATATGCTCAAAGATTTGAACAATCGGTAAGTAACCAATCTCTGCAAAAAGGTGGATTCGGCAGTCATGCGATAATACTGCATGTCTGCCGAATTTTATCGAGGAAGAAGACAATGGATAATAATAGGTGCTTATTGCAGCTTCGAGACATTTCTAAAACCTATTTAATGACTCAAGCTCTTAAAAGTGTTTCTTTAGATATTAACAAAGGTGAGATCCTTGGCCTTATCGGTGCCAACGGAGCTGGAAAGAGTACCCTGATGCGTGTTATTTCCGGTGTCACTGGACCAGATGCCGGAGGGGAAATTGTTTTTGAAGGTACTGTCCTAGAGCGTGGCTATTCCGCAAGACAGGCCAACAGGGCAGGGATCCGTGTTGTATATCAGGAATTGTCTCTCTGCACCAATCTCAATGTGGTCGAAAATTTCTATATTGACCAGCATGAAGCTTATAAAAAAGACCTCCATTGGCGGAAGAGGCTCACCCGGCAAGCAGCAGAGGCAATAACGGATGTTTTCCCGGGAAGTAATATCGATGTAAACACAAAAATCGGGAATTTATCTCTGTCCCGCCGCCAGATGGTGGAGATTGCCCGCGCAACCAGCATGGCTGGTTTAAGGCTGTTGATTTTAGATGAACCTACGTCTTCTCTCGGTGCGAAGGAAACCCAACAGCTCATCGATTATTTGAAGAAGCTGAAAGAGAAAGACATTTCAATTATTTTTATTTCGCATAGACTCAGTGAAGTAGTCAAGCTAGCCGATCAAATTATGGTCATGCGCAATGGTGAGAAAATTTGGGAAGGGCAAAATAAAGATATTGCTGAACAGGATCTTGTTGAAAAGATGACTGAATCTACAGCGTCGCCGGATGCCCAGGATAAAAGAGAGAAAGAAACAGCCCGTACGGCAATCAATGAAGAAATCTTTGTAAAGACTAAAAACTTAACTATGAATAGACTTGGGGGGATCGATGTTTCCCTATATGGAGGAGAGCTTGTTGGTATTGCTGGCTTAGATGGCAATGGCCAGGGGGATTTTCTAAAAGCAATTTTCTATGCCACCAAAAACAATAAACAATTACAGAAAGCTGGGAAAATCTGTTATGTCACTGGTGATCGGAAAAAGGAAGGCATTTTCCCGTTAAGTAATATCGCCGATAACATGACAATCAACGAAATTGGCAAGTTTCCATATTTCAAGTTCCTTGATTTGAATTATCTCACCGAGAGAGTAAACACGTGGTTCAGAAATCTCCAGATTAAGGCAATAAGCGAAAAACAGATGATCACCTCCCTCTCAGGGGGGAACCAGCAAAAGGTTCTTGTTGCCCGAGCGTTTCTCTCAGATGCCGATATCATCATCCTCGATGATCCGACCAAAGGTGTCGATGTTGGGACGAAGAAACAGATGGACCTCTTGTTCAGAGAAGTTGCTGCTCAAGGGAAATTGGTCATCTGGTATAGTACTGAAGATGATGAGTTCGAATACTGTTCTCGCATCTTGGTGTTCCGCTATGGCAAGATCGTCAGGGAATTGAAGGATGGAGAAATAAAAAAAGAAACGATCATTGCCTCCAGTTTCGAAGGAGATTCTCTGCAGGATAAATCGCTGCTGAATAAGGAGCAGAAGTTCAAACACAGATCTCCAATTCTTGTCCCAATTATTGCCTTGATAGCTGTTTTTACGGTCAGCGGCCTTTATCAAAAGAATGTATTTACGCAATTCGGTATCGACTTATTGTTAACAGGTGCACTGCCATTGGTGTTTGCTGCGTTAGCCCAGATGTTTGTCATCGGATTAAGTCAAATCGATCTAGGGGTTGGCGCCCTAATGGGTTTCATCAACGTCGTCTGTGCAACAATCATGTACAAGAATACTGGCCTAGGGTTTTTGATGCTTACCGGTGTCGTTATTTTATATGGAATTATCGGGGTATTGATTTATGTTCGTCAGATCCCCGCAGTAATTGTGACGTTAGGCATGTCCTATGTATGGACCGGTCTAGCCTATACGATTCAGGAGAGGCCTGGCGGGAATTCACCTGAGTTGGTCAACAAGTTATTCAACAGCAGTTTCCTCATTCCTTCTTCAGTGATTTATATCATTATTGGCATTGTAGTCAGTGTTTTGATTTATCATTCAAAATATGGAATTGTATTGCGTGGATTTGGTAATAATGCAACCGCAGTTTCTAACAGCGGCTGGTCCCCCACAAAAGCATTCGCGATCGGCTATATGCTCTGTTGCGTGTTTTCCATCTTCGGCGGGTTGGCAATTACGGCCAGCACCGGTGGCTGTGATGCTAATTCAACAACTTCCTATACATTGCTCACGGTGGCATCAGTCGTCATTGGAGGAAGCGAACTGGTTGGAGGTATAGTCTTCCCTTCGGGCACTGCAATTGGTGCAATAATGCTCTCCATTATCAGTGCTCTTTTGGGGTTCATGCGACTTGATGCGAGCTGGGTGACTGCTATGCAAGGATTGATTCTGATTGTAATTCTTGCTTCAAGATTACTGAGGAAAAACAAGATATGAAAAAAATAGATACTCTAAATCCTTGGAAGCCGGAGTTAAAAGCTCTTTCTCGTTATCTTTGGATTTGGGCCGTATTGGGTTCGATAATCCTATTTATCCTGCTGAGTGTTTTCGCTGGAAAGTTCAGCATGGAGAGTTTCATCACACTTGCTACGAGCGCCACATTTTTGACAATTGTAGCAACTGGGCAGATGTTGGTGATCACTACTGGTGAAGGAGCCATTGACTTAAGTGTGTCGACAGTAATCACCTTATCGGCTTTCTATATGACCGGTATTGCCAATGGCAGCAACGGCAACCTATGGCTTGCAATCCCGGCCGTACTGCTCACTGGAGTAGTTATTGGGCTTGTAAATTCATTTCTGATTCTGGAACTAAAGATTCCTGCAATAATAGCCACACTTGGCATGAATTATATTATTTCTACTCTTATTCTCCTTTACAATAAAAATTTCAGGGTGTTTAACGTGGCGCCATTCTTGACGTCAGTGGTACGATATAAAATCTTTGACTTTATACCGCTTATGATAATTATTACATTGGTAATAATTATCGGCTACGATTTCCTATTGAGGAAGACGAGATTCGGTAAGTCTCTTTTGGCTGTTGGACAAAACCGGGAAGCAGCCGCATTGGCCGGTATTCAGGTAAAGATCACTCAGATGATTGCTTACGTCATGTGCAGCGTTCTTGCAGCTATAGGCGGAATCTTTATCTCAGCCAGAGTAGGTGGCGCCTTCTATGGTCTTGGAGATTCCTATCAGATGCAGAGTATTGCCAGTGTAGTGGTGGGGGGAACCTTGATATCAGGAGGGAAGGCGGTTCCCATTGGAACTTATTTTGGTGCGCTGTTCCTTATCATGCTCACCACGGCAATGCAGGTGGCAGGCCTAAAGTTTGGGATGCAGAATGTCATTACTGGGCTTTTCATTGTTGCAGTATTGTTCCTTGCTTCAAAACAGTCACAACAATAAATAGAAAAGGAGTCTGCTGTGAAGACAATTGATTCTGAAGGATTAGCTAAGATGCTTGTTACTGTTGCTGATGCGATGACTCAGCAGCGCAAACATCTGATTGAATTGGATAGTGCAATCGGAGACGGTGATCTTGGAATAACCATGGAGAAAGGCTTTCAGGCCGCCGCGGCTTTTGCAAAGAATAATGCTGATCTAGCTCCCGGTCCCTTGCTTGTTAAGTCCGGCATGGAAATAGTCAAACTTGCGCCATCTACCATGGGAACACTGATGGGGTCTGGCTTTATAAGAGGCGGCAAAGTACTTGACCAGAAGATGGAATTGACAGCTTCCGATCTGACCCTCTTTTTTGAGGGTTTTCTTAACGGAGTGCTGTTACGAGGAAAAGCAAGTCCTGGAGAAAAGACTATAGTTGATATCCTTATCCCTGTGGTTGAGCAGATGAAAGCATACCAGGGAGATGACATCGTAGAAGTGTTGGCTTGCGCTGAGAAAGGTGTCCAGCAAGGGCTGGAAAGCGAAAAGGGCATGGTGAGTCAACATGGCAAGGCTGCCGTATTTAGGGAGAAAACGTTGGATCTTGTTGATCCGGGCAGTGAAGCGGTGGCTATAATGATTAGTGCTTGTAAACGCAGCGTTGTAGAGGAGTCGTTATGAAAAAAATAATCAATGAACCAGAGGATTTTGTTGATGATATGTTGGCAGGAGTCCTTAGCGCTCACGGTGACCAACTCACTAATGTGGAAAACAACAACCGCAACATTGTCCGTGCTCACTGCAAAGATAAAGTTGCCTTGGTTTCTGGCGGCGGTAGTGGTCATCTTCCTCTCTTCATGGGCTATGTGGGTAAAGGTCTCCTCGACGGTTGTGCCGTTGGAGGGGTCTTCCAGAGCCCTTCGGTAAACCAGATTTATGATATTACAAAAAAAGTTGATTCTGGCAAGGGCGTCGTATATATATATGGCAATTACACTGGAGATACGATGAATTTCGAAATGTCTAGTGAAATGGCAGATATAGATGGTATCAAGACAGCCCATGTTGTAGGTAACGATGATGTGGCTTCCGCCCCGAAAGGCGAAGAGCAAAAGCGTAGGGGCGTGGCTGGCATCTTCTTTATCTACAAGACTGCAGGGGCTGCGGCGGAAACAGGCGCCAGCTTTGATGAAGTGGTAAGAGTTGCAAACAAGGCCAAGGCAAATATTCGTACTATAGGTGTGGCTCTCTCTCCCTGTATTATACCTGAAGTAGGGAAACCATCATTTACTATTGCTGATGATGAAATGGAAATCGGTATGGGAATCCATGGGGAACCAGGAGTTAAGAAAACAAAGATTCAAAAGGCCAATATATTAGTCGCCCACATGATGAATACTATATTGACAGATATGGAGCTGGAGGAAGGATGCGAAGCTTCCGTATTGGTCAATGGACTTGGTGCTACGCCG
>Ga0228535_1002356_pt1 | contig 18798 bp, 11 predicted proteins | sample SJ1metagenome_FD_168457 | JGI IMG/M metagenome (GOLD analysis project Ga0228535, IMG submission 168457) | Enriched culture of PCE-dechlorinating microbial communities from Ithaca, New York, USA - SJ1 | ecosystem: Engineered > Modeled > Simulated communities (microbial... > Unclassified | place... | reverse complement strand
AGGAGGCTCCACCTCAAGGAGAGAGACTGCGCCCCCTGCCTGTACGGAACCATTGTCCCATATTCTCAGGACGCAGGTGTATGCGGTGACCTGCTTTCCTTCACTTTTTTCCACCGCAAGTTGATTATACGAGGAGAAAGCCCCCTGGATTTTTTTTCATTCTATCCCTGGCAGGTCAAAGCATACCGCGACATTCGCGGAAAAAACGCGGTCCTTTCTGCACCCACCGGGTCCGGAAAGACTCTTGTTGCATATCTTTGGGCAGGCATCCTGGATGAAACGGGGCAGATCCTGCGCCCCGAAGGAGGAAGGATCCTCTTCACGGCTCCCATTAAGGCCCTGAGCAACGAGCGCTACCTGGACCTGCGGAAGATGGGACTCGATGTGGGGATCGAGACGGGAGACTTCAAAAAAAACGAAGGTGCGTCCATCATCTGCTGTACCCAGGAGATATACTCCCTGAAATATGCCTGCATTCCCGGCCAAAAACTGATCGTGGACGAATTCCACTATATCTTCGACGATCCGGACCGGGCAAGAGCATACATCGACGGGATCAGGGACACCATGGGATCCACATCAATCCTCGTCATGTCCGCAACCCTTGGAGGTGCGTCATCAGTAAGGGATTATCTTCGGAGGGTCACCGGCCGGGACTTTCATCTCCATGAAAACACCCGGAGAGAAACGAAGCTCATCTATACGCCTGAGAAACCGGCACGGATCGACAGCCTGAAGGACGCACTCGTATTCCTTTTCTCCCAGAAAGGGGCGGTGGAACTCGCCTTTCTGGCATCAAAAAACCGAAAACACATTGCAAAGGATAAACGGAGCCGCCTGAACGAACTTGCCTCCATCCTGGAAGTTCAGAAAATACAGCCGCCCCTTTTCAGGGGTGTGGGGATCTACCACGGTGGAATGCTTCCCAAGGAGAAGCTCCTCGTGGAGTCCGCCTTCAGGGAACGCATCCTCGACGTGGTATGCGGCACCAACGCGCTGGCTCTTGGAGTCAATCTCCCGGCCCAGACAGCCGTTTTCGCCCAGCTTGTTCATTACCATTCCGACCGCCCTATCTCTAAAAACGAGTTCTCCCAGATGGCCGGCCGGGCTGGACGAAAAGGCCTCTTTGACCCGGGATACGTCACATGGCTTCATAATTCCCCCTTTGAGAGAAGAGGTTTTTCCACCGGAGAAATTTTCACCGCGCTCGTAGCCTCTGAACCGGAGACGGCATCAGTCACGCTCAGGCCTGCATTCGGAAGGCTGCTCCGCAAAGAGGTGCTTCCCGAGGTTGAGGCGGAGTATATTGCGGAGTTCTCATGGCCTCCGGGTGATCCCCGCCTTATGGAACACATTCTCAGGTCAGGGCTCAGCCGGATCGACCGCGCACTGAGGAAAATGGTGGGAGGGCATGAAAAGAAACGTTTCAGGAAGATGCTCGCATCCCTGTGGTACGAAGAGATGGACATCGATGAAAACCTGGAGATGGCATTTCTTTTTTTCTCCGAGGACATGCCGAATGCCCTTATGGCCGCCCAGGTCATCCTCCCCTTCGAGCGAAACTACCTGCAGGCGCTGTTGAAAGTCAAGCGGTATGCGAACCGCCTTCCGAAGGGGTATGCCTTCAGGGCAATGAAGGAACTCAACTCCGTGGTGGATGAAATCGATCCAACCATTTACGGCTTCGAGGAGAAGATCGGTGAGATCGAAAGCTCAGCCTGATGGCCGGGAAGCGGGGTTTCAGTCCGGGGCGGCTCCTCTTTCTGCAGTGTACCCTCTGCGCTGCAGAAGATTCAAAAAAACGGGGGGATCTCATTTTTCCTGAAAAGGAGGGTTTCCGCGGGAGAAACAGGAGGACTCTGCAAATACCCCTGGATTCCGTCACATCCGTTGATCAGCAGAAAATCGAGCTGCTCCGCCGATTCCACACCAACGGCGATTCAGAACTGATACGTATAGCAGACAGTTCTCCCCGTTTTTTCGCTCACGTTCATTTCTTTGCTCCCTTTTTTCCCTCCAGCACGATCTCCGCAACATCGTCCGCTGCCTTCGGAAAGGCTATGGCCGAAGCGGCTTGTTCCATGGCCGCCAGAATTGAACGGTTCCTGAAAAAACCGGAAATAAGCCGCTCCACATCAGGGGCGGTGCTCGCCAGGATACCGGCGCCTTTTTCCTGGAGATAGGCCGAATTATTCGTCTCCTGCTTCGGGATCGGGTTGACCAGGATCATGGGGGTGGCCGCGCAGAGAGCCTCGCTTACCGTAAGACCTCCGGGCTTGGTGATGAGGACAGATGCCTCGGACATGAGGACCTCCAGGTTGTTCACGAACCCGAGAATCCTCAGGGAAAGAGTTTCCCCGAAAACGGCATTCTCAAGATCAGTCAGAAGATCCCTGTTTCTTCCGGTCACCACGGTCACATCAAGGGGAAGCCCTGTCCTGGAAAGGGCCGCAAGGATTTCGAGGGCAAGGGCGTTGGGGATGCTGCTGGCGACGAAAAGAACGGAGAGTTTCTTTTCATGGAAATTTCTTCCTTTTCTCTCCAGGACTGAATATTTTTGAGAGACCGGGATACCGGTCATGGCTATTTTTTCCGAAGGAACACCCAGTTCCAGAAGTCCGCTGAGGACACGGTCACCGGATATGAAATATTTATCCACGCTGTCCTTCACCCACATCCGCCTGAGTCCGAAGTCTGTGATCACTGTGTATATCTCACCCCTGTACAGGCCTTCCTCCTTCATGCGGGAAAGAACGTTCAGGGGGAAATAATGAGTGCAGATGCACTTTTTGGGCTCATTTTCAGCAATATATCGCATAAACTTCTTCACGTTTTCCGTCGAAATCTTCTCGAAAAGCCTGAGGGCGACGCTTGCTTCCCTGTTCTTGTCGGTGAGCTCGTACATGATCCGGCAGGCCAGATGTGAATGTTCGCTGACGAATGCATACACATCACTATATGACCATTTGAAAAGGTCACTCGAGAAATCGAGAATATCCATAATAACATTCGGAACCGCCCTGTGGTCGAAGGACTCCCGAAGTGCCCTCGCAGCCATCCTGTGACCGTTGCCTGCACTGACATACACAATATGAACGGGACGCACGGAGTTCCCCTCCTGTACTTTCCGGACTCAGCCGGGAGCGCTTCTCAAAAGGATCTGAAGAGCACTCCCGGTTTGGTTTTGCGTGCTGCTGTTTTTATTCTACCCTATTCGGAATGGAAAAGGGGGGGAATCTCTTTATTTTTCCTCCATTGGAAGGACAATTCCGCCCTGGGGGATAATATAGGATGTGAACCCTGGACCGTATTTCTCCCTGAGCCCCGGAAGTATTTCATCCACAGACTCGATTTTTTCGCAGAACATGAGCCCGCTGTCCTCCCGGCTCGACTTTGAGTAGAGCAGGATCGTGCATTCTTTTGCCAGTTTTGCAAGATAATACAGCTTGTGGGCTCCGAATCGGAAGTCCGCTTCGAAAGCCGGGATTGCGCCGTCCATGCCAAGACGCCGTTTTGCCCACTCTTCGAACACCTTGTGCCCGTATCCTTCCGAAAGCTCGGAAAAAAATACGATGGTCCCTCCCCGGCGGACAGCCCTTGAGGCCATGTAGAGGGCCTTGTGGGCCTGGTACATGTTGATGTCCTTCGGGAACCCTCCGGCGGAGAGGAAGACGACATCAGCTTTTCTCCTGATTGGGGCAAAGTTGTACTGCCTGAAGGTCTTTATCCCTTCCCTCCAGGCATCATGCCAGTGACCGCCCACAACCCGGACAATGTGCTTTGAGCTGTCGGAGACACAGTTCAGGATAAAGTGGAGAGGGCAGAATTTTTCCACGGCCTCCACCATCTCCTCGCTGAGGACATTGCCGTCCACTACGCCGATTCCCACACCGGGGGCGGTCATCATGCGGTGGTTCGCCATGACTGTCTCCCGCCCGCAGACTCCGGGGAGGATACTCTTCCTCCCTCCTGCGAATCCGGCGTAGTAGTGAAGGAGCACCTCCCCTATGGCAAGCCTCAGATCCGCCTCCGCCACAGTCCTGTTCACCAGGAGACGGTTCCCTGTAGAAAGGGTGCCCATGTCCATGAGGTCCGGAGAATCGCAGTCGTGGTTCTCCACCCGGTATTTTGCGAACACGGCGTCGCCCGCCGTCTGTCTCGTCTCGTCGTCGTTCATGGGGCGATGGGTTCCCGTGGCAACAACAATGGTAATCCCGGATGCGGGCACCCCAAGGCGTTCCAGTTCGGCGAGGAGAGGGGGCAGCATCTCGGCAGACGGGGTGGAGCGGGTCATGTCATTGACGATGACAGCGGTCTTCCGGGGCCGTTTTTCCGAGACGATCTCCTCCAGCGAATGACCTGCCGTCGGATTCTCCAGGAGCCGGGAAACTTCGGCGGGAAGGTCTTCCACTGCTTCCCCGCCGGAGGGCTCCAGGACTGAAAGAACGTTTTCATCCGGAATCGAGAGGGAAACAGTTTCCTTTCCCCATTCGAGATCTACTTTCATAATTGCACCATCCCGCCTTTCAGCCTAGCGCAGCGCCGGGCTTCGAGCCTGCATCCTCTGCCATAAAAACACCCCGGCAGCCAGGGCAATTCCGGCGGCATCAGTAGCCATACCGGGGAAAATAAGCAGAATGGAACCGATGAACATACCCAGTCTCTGAACAATATTCATGGGAACGTAGAGGTAATTCTGCAGCGAAGAGGCAAGAGCTACTACCCCCACAAGGCTTGTTACCGTTGACATGGCTATGGAGAAGTAATTCCCTCCCACGAGCAGCAGGTCCGGGTTGTAGATGAAGGTGAAGGGAATCAGAAAAGCCGCAAGGGATATCCGGAAACCCGTCCATCCCACCGCTGAAGGGCTCTGGCCTGAAAGCCCCGCTGCACCGTAGGACGCAATTGCAACCGGTGGGGTCAGGTTCGAGAGGCATGCAAAGTAGTATGCGAACATGTGGGCGGCGAGGGGGTTCACTCCCAGTTTCACGAGTGCGGGGGCAGCTATGGTGGCCGTCACGATATAACATGCCGTGGTCGGAAGTCCCATTCCCAGTATAATGCACACGATCATGGTGAGGAACGTCGTAATGAGTATGCTTCCTCCCGCGAGTGAAACAATATTGTCACCCAGGACGAGGCCGAGCCCTGTGAGGTTGGTGATCCCTATAATGTTGCCCACCACGGCGCAGGCGATTCCCACTCCCACGCTCTGCCGTGCCCCGGATTCCATTGCTCTCAGGAAAGATTTCCATGTGAGGCGGGTTTCCTTCGTGACAAAGCTCACGGCGACAGAGGATATGATGCCGTAGAACGCGGCGTACAGCGGAGTTCTGCCGATCAGAAGAAGATAAACGATGACGATGATCGGAACAAGGAGGTGTCCCCTCTCCCTCATGACCTTGGCCAGGGGAATGATCTCCTCCCTCGGGATAGGCTTCATGCCCATCTTCACAGCTTCAATGTGGATGACCGCATATTCGGCAAGATAATAAAGGACCGCAGGGATGGCTGCAGCCAGCATGATTTTTGCGTAGTGGACCCCGAGAAACTCGGCCATTATAAAGGATGCGGCCCCCATAACAGGCGGCATGATCATGCCGCCTGTCCCGGCAACAGCTACCACCGCAGCGGCAAAGACCGGTTTGAATCCTGCCCCGGTCATCAGGGGAATGGTGAAGGTGCCCGTAGCAGCCACGTTTCCCACGGCGCTCCCGTTTATCATGCCCATGAGGCCGCTGGCAACTATGGATACTTTTGCCTCTCCGCCTATTGTTCTCCCGGCAAGGGACATGGCCAGGTCCTTGATGAACCGCCCCATGCCTGTCTCCGTGAGGAATGCTCCAAAGAGGATGAACAGGAAAATATAGGTTGAGGACACGCCGAGGGAGATGCCGAAAAGCCCTTCAGATGAAAGGAACAGCTGGTAGACGATTCGACGGAAGGAGAAACCGGTGTGTCCGAGCACTCCGGGAATATATTCGCCCCAATAGCCGTAGGCGAGGAAGATAAGGGAAAGGATCATGAGCTCCTTCCCCACGGTACGTCTCGTAGCTTCCAGGATGCAGACAATGAGTATGGTCCCCATGACGTAGTCCGGGGTGATTGCCGTTCCCCGTATGCTGAACGCGTCAAAGGCGAAGAAGATATACAGGCTCGATGAAAGTGAAAAGGCAAGCCAGACCCAGTCTATAACAGAAGGATGGGACCTCGGCGATTTCTTCGACCCGGGGTAGAGGAGAAAGGTCAGAAGAATGAGAAAGGCGAGGTGAACGCTCCTCTGCTTCATGGCCATCAGTGTACCGAAGCCTGACGTGTAGAGGTGGAAAATCGACATGGCAACAGCGATGACAGTTATGAGAACCGCCCAATGCCCTGTATATTTCCTGAAGCGAGATTCCGCGTCTGCTTTTTCCAGTACCTTCTCGGCAAGCTCTTCAGAAATCACTTCCGCTGCAGATTTCTGTTTTTTCTGTTTTGTATTCTCATTTTGATGAATCACAAGCGATTACCTCCGGGGGGACAAATGAGGGAGGGGAACAGTGCCCCTCCCTACCGGGAAACTAAACAAACAGCATTGCTATTTCGCAAGAAGCCTTTCCGGAACCTCGACTCCCTTTTCCTTCAGGTACTTCACAGCGCCGGGATGAAGGGGAACCGTCATTCCGTTGAGCGAGTTCTCCAACACGGTGTATGCAGTCGCTTTGTGGGCGGCCACAAGGTCGTCGTGGTATTCATAGGTCGCCTTGGTGAGGAGGTAAATGAGTTCCTCGTCCTGTCCTGCGTCGGTGAAAAGAATGTTGGAGAGGGCGATAGTTTTTATGTCCTGCTCCTGGTTCGGATACGAACCCGCCGGAATGGTGAAGGGGAAATACCAGGGATATTTTTCACAGATTTCCTTTATTTTTTCCTCTTCAAGAGCAATGAGTTCCCCGGCTCCTGACGAAAGGACGTCGATTATAGCCGCGGTGGGAACGCCTCCGGCGATATGGGCACCGTCAGTCTGGGCGTTCTTGATCAGGTCCACGGCCTCGTTGTACCCGAGGTAGTCTGCAGTGACACTGGTCTCTCCCTGGTCCTTCATGTAGTTGAGACCAAAGGCTTCCATCATCTCGCGGCTGTTGATCTCCGTTGCGCTGGCCACCTGGCCGGGGACAAATTTCTTTCCCCTGAAGTCCGCCACGGATTTAATGCCTGAATCTTTCCGGGCGATCCAGTGCATTACGTTGGGATAGAGTGTGAACATTCCGCGCATATCCGTGTAAGGCGGCTTTCCCTCGTACGTACCTTTTCCATAGTATGCATAGTAGCAGATTCCGTTCTGCCCGATAGCAACCTGTACTTCCTTGTTCACCATCAGCTCGACGTTCTGCGGGGTGCCGGCGGTCGACTGGGCAGAAGCGCGAATGACTTCCTTGATATTCTTGGACCAGATCTGGGCCATGGCGTTTCCGATGGGGTAATACGCTCCGCCTGTTGTGGCTGTGGCGATGTTGAGCCGGTAGGACCTGGCTTCGGCCTCAACGGTCATGAAGCCTGCGCAGAAAAGAATTGCAAGAACAGCTATTGCAGCAATCATGCTCTTTTTCACGGATATTCCTCCTTTTTGGGTATCACACTTCCTAAACGATTTTCCTGACCCTTCGTGTTGCCACCACTTCAGTGTCGCATCCGGCCGGAGAAGAAACGATCACCTCTCCGATCCCTACCGGAGCTGAAAGGGACACCTTGCGTATCTCCTCCATCACCTCCCGAATTTTGGCCAACGGAACCGGGCGATTTGTCCGCACGCTTACCAGCGGGAAATCTCCGTTATTGACCGGAACGCTTGAAGCTATGGTGCGCATGGGATTTTCCACTTCCTGGCGGGCCCAGGCCTCGCCCCTTCTGCAGACATTTCCATGGACCCTTGTAACGACAGGAGTTTCATCGTTATCAACGTCTACAACGATTGTACACCCATTGGGGCACACGACGCACGTGAATTCCCTCGTGCTCATTCAACAACCACCTCCAGGGAGGTACAGCCTGCAACAGCTTCCTTCCGCAGGTCTATCCTGATCATTTCGGCCGGATGAAGCCTCATGTGCTTCTGACGGGCCACTTCCCGCTCCCCTGATCTCACTACGATACTCCTGTCTCTCCAGGGGGCGGCGACCCGCAGGGAAATTACGAAATCCCTTTCGCCGGAAACTTTCCGGGGAAGAGTGTATCGAACGCCATCCCCCGGCTTCACCGGAATCAGGCAGGGAAGAGCGCAGCTTCCGTTCTGTACATAACAGGCGGCAAATTTCCCCGCATCGCCCGCTTCCACTGAGACCCAGTCGACGAGGTCATGGACATGAAGTACGTTCCCGCATGCAAATATGCCCGGAACATTCGTCATAAATGAATCATCCACTACGGCGCCGCCGGTCACCGGGTCCATCTCTACACCGGCTTCCCGCGTCAGCTCGTTCTCCGGAATAAGTCCCACGGAAAGAAGCAGGGTATCGCACGGGACATAGCGTTCGGTCTCGGGTATGGGAGCCCTGTCCTGCCCTACCTGTGCGACCCGTATCCCCTCAAGGCGCCCGGTGCCGACGATCCCCGTCACGGTGGTATTGAGGTGAAGCGGGATACCGTAGTCGTTCAGACACTGCTGGATATTTCTCGGAAGACCGCTTGAATAGGGAAGGATCTCGAAGACAGCCTCCACCTTCGCTCCTTCAAGGGTCATTCTCCGTGCCATGATGAGCCCGATGTCGCCGGAACCCAGAATACAGGCTTTTTTTCCCACCATTATGTTTTCAAGGTTCATAAAGTTCTGGGCTGCCCCCGCCGTGTAAACTCCCGAGGGGCGGCTTCCCGGGATGGAAATGGCACCGCGGGTCCGCTCCCTGCAGCCCATAGCCAGTATAACCGAACCAGCTTCTATCCTCTGGAACGTTCCCCGTGTACTTACCTCGATAACCCTGTCAGGGGACAGCGAAAGGACTATGGTCTCCTCCATCGCCTCGATTTGAAGATCCCGGAATTTACTGATGTACCTGTCGGCGTATTCCGGACCTGAGAGGGCTTCCCCGAAGGTATGCAGTCCGAAGCCGTCGTGAATGCACTGGTTGAGTATTCCGCCCAGTATGCGGTCGCGCTCGATCAGAAGGACATCACCGCAGCCTGCTTCGCGGGCTGCAATGGCAGCTGCGAGACCGGCAGGCCCGCCGCCTATGACGACCACTTGCCGACATATTGTGGGAATTGTACCATTCTTCATGTTCATCTGACACCCCCTCCTTTCACAGGCCGCACATTTCCAGCGAACAGAGGAGATACCGTACTCCGCTTAAGGTAATCCTCGGGGGCCCATCCGAATTCATCCCGCAGGATGCGCGTGATCCTCGGCACGCAGAAACCTCCCTGGCAGCGTCCCATGGAAGCCCTTGCCCTGTACTTGATGCTCACGAGAGTCCGTGCTCCGAGGGGGTTGTTGATGGCATCAAGTATTTCCTGTTTTGTTATTTTTTCGCACCTGCAGATGATCTCCCCGTAATTGGGATTGTCCGCGATCATGGACGCCCGCTCTTCCGCCGGGAGTTCCGAGAAAAAGAACGTGCTTCCCGGGCGGACAGGATCGAAAGAAGGATCGGGATGAAGAGGGATGTGCCGCTCTACCATCCCGCTGACCATCTCCGCGATGGCCGGTGCGCATGTAAGTCCAGGGCTTTCTATGCCGAGAAGGTTGATGAACCCCGAAACATCATTTCTGTCTTCGATCACAAAATCCCTGTTCCCTCCTACTTCAGGAGGAGTCTGCTTGGGACGGACCCCGGCAAAATTGCGGATATAGTCAGTCATGCGTATCTCGGGAAGAAGTTCCTGCCCCTCCCTCCGAAGTTCCTTCATCACGTCGGCTGTGCATGAATAGTCCTCGGGAGCATTCAGGTATTCAGCACTCGGCCCGATAAGAATGTTGCCATCAACCGTCGGCGTCAGGTGAATACCGAGGCCGGGCGCGTTTTTCTTCGGGGCGGGGTATATTAGAGCCTTCAGAGTGCCGTCAAGTCTTTTATCCAGGACGTAGTACTCTCCCCGGCACGGGTAAATCACGTAATCGCTGATTCCTGCCAGGCGGCATATTTCCGCGGAAAAGAGACCCGAGGCATTGATAATGACTTTCGTGGTAAATGTCTCCCCGGCCTTCGTACCAAGCACCCAACCTCCCCCGGCAAGGGAGGTTATGGAAACCACCTGCTGTCCGAGGTGAAAATCGACCCCGTTCGCAAGGGCATTTTCGGCAAGGCCGATCGTCAGGCCATAGGGTGAAATGATGGAGCTGGTGGGGGAATAGAGGGCGAGAGATCCCTCGACTCCCGGCTGGATCAGCTGCATCCTGTCTTTTCCGATGAGCTCAAGCCCGGGAACACCGTTTGCATCTCCCTGTTCCTTCAACCTGTGCAGTGTGGCTTCATCCTCTTCATCAAGCGCTACGGTGAGTTTGCCGATCCTTTTGATCTTTACTTTCAGATCCCGGCAAATGTCATCCATTATGGCATTTCCCCTGACATCGAGCCGTGCTCTCAGGGAACCGGGGGCATAATTGAAGCCGGCGTGCAAAACTCCGCTGTTGCGGCAGCTTGTCCCGAGCCCGACGTCCATTTCCTTCTCGAGGACGGCGGCCTTCACGGCGAACCGTGAGAGTTCACGCGCAACCGCGCAGCCGACAACTCCTCCGCCGATAACAACAATATCGTATTCCAGAGCCACTCCCTAACACCCGCTTTCAAAAAAAGAACATTGGTAGACCAAGGTATTCCAATAAAACTGTTTTTATATTATCATGGGTGCTGGGAGCAAAACAAGTACAATGAACTGAAAATTTCAAGTTCTTTTTTTAACTTTTTATTCGACCTGCGTTTTTCCAGAACAGGAGGAGCCGTACATGAACAAGAACAGGCAGGAACTGATAAAAAAGATATCAGACCTTATCTCGGGCGGTGAAATCATCTCTGAAGGAAAACTCCCCACTGAAAGAGAACTGGCCGCCATGCTTGGGACAAGCAGGCCTCTTCTCAGGGAGGCGCTCATTGCGCTTGAGGCCCTTGGATTGATCGATATTCGGGACAGGCAGGGTATTTTTCTTGCAGAAGATGATTCCGGAGAACTCCGTAAGACCCTCGGACAGGTTCACATCTGGCCTATGGAGATCCTCTCGCAGGTAATGGAGATCCGCCAGTTTCTCGATCCATCGGCGACGGCCCTCGCCGCACTCCGCCGGAAGGACAGGGACATGGCAAAAATGGATGAGTGCATTTCCATGCTTGAGAAGATCCACAAGGACCAGGACCCTCTCGAAGCCCCCATGGGAGCTTACTGGAATACTGTCCTTCACGCCACTATCTTCAAGGCCACTGGAAACACGCTTCTTGCGAGAATTTACGAAAGCCTTCTTGAAATGTCCGAAAAAGGGATCACGGCAATGAGGATGGAAGTCCTTGATTCCGCAGCACCTGACAGGACCGGTAAAATCCTTGAGCAGCACCGGAACCTGGTGGCAGCCATAAGGGACCAGGATGTGAAACGAGCCCGGGACGCTTCGCGGGTCCACCTGAGATTTACCATCGATACACTGGTGGATCTGAGCAGGGTCACTCCTCTTTCCAACTTTTTCGCATCCCGAATGGATCCGGTGCTCGAGTAAAAAAGCACGGACTGCCGGGAGTCCCCTTTCGTCCGTGCAGCAATAAAGATGTTTGCCGTACCCTGGGAAACGGATTGGTTCATCCGATGAATTCAGCAAGCTTCCCCAGTGCTTCACTGAAGTTTTTCCGCCCGACACCGATACGGAAATGATTCCAGTCAACGTCGAAGACGGTATCAGGCAAAATCATCACGCTCTTTTCCGTGACCGCCTTCTCACAGAAATCCTTCACATGCTGATTTCCGAGAAGCCTCGGGAAGGCCGTTGAGCCCCCCTGGGGTTCCAACCACTCAAAGCGGTCCTTTCTCTCGAGAAAGAATCGCCTCGCAAGGGCAAGATTCTCCCTGACGATCGACCTGCTCCTTTCCGCCAGTTCCTCTCCCCTGCGAAGCGCCGCAATGGCAAGTATTTCCGAGGGCCCTGAAGAACAAATAGTCGTGTAGTCCTTCAGTGAAGCGATCCGGTCAAGAAGCCAGCTGTCCGTAGAGGTAATCCATCCTGTGCGGAGACCGGGAAGGCCGTACGTCTTTGAAAGCCCCCCGAGAGCTGCGCTTTTCCTGTAGAGGGACGGAACAGAGGGAAGCTTTCTTTCAGGATCGTGTTCAAGCCCCCTGTACATTTCGTCAGAAAACAGGAAAATCCCCCGTTTCGACGTAATCTCCAGAACTTTCGCCAGTTCATCCTCCGTAGGCAGAAACCCCGTCGGATTATGTGGAAAATTGACAACGACAAGGCGGGTGTTCTCTTTGAGCGCCCCTTCAAGGAAGGGTATATCGAGCCTCCAGGCTCCCTTTTCCTTTTTGAGGTACCATCGGGTCACTTCACAGCCAAGAGACTTCGGAATTTCGTACAGAGACTGATAGGCCGGGCTTAGTACGATTACATGGTCATTCCCGTCAAGGAGGGCGTTCATTGTGAGAAATATTCCTTCCTCCGGGTTGAGAACGAGGTTCTCCTCCGGTGCCGTACCCGACAGTCCGGCAATCGCCTCCCTCAGCAAGGGATGTCCCCTCGATTCGGTGTAGGAAAGGCGCAGCCCTTTCCAGAGTTCGGCTATGTCAGGCCCGCTCCCCTGCAGCAGATCCTCCGCCCCCATGGACTCACAGTCAGAAGGGCTCAACAGGTACTTCACTGTAAATTCATACTTCGCAAAATAGCGTTCCAGAAGAAAATCACGTACTTTCATTCGATCACAGCCTTCGATAAAAATCACAGTTCTTTTTTTATTATACCCGTCTTTCTGCTGTCATTTCAGGAAACACACCGTATTTTACGATAATTCGGCAGAATTTCGGTTGACTTCGCCCATGCCTTTAGTTTAATTATAGAGAAATAATTTGAAACTACTTTAATTCCAGGAGGTATCAGCCATGACTGCACACACAGTGAAAAGGACTCTTTCTCTTTCCCTTTTCCTCGCCTTTCTTTTTCTGGGAACGATGATAATTTCAGCCCTTCCCTCCGGGGCTTTCACCCCGCCCCCGCTCCCCGGAGACGAAGAGGAGATCGCTCCGCCTCCGCCGCCTGTTTTCGGAGACAGCGAGGAAGAAGAGCTGCCAAAACAGCCCCAGCCGGAGATTAAACCGAAACCGGTCCCCAAACCGGAGACAAAACCGGCGCCGAAACCGAAGCCAAAACCCAAGGCGGAGCCCAAGGAACCATCCTATACGATGGAACAGCTCTTCAAGATAGGGATGAACGCGTACAAGGGAGAGAACGGGGTGGCCCGGAGCTACGCCGAGGCCCTCAAGTGGTGGGGCCAGGCGGCTGCGAAGGGGCATGCCGTGGCTCAGTACAACATGGGGATCATGCACAAAAACGGGGAAGGGACGCCGAAGGACTACAAGAAAGCCCGGGACTTCTTCCTCCAGTCGGCGAGGAACAAGTATGCCAGCGGTGCGGAACAGCTCGGGCATCTCTATTACGGGGATTCCCTCGGAAAGCCGGACTACGTCGAGGCGTACCGGTGGTACGAGCAGGCCGCACAGCAGAACAAGGCCTTCGCCCAGTTCCGCCTCGGGCTGATGAATTACAAGGCCCAGGGACGGCCCAAGGACGCCCTGAAGGCATTCTACTGGTTCGACGAGTCGGCGAAGAACGGCTTTATCGATGCCATGGTGAATCTTGGAGTCCTTTATGAAAAGGGCGAGGGCGCTGTTTTCAGCAGGGAAAAGGCTTTCCAGTGGTATTCAAAAGCGGCTGAAAAGGGATCCCCCCTGGGCATGGCCTATCTCGGCGAGGTCTATTACCAGGGCAGGGGCGTGCCGAAGGATGAGAAGAAGGGTATCGGGCTCCTGGAGCAGGCGGCGGCGAAGAACCTTGCCTACGCCCAGCGGCTTCTTTACAAGATAGACAACATCAAGTACATGAAATACCGGAACGTGAAATAACGCGGCTGCCGTTGCCGTGATCCCGAGCAGGAGGAGGGGAGAACCTCGTCTTTGTTGACATCCTGAGCGGAGCGAAGGATCCCGCATTTTTGGATTCTCGGAACCAATCCGAGCTCCTTCTTCGCTTCGCTCATCAGGACGACACATTAGGCTGTCAACCTGAGCGGAGCGAAGGATCCCGCATTTGGCGGTACCCGGAATCAAAAGCGAGATCCTTCCGGTAAAACCTCCGCCGTCGGGATGACAAACAGAAGCATCTTGTTTTTTCCGCTCCGCCATAGACGAGGCAGGGCCCCTGGCGGGGCCCTGCCTCGTCTTTTCCGGACTGTCTACTTCACCGTGACCGTCTTCAGTATGGTCTCCAGGGTTTCCTGTTTTCCGCCCTTTCCGAGGAAGAGGACGAGGGCCACTCCCCTGTTGCTGCCAAGGGGCGGAAAGAGAAGGTTCACCGCTCCGTCCTCGTCCGACCGGAGCACTTTCGCCCCTCCGAGGGAGACCGTCCGGGCACCGCGGAGTTCCTTCTTCGCCTCCCCGTACTTCTTCGTCACCCCTCCGGAGACTCCGTGGACAGGGTTGTCAAAGCTCCCCTGCCAATAGACGTACAGCGTTTCCACGTCATGTTCCTTCATTGTCTTCCCGTTCCATGACGAGGGGATGCCGAAGGAGACGTTCCCGATGGTCACGGATTTCCAGCCTGCCGGCAGCTTTCCCGGCCCCTTGTCCGCCCCGTTCTGCGACGTCGGAGTTTTTCCCGCCGTAAAGGACATCTTCCCGGCGATCTCTTCGAACATGGGAGCATATTTTTCCCAACCGCTCCCCCTCCCCGCCACCACGTGAAGGTAGGCTCCCATGCCGCCCTCGGCCCCGTCGGCTACGAAGTAGAATTTCCGGGTCACTCCGGGGGCGTTGCCCAAAAGGTAGTAGGCCTTTCTTCCGCCGAGCGTCACGGTTCCTTCTCCGGAGAGGGAATCAAAGATCCTGTTGGCCGTCGTGCCGGTGTAGAGCCCCTTGACCCTGGCGTCGGTAAGCCCCGGCGCCAGGGTGCCGATGCGGACGATGGCCACCCGCTTGCCGTCTATATAATAATCGTAGTTGGCGAAGGGGTATTTCCCGTTCTCCTTCCCCGAGGAGCTTTTCACGCTCTGGAAGCCTCCGGCGGGGATCTCGTACCGAATTCCGGCCAGGGTGAAGCTCTTCCACCCTCGCCATTGCCGAGGCGTTCCGGCAGGGGAAGTTCCGGGACTCTTCCCCGGCACTGCCGTCCCCGGGTCCTTTCCTCCGCCGGAAGAAGGAGCCTCTGCAGGTTTCTTTGCTTCCGCCGCATTCTTCGTCCTGGCGATGTACTCCTCCAGCTTCCGGACGTGTTCCTCCACCACCGGGTCCGGGAAGATGGCGAGGCCTTCTCTGTATTTCCCAAGGGCTTCTTCGTACCGTTTCCCTTTCTGGAGTTCCGCAGCCTGCCTCCAGACACCCTCAGCCCTGGCCCGGGCATCCGCCGCGGCCTTCTCCTGCGTGCGCTTCCTGTCGGCTATGAAGTCCTCGAGCTTCTTCACGTGATCACGGACAGCCTTTTCATCGCTGATTTTCAGGCCCTCCCGGTATTTTTCAAGGGCCTCTTCATACTTCTCCTTCTTCTGGAGTTCCGCGGCCTGGTTCCAGACATCCACGGCCCGCTTCCGTGCATCTTCGGCCCGGGACTTTTCCGCCTCGCCCTTCATCCGCGCCAGTTCCCGCTCGATGGCGGGATTGCCCGGATCCAGGGATGCCGCCCGTTCCATGGCGATGACCGCCCGGTCCCGGCGGGCGGCGTTCCACTCGTTCCGCCCGGTCTGGTACTCCCGCGCGGCCTGGATTCTGCTTTTTGCCACTGTTACGGGGAGGGTCGCTTCCGCCCGTCCCGCGTCTTTTCCGCCCACTTTGGCCACGGCCGTAACGATCAGGGATCCCGTTCCGTTCAGGGTCACCGAGGCGGTGTCCCATGACGCGTGGCCGATCGTTCCGGGCCCCGTCGCCGACCATTCCCACGTCACTGCTTTCGCGGGGGAGACAAAGGCCTTGAACGTGGCCGTCTGCCCTTCGATCCATTCCTCCCGGGGCGGATAGTCCACCCGGCCGTCGGGCAGCACGATCCGCCCTCTCTCGGAGAAGGCCTGAACCCTGACGGTGACTTCCAGGGGCCGCACAGGGACAATTCCCGAAAGCTCCGCCACCGTTTTTCCACCCTTGTCCCTGACGGCGACCGACACCGGGACGGGGTCGAGCCCGCTCACGGGACCGACGAGGGCACTTCCCCCGTCCCGGCCGTGCTGCCGGCTGGCGGGAAAACCTGCCTTCCAGTCAAAATCGAAGATTTCGTCTGCGTTCACTCCTGGCGGGAGTTCCAGGGAACCCCGGAAACTGTCGCCCGGGGTCACGTATTCCGGAAGTACCAGGGAAAGGTCCGGCATACCCACCGTCACCTGCACCGGGTCGGAGATGCCGAGCACCACCCCTCCGGCCCCCCGCACTTCGGCCCGGACTTCAGCTCTGCCCGTCCGGGCGGCCCGGCCGCTGAATCCCGGCCCCGTTCCCTCCGCGGGGTTCCACTCCACTTCGGGGCTGCCGGAAAGACGGATCCGCGGCACCGGCGACCGGTTCACCTTCGATCCCGGAGGCGAGAGGGGATAGTCCACCCGGCAGGAGATCGTCTCCCCGAGAACCGCTCTTTGAGGAAGGCCGGACAGGGTGACCGGGAAGGGCTTCACTTCCACATCCCGGTTCACCGTGACCTGCCGTCCCGCCGAATCCAGGATCAGCAGGGTGAACCGGAAGGTCCCCGTCCGGTCGGGGATGAAGGTGAGGATGTCCCCCGATCCCGTGACGGGGCCTCCCCACCGGAAGGTATAGGGGGGCTTGCCCCCTTCCCCGGAAGCGGAGAGGGCGATTCTCCCGTTCACCGTCCCGGGGTCGGGGTCCGCCCTGACGGCTCCCTTCAGGGGAGGAGCCTTCAGCTCGGGGGGCAGCTCCATCACGGGAAAGGAAACGGAGGCCGCGCCCAAAAGAAGGTCCTCCGTGTCCCGCACCTCCACCCGGGCCGATGCCGTTCCGGCGGCGGTGCCGTACAGGGTCGCCTCCTGCCCGATGCCCGACGACGCAAGAGACGTCTCCGGCCCCGGAATCCACTTCCACCGGAGATCCTTCGGCGCATCGGGGTCCTTCACTTCCGCCTTCACCCGGACGTGTTCGTCCCGGAGAAAGGTGTCCTTTTCCACGGTCCTGAGGCCCTGCCCCTGCACCCATTCCTGCGGACGGGGGCCCGCCGGGCCGAGAACCGCCACGGCCACCTCGTACCCCGTCACCTCCACGGCCAGCGTTTTCTCCGCCAGAGCCTCTCCTCCCGGACTTCTGGCCTCCGCTTTCAGGACATATTTCCCCGCCTCCCGGGGGAGGAAGGTATATTCCGTGGAATCCGCGGCTCTCGCCCCGCTGCGGGACGCCTTTCCCTCGAGGGTCCACGCGACGAAGGCCCCTTCCGGCAGTCCGGGCTTCGCCTCCGCCTTCACCCGCACCTCCTGCCCTGCCTTCGGCTTCGGTGGAGTGGCCGTGACGGCCAGTTCAGGCCCGACCACCTCTATTTCGACCTGTTCCGATTCGCCGAGGGTTCCGTCTCTGCCCAGGGCCACGGCCCAGACCCCCACCGTGCCGGGTTCGGAAAAGACGGCCTTCGTCCGCCCCGCCTCCGATTCCGGAGGGGAGAAGGAGACCTCCGTGGACGGCTCGAACCGGAAGAACACGTCTCCCTTCTTCACTCCCTCCGCCGACGCCAGGAATTCCACGGCCGTTCCGGCGGTCACGGGCCCTGCCGGGGGGTCCGTCCTCCGAAGCGTCACGGCCACGTCCTGTTTCTTTTCCCCTGTTTCGTCCGCCGGCCCAGTGGTCCGCTTCGGGTCCGGGACCACCCGGATGCTCGCCAGGATGGACCGGAGCTGCGACATGAGCCCCCTGGCGAACCGGGCCGTCTCGGGGTCGCCCTCGGGGATGTTGTCCTCGGCGAGGGAGAACTTGATCTCCGAGCGGAAGTCGAGGGCAGCCTCTCCCCTGATCACCAGGCCGTTCAGCACGACCTGGCCGCCGGTCACGAACCGCCCGTCGGGGGATCGTTTGATGCCGTACGACGGGCCCTGCACGGCGAGGTACCCCTCGTAGCCGTCCACGGCGACCCGCTCCAGGGTCCCGTACTGGTTGTTGGTCTCCACCTGCTTCTTCACCGATTCGAGGGTCCTGCCCCTCCACGTGCCGATCTGCAGGAGGAACTCTCCCCGCACGCTTCCCCGGGGCGTATCTTCGTCAAGGGTGAGAAGCACCCCCTCTTCGTTGGGGCCTCCCGCCCAGGAGGCGGAGGCGGCCACGGAACAGCCCATGGGAAGGACCTCCACGGGCCTGTACGCTTCGGCGAGGGAGTCCATGGGGGCTCCCTTCTGGTTCCCCCGCAGCTTCCGGTAGACGGTGACGCCCACGCTGCCCCTCACGCCCCGGGTGTTGGGATGGGGGGTGAACTGGATCTCCGTCTCGGGACGGGCGGTCCGTTCTCCCCCGCCGCCGCCGAAGCCGTCGGTTCCCCCAACGGTCTCCCCGAGGATGACGAAGGACCGCCGTCCCTGCCGGGGGTCGCTGCTCCACCGGAAGGAGTCGGCGGCCTGTTCGGCCATGCCGGGGGGCAGAAGGGCCTTCACGGTCACGATCTCTCCCTCC
>Ga0228535_1002355_pt1 | contig 18800 bp, 11 predicted proteins | sample SJ1metagenome_FD_168457 | JGI IMG/M metagenome (GOLD analysis project Ga0228535, IMG submission 168457) | Enriched culture of PCE-dechlorinating microbial communities from Ithaca, New York, USA - SJ1 | ecosystem: Engineered > Modeled > Simulated communities (microbial... > Unclassified | place... | reverse complement strand
TCTTCAGAAACACAATGATCGGTTAAATGAACTATCCTCAACAATGACGTACGATTATTATTTTGGAATTGCTTCAGGATCTGGAGGTAATAAGGTGTACTCTTTAACTCAAGATTATGTGAAGAAAAATATGTTATGCCCATTCCCGATGGTTGAGATAACATCAAATAATAATATATCGGAGAAAGATCAAAACTTTGGATATTAGTAAATAGACCAAGATAATACTAATTGGAATCATACGTATGAAGAAGTTACTTGATATAGCAAAAAATAAAATAGTCTCATGAAAAAAATAATTTTAAAACCGCTATTATTAGTAGTCCTACTACTGACGTTGTGTTATTGTTCGGAGGAGGTTGATTTTTACAGTTCTAGTACCGAAACTCCAATTGTTGGCATTGACGATAATGAATTGGAATTAACGGGAAAAAAGGAAGCTAGCAAAATATTCATAAAGTCTAATTTTTGGTGGAAAGCTTCGGTAATCTATCCTTCAGCAGCGGAGGAAGAGTGGATTCAATTGGATTCCACTCGGGGATATGGAAACATAGAGATAAATGTTACAACAACAAGAAACTATTCTCTTTCTAATGATAGAACGGCTACAATTGTAATAGAAGCTGACGCGGGTGAACCTGCGTTTAGAAAAGAATTTACAGTAGTCCAGAAATCCAGTTTGCCATATATTGAAGTTGTTGAGATTGAGAATGATGGTACCTATATGATACCTCTCATAAACAGTAATACGATACTTGAACTGATGTCAAATGATGAGTGGACCGCGGAAAGTGACCAGGAATGGATTCGAGTTACAGCTGCAGGGATCAATGGTAAAAATAGTTTTGCCTTGAATTACGACTTTAATGAAACAGGTGTGACTCGTCTTGCTACGGTTACAATTAGGGCTGCCAACGCAAAAAATATTGTATATTCTTTTAAAGTGTCTCAAAGTGCAATATTTGATAAAGCGGTGCTTACGGTTGATAGATCACCGAACACATTCAAAGCAAGTTGGAATGGTGTAATTGGAGCACAAAACTATTTCATTGATGTGTATGATATCAATGAACAGCTTGTCGGTTCAATTGATGTAGGAGTGAATACGGAGTGGGATTTAGCCTCAGATCCACTATTTAAGACGCCAATACATGCAGGATACACAAAACTTGTTGTTCGTTCAGTGACTGAAAACGTAAATATTTTTTCTGAAAGTGATCAAGTGGAAGTCAATAGCCATTTTACTTCAGGTAAGGGGACAGAATCAGATCCGTATATAATTGGTGAAATGGAAAGCTTGTTAAATATTACGGATGCGAATAAAGTAGCGGTAAATCAAGGAGCACATTATAAGTTAGGATTTACGCCCACCCTGAATAGCGATTTCATACCGATATGTACACCTGAAAACGGCTTTAATGGAATATTCGATGGAAATGGCATTACTATTCAGAATTGGAGCCGTATTGCGCATCCAGATGAACGAAATTTTTCTGCTCTCTTTGGTGGTATAGGAAACCAAGGTAAGGTTCATAATATCAAATTCAAAGATTGCACTATTAAAATTGAATTGTCCCCGGCTTCAGGAAAAATCTCCAAGACGAATAATGGTTTTTCGTTTGTGGCTGCCGTGAGCAGAGGAGAAATTCATGACATCACCCTAACAAATTGTAGTATTTCAACCGAAGCTGGTGCATCTCCTATTATAGCGGGTACCATTGCGGGCATTAATTATGGAAGTATAATTAATTGTAAGACAACTGGTGGTGTTTTAAGTGCAGCTCCTGATAGAAACAAAAGTGATGAATTTGAATGTGGAGGAATCGCAGGGAACAATAATGGCCTGATTGATAGATGCCTTAATGATAAAACGGAGATAATTGGGATGAGTTATGTGGGAGGTATTGCAGGTAAATGTTCGGGTTCTACGATATCTAATACGGGCACGAATGCAAAAGTAACCGGAAACTATTACTTTGGAGGTATTGGCGGATATACGGATGGAACGGCGTCAAGTTTTAGCAATTGTTTTTTTTCAGGTACTTTGGTTATGGACGAACCTACAGGACAATCTCGTGGGGCAGCTTATATGGGAGGAATTGTTGGCCGCATGTATCGGGATAATGATTTAATAGAAAACTGTTTTGTTTCTGGAGATCTAATCGTAGGAGTTTCATCTTCAAGTTCAAATGTTCGCGTAGGTGGCTTAACAAGTCAGGTTTACAGAAACGGCAACACTGTTATAAATTCATACTTTTGCGGTTCAATTCAGGCTTCAGGCAAAGTGGATCTTGGGGGTATAGCAGGTTTGATGGATAACAAGACAAGTTTGGTTGAAAATTGCTATAGCACAGGGAAAATAATTAGAAATGAAGGAGTCACCGGTAATATTTATGATGCCTTTGGGTCAATGACAGCCAATCCTGTAATAAAAAATGTTTTTGCTTTATCGAACGGAGGAGTTGCATTTTCACCTTCGATAACCAGTAATACCACTAATTCAGGAACAAGGAGTGACGCAGAGTTAAAAGATCCGAACTCATATTTGGAATGGAATAATTTCGCATCTATATGGGAGTTTAAAGGAGGGAATTATGCTTTTCCTTCACTAAAAAATAATCCGCATAAGGGAAAAGGAGAATTGTAATAATCGCTACTGTTCCATTTAATTATTAATAATGTTGCAATTTTATAAAATGCCAGTATAATGAAATTTATTACTAAAATTACTATTTTAATTACTTCTTGGTTGTTGTGCTCAACATTACTCCTTGCACAAAAACCTATAGATAGCCTGAAGACATATTACAGCGGCGAAGTTCATAATGTAAAAAACTATCCTCAAAAATTTAGGAACAAGACTCCTAAAAATATTATCCTTTTTATCGGAGATGGGATGGGTGTGGCACATTTATTTGCCGGTTTAACTGCTAACAAAGGAAAATTGTTTATAGAAAATTGTAAATACATAGGTTTTTCAAAAACAGCATCTTCTAACCGATATGTAACTGACTCTGCCGCAGGTGCTACAGCTATTGCTACAGGAGTCAAAACATACAATGGAGCGATAGGAGTAGATTCAAATAAAAATCCTGTAAAAAATATTCTTGAAGAAGTTTCTGAAAAAGGAATGGGAACGGGCATTGTAGCTACATCCTCAATTACTCATGCTACTCCTGCTGGCTTTTCAGCGCATCAACTAAATAGAAATCAAGAAGAAGAGATAGCTGTTGATATTCTCAACTCTGGAGTTGATGTTTTTATTGGTGGGGGATATGATTTTTTTTCTAACCGGGAGGATGCAAGAGATCTGATCGGAGAGTTGATTCAAAAAGGTTATACTGTTGAACAGGAATTGGACAACATCGAGAATTTTATGGGAACTAAATTAGCTGGATTAACTTCACCTAAAGGAAATGGGCGAGTGGCAGAACGGGGAAACATGCTTCCAATTTCTACACAAACGGCCATTCATGTATTAAAGAAAAATAAAAAAGGTTTCTTTCTCATGATCGAAGGATCTTTCATTGATTCGGGTGGTCATGCAAACAATACGTCCCAGGTAATTGAAGAAGTATTGGATTTGGATAAAGCAGTTGGTAGAGCACTTGAATTTGCTGCAAGAGATGGGCGCACATTAGTAATTGTTACTGCAGACCATGAAACCGGAGGAATGACTGTTAATGATGGCTCATTTGAAACAGGAATGGTAAAAGGTGAATTTACGACATCCAGCCATACAGGTGTGATGGTTCCCATTTTTGCGTATGGACCGGGAGCATCAGAATTTATCGGAATTATGGAAAATACAGATATTCATTCAAAAATTAGAAAATTATTGTTGGGAAAATAAGCGAGTAGTTGTGAATTAAGTGCTAAGCCAGGGATTATATTTATTGTCAGGATTTTAGACTAAACGTGACAATTGTATTTTTGATGAATTCCCGATAAATCAAAACTGAATAGATTTGATAGGACTCTAGCTCATTATCTGATTTCTATGCATAACACTAAAATTACTTGAATGAATAGATTTTATTATAATTGCATCATAACATTATTAAGTATTTCTTCCGTTGGCTATGCTCAACAGAATGTTCTTGATTTGGCATCTAATGATTCTTTTACTATTGCAGTAATGTCAGACACACAATTGTACAAAGAAATAGAGACTGAATCTGAATCAAATAATGTAGGAGAAATAACTAATGAGGTCTTAGATTCACAAACACAATGGATTATTGATAATTTGGAAAATCAAAATATTATCTTTGTCAGTCACGCAGGGGATGTCGTTGATGTGAATTGTGAAAGTCAGTGGAATGTGGCAAAAAAACTTTTAAATAGATTACATGGAAAAGTACCATATGGTATTTCATTGGGGAATCATGACATGACTTCTACCGGTGATACCTATTTGTTTCAGGAATATTTCCCTGCTTCCATGTTTGAATCTTTTAATTGGTACGGCGGAAATTTTGAGAATAACACTAATAGTTACCAATTGCTATCTTCGAATGGTATTGACATTATCATCATTCATATTGAATGTAACGCACCTGACCGTGTACTCAATTGGGCTAATTCAGTACTGGGAAAATATTCGGATCGTCTTGCCATTATTATAACTCACATGTTTCTAGGTCCAAGAGAGATACCAGTTAAAGACACTGATTATTATGATAAACCCAAAGGTATGATGAAATGGCATAAAACCTTTGGAAATGAAGGTAACTCTCCTTATCAACTATGGAATAAATGTTTCAAGAAACATAACAATATCAAAATGATTCTCTGTGGAGATCAAAGTAGAACGAATGCCTTGTATCAGAAATACCTAGGCGAAAATGGCAATCCTGTCCATGTTTTTCTTAGTGATTATAACTTAAATCCAGGAGGAGGGCTGAGACTTTATAAATTCCTGCTTTCTGAGAGTAAAGTGAATGTTATTACATATAATACTATTGACGAGGCAATTGTGAAAAATACAAGAATTGTTCCCAATTTTACAGAACATTGCCTGACAATTACAGATTTTTTTTAAATTATTGATCTGCTTCTTTAACTTTTGTTATTTAGTCGGCCCTCATAAAGCATTTAGTTGCGTGGTTTTCAGTAAAATAAATTCATTTTTTGTTGTATATATCTGCAAAATTTTGTAAATTCGTGAAGTAAAACTTGCAGAAAAATATGTTGGAAAAGTCCAAAATAGATGGTCAGAGTTCACTGTTTTTTTCATTGGAAAGTACGTTGAACCACAAACACCCGTTATTTATTTTAGCCCATAAAGTTGATTGGGATATGTTCGAGAAAGCGTTCTCGCCTTTGTATTGCCCCGATAACGGCCGTCCTGCCAAACCCATCCGGTTGATGGTTGGGCTGTTGATACTGAAACACGTTCGTAATCTTTCGGACGAAAGTGTTGTGGAGCAATGGAGTGAAAACATTTACTACCAATACTTTTGCGGCGCACAAGAGTTCTTGCCTTCCGAACCCTGTACCGCATCCGAGTTGGTTCATTTTCGTCACCGCATTGGAGAAGAAGGGATTGAGTTGATATTGAAAGAAAGCATCCGCATCAATGGTAAAGACGGGGAAGACAAAGATGTTTACTTCGACACAACTGTTCAGGAGAAAAATATTACTTTCCCCACTGATGACAAGCTGGCAAAGAAAATAATAAGGAGGTGCTTGAAAATAGCAGAGGAAAACGATTTGACACTTCGTCAAACTTACACGCGCACATTGAAAAAACTCTCTTACGACCAACGCTTTCGCAACCACCCCAAGAATAAGGGCAAGGCAAAAAAAGCGGATAAAAAAGTAAAAACAATAGCAGGCAGACTTGTGCGCGATGTAGAGCGCAAATTAGACGATAAAGCATTGGATTACCGGGAGATACTTGAACTGTTTAAACGCGTGCTGGCACAAAAGCGGAACGATAAAAACAAAATCTATTCTCTTCATGAACCGGAGGTTTGTTGTATCAGTAAAGGCAAGGAGCATAAACCCTACGAGTTTGGGAACAAGGCTTCCTTTGGCTGGACAGCGAGCGGAGTAATTGTCGGAGCATTGGGATTTAGAAATGAATATGACGGGCACACGTTGGATAAATCCATCGAACAAGTGGAAAGATTAAGAGAAAGCCCGCCTGAAAACGGAATCGGCGACAGGGGGTTCAGGGGCAGAAACAAAGTCGGAGAAACAATTATCCACATCCCCAAACCCTTTTCAAAAAAGCTGAGCACTTACATGCAGCGCAAACAGAAAAAATACTTCCGTAAACGTGCAGGAATTGAACCGGTAATTGGCCACCTGAAAGCAGATCATCGTCTTTCCCGAAACTTTTATAAAGGAATATTCGGCGATAACATCAATATAATGCTTGCTGCTGCCGGTTTCAACTTCAAAAGGATGATGAACAAATGGAAAGTATCTTTTTTGTCTTATTTGGAGCAGGTGTTCCGGACAATTACAATGATGCCGAACTTGATTGCAATCGATAATAAAATTAAAAAAAATCAAAATGGGCTTTTTAAGGCTCGACTATTTAGTGGGTTTGCAGGGTGGTGTACCCAAGTAATTATAGATATATCATCGGATATTCCCTCGCTGTGCCAGGTGTTCAGCCCGACATGGTGGTGATATCCGCCGGCGGAGAGGAAGGCTGCAGACCTTCCATATCTCCGCGTGAAGGACTTAAACTGAAAGCAGAGCTGCCGCGGTGGCAGGTTACAACAATAGGGAGACCTGACAAAACATCTCCGGTAAAATCTTCCGCACGGGATATACACGGAGCATATTGTTGGGTAGATGTACTGTGGGATAAGCAGGCACCAGAAGATGGCTGATATTACCCATATAGGGATTACCGTAGTCTAAGGGGTCACTCGCGGTTACACTTAACTGTTGCCTGCATCCTATAAGAAAAAAGAGAAGGCTACAATTATTTTTGTAGAGATCGAGAAATATTCAAAATTTTGATTTACAGGTCCTCCGCCTCGTGCAACAGATCACGCACGTTGAGAGCTTTAGTGAACATGTTTAGTGAGCCGTCGGCCTCGACCGGCCACTCATCCTTAGGCTTATCCCAGTAAAGTTCTACGCCATTGCCGTCTGGATCGTTCAGGTAGATCGCTTCCGACACGCCATGGTCGCTCGCTCCACTGAGCGGGTAATCAGCCTCGAGTAGCCGCTTCAGGATTAACGCCAGGTCGCGACGGGTGGGATAGGCGATAGCGGTATGGTAGAGTCCCACACTCTCCAGTGGTGCCTCGGACATTCCCTCGCTGTGCCAGGTGTTCAGTCCGATATGGTGGTGATATCCGCCGGCGGAGAGGAAGGCTGCCTGCTTACCGTACATCATGGTGACCTCAAAGCCCAGTAGATCATGATAAAATGAAAGGGCACGATTCAGATCCGACACCTTTAGGTGAATATGTCCGATACGTACCTGTGATGGTATAACATATTTGCTCATAGGATATAATTTTTTCTTTTATTTTCATTCTCTTGACAATTTCATCGCCTTCACTTTTTTGATTTTTGTATCTAAAGAAGCTTCGATAAATGTATCAAAATAGTTGGTCGTATGCATATTGAACTTCTGGATTGATTACAATTGATTCGATTAAAGATATAACAAACTTGACCTCGAAAAGGATCATTCTCGGGCGTGATTCATCAGTTCAAGACATAACTGACCGATATTTTCCAATGCATGAGGAGGCCATCATAATTTCACGACTACTGGTGAATGAATTGCAGTTAAATGGCATCACGATGGACTATCTTGTTTGATTTTACAATAAAAATAGGTTTGTTCAGACGGAGTGGTTATCTTTGCAAAGAATTACTGCTTGTAACTCACAGTAGCTGAAGTTCACATAATACTTTCAATCTAAATCAGCGGAAATGATTGGTAAGACATCAGAAAATGATCTACTCAGGAGAATATCCGAAGGAGATCAGCAAGCATTTCGTCTTTTTTTCGACAGTCAATACCCGAGGGTAAATCGGTTTGTCAGTTATCTTATTAACTCCAGAGAGTTGAAAGAGGAGGTGATTTCTGATGTCTTTTTTACAGTCTGGCAACAACGTGAGAAGTTAGGTGAAATAGAGAACTTCAATGCTTTCCTCTTCACCATTGCCCGGAATAAGTCACTCGACTGTTTGAAGCGATCACTTCACACAAGGTCGATTGATGAAATTCCGCTGGGTATTGCCTCTTTGGATCATTCACCCGAAGATCGGTTAATCCATAGGGAGTTATATGAGGAAATTTCCAGTGCAATTGATGCTCTTCCGGAAAAATGCAAGTTGGTGTTTTTGATGGCGAAAGAACAGGGACTAAAATACAGGGAAATTGCAGAGGTGTTAAAAATCTCTGAAAAAACTGTCAATGCCCAAATGGTGATTGCACTGAAAAAACTGAATGCTGCCTTGCAAAAATATATGAAAAGTCTCTTCTTCTGACTCTAAATAAGGGTTTTCGTGTTTCAGTACCTTCTTCTGTCTTTTACCGTTATAGAAATTTTATCAATTTTTTTTAGTCTTCTTTAGATGTGTTTTGGATACAGGTCGTCTTTAAATGTAAATGGCCCTGTAAAATTAACATGTTTTGATATTGCAGCCAGTAGTTGAAAGGGAAGATATGGAAAGAGATCATTTCGAAAATTAGCTAATCAGTTTACCTCGATGATCAAGTAACTGATGAAAGAAATTAAATAAACATATATGAAAAAGATACATGTCGACGATCCGGTGCTTCTCTATTCGATTGCCTCCCTTTGCAGGAGAGAAGCGGATACTCATGCCTGGAATATTGTGAGGAAGTGGTTGTCTGAAGATGCTGAAAATGAGAAAGTCCTGGAATACTTAATGCATACTTCTTTTATGGGTGAGGTGGATGAAAGTGAAGCAACCAGAGACATGTTGTTCCTTAAGATTATGGAACGAATCAGGAAAAGTGAAGAAAATAGCAGGAGGAAGATACCCTTATTCGGTGGAAGGACAGGGAAAAATCAAAAACGTTCCATCGTACGATACGCTTCCACCGCTGCTGTCCTGCTTTTGCTGATACTTGGAGGCATATTTCTGTTTCCCAGACCTGGAAAAGGAAAAGAAATCGTGGTGTATGGAAGGCAAAATGAAGTCGTTGAAATAACGCTTAATGATGGTTCTATTATTGCTCTTAATGCCGGATCTACGCTGAGTTATCCCAAAACATTCCATAGAAAGGAAAGACGAGTCAAACTTGAAGGGGAGGCTTATTTTGACGTTACCCGAAACGAAAAGAAACCTTTTATGGTTGAACTTTCTCACGCTGAGGTAAGGGTGCTGGGAACACGATTTAATGTGAAGTCCTACGGAGAGGAAAAAAAAATTATAACCACATTGTTGGAAGGATCTGTCCTGTTTCGTCTGAAAGAGGAAAAGAAAGAACCGCTCCTGTTGAAACCTGACCAGCAGGTGGTATGCGACTTGCGTACGGGCACCTGCGTCCTAAATGAGGTGGAGACTGCCCTGTATACTACATGGAAGGAAGGAAGGCTCTATTTTGAGAATGTGGACCTGGATGAGATAGCCCGCATGCTGGAACGCCACTTTGGCGTACCTGTGGAAAACAATACTACTCGTATGGAAGGGCAGTACTTCTCCGGTATGTTTGAAAAGGAAACAAGCCTACTCCAGATACTCGATATGTTGAAGAGACACCGTGCCTTTGACTATGAGAATAAAAATGGTAAAATCAGACTATTCGATATATAAAACCATCAAAAACCCAAAACAACGTATGATTTATTATTTAAAAAAGATGTTTACCAGATGCCTGTTCGTCCGGAGTAAAACCGTGTCAACTGCGAGGGTCACACTCCTATTATGGGTGCTGAGTCTTACTTCGCTGACAGCCGGTTATTCGCAGAATTCCAGGATCAACCTCGACCTGAAGAATGAGAAAATCAAGGTGCTATTTCAGGAAATCAGGAAACAGAGCGACTACTCGTTTCTGTATAACAACAATGAACTAAACGACAACGAGAGGGTAAGCCTGACCGTGAATGACAAGTCGGTGGATGAGATACTCGATATTGTTCTCAGAAACAAAAATCTGAAATATGAGATTAAGGATCGGACCATCTTGATTTTCCGACCAGAGAAAGGAGAAGTCTCTTCGACTGCATCACAGCAGGCCAAGAAGAAGATCAGTGGTCGTGTGACTGATGCCCAGGGAGAGGTGCTGCCCGGCGTAGTGGTGCGCCAACTTGGGGATGAGAACAACGGAACAGTGACTAATATTGATGGTCTCTACAATATCACCGTGGGAGAAAAATCCCGTATTGAGATATCTTTCCTTGGTTACAGGACGGTGGAGGTGAACGTGAGCTCTTCCAGCATCTACGACGTGATCCTCCAGGAGGAGGTGAGCGAGTTGGATGAGTTGGTGGTTACCGGTTATGGGGAGCAGCGCCGCATCAGTTCCATCGGTGCGCAAACCACTGTTAAGAGACAGGATATTAAGGCTCCCTCAGCCAGTCTGAGCAGTATTCTCGCCGGTCGCCTGTCAGGCGTGGTGGCTGTACAGCGTTCCGGCGAGCCGGGTCGTGATGCAGCGGACATATGGATTCGTGGTCTGGCCACGCCCAACAGTTCCAACCCCCTCATCCTGGTGGATGGAGTGGAGCGTGATTTTAATAATATCGACCCGGAGGATATCGAGTCGATCTCCGTGCTGAAAGATGCCTCTGCTACCGCTGTCTATGGTGTGCGTGGTGCTAACGGGGTGATCATCGTGAAAACTAAACCGGGTAACATCGGTAAACCGGTCGTCAACATTGATTATTACGAAGGGGTGAATCGATTCACGAAATCTCCCGACTTGGCTGACGGCGTCACCTATATGAATGCTGTGAATGAAGCGCTCATCAACACGGGAAGAGCACCCAAATATTCCGATGCGTATATCGAGAACACCCGGCATGGTGTGGATTTGATTCTCTATCCCAACGTAGACTGGCAGAAAGAGGTGTTCAACGACTGGGGCCACCTCAGAAGAGTCAATGCCAACGTGAGGGGCGGCAGCCAGATGGCTCAGTTCTATGCTTCGGTGAGCGTTTACAACGAAACAGGAACCATCAAGACCAATCCGAATGAGAATTACGACTCATCGACCAGATATACCCGTTATAACTTCACCACTAATGTGAACATGCAGATCACATCAACAACAGAGGTGAACGTAGGTGCTCAGGGTTACCTGGCCGACGGCGATTATCCCGGTATGACCAGCGATGTGATCTTTGGATCGACCATGGAGGTGAACCCTGTGATGTACCCGAAGATGTTCGTGGTGGATGGGGTTGAGTATGTCCCGGGAGTGCATACCCAGGGGGCAGAGAGAAACCCCTATGCGGATGCAACCAAGAGAGGTTATCGTAAGACCATGGGCAACAGGATTCACTCCAATGTACGTCTGACACAGGATCTGGCGATGGTCACCCCCGGGCTGAAGGCTACGGCCATGTTCGCCTATGACGTGAACTCGTCCCGTAATACCGCCTACAACAAGCGGGAGAACACCTACTACCTGGCAGACAGGAACAACCCCTATGACGTAGACGGCAATCCCGTACTGACCACTACATGGAACCAGGGATCGAAGGTACTTTCTTTTGGAGGTAACAACCTGCAGGGAGAAAGGAAGGATTATCTCGAAGCATCACTGCAATACGACCGGATCTTAGGTGATCACCGCGTGGGTGGAATGCTTATATATACCCAGCAAGGACGGAATGTGAACCATGCGGGAAGCATCATCGATGCTATTCCCTATCGCCTGCAGGGTGTGGCGGGACGTGCCACCTATTCCTGGAAAGACCGTTACTTCGGTGAGTTCAACATGGGTTACAACGGGGGTGAGAATTTTCCAAAAGAGAAGCGCTACGGTACCTTCCCAGCCATCGGTGTAGGCTGGGTGACCTCCAATGAATCATTCTGGAAACCTCTGGAAGAGACGGTGCCTTTCTTCAAGATTCGCTATACCAACGGTAAAGCGGGTAACAGTACCGTGGGAGGCAGAAGGTTCATGTACCTCGACCAGTATGAATGGACCGGTAACTACCGATACAACTTTGGAGGACAAATCGTGGATGGTGTGCGCGTAGTGAACCCTGCCACCATGCTTGAGTGGGAGGTTGCCCACAAGCAGGACCTTGGCCTTGATTTGAAGATGTTCAACAACGACCTGAGCATTACCTTTGACCTTTTCTATGAAAAGAGAAATCAGATCCTGCTTGAACGATCACAGTCACTTCCCAACTTCGCCGGATTCCAGCAGGCACCCTACGGTAACGTTGGGATTACCAGGACAAAGGGCTTCGACGGTGACCTGGAGTACAACAAGGAAATCAACAAGGATTGGAGGCTCACCCTGCGCGGTAACTTCACCTATGCCGATCCGGTATGGGTTGACAACGATATCCCCGACAAGGCATACCCATGGAGAAACAGACAAGGATCCAGCCTCGTCTCTCAGGAAGGATTCACGGCCGAAGGTCTCTACACACATTCCGATATCGATGTGATACAGGCATGGCTATCATCCGACAGGTCGCAGCCTCAACCCTTTGCAACCCCCTACAACACCTCTCTCGCCCAACTTAAACCGGGTGATATCATCTACAAGGATATGAATGAAGATGGTAAGATCGATGACAACGACATTTCATGGATTGGCAACGGAGACATACCTAAAATCAACTATGGCTTCGGTTATAATGTTGAATACAAGGCGCTATCCTTAGGAATGCTCTTCCAGGGAACAGCCCATGCCAACCGCTTTGTGGGTGGCATCGTGAAGCCGTTCAATGATACGGGAGGTGGGAATGTCTATGGAAATATCGAGGACAGATGGACGGAAGAAAATCCCCGTCACGACGCTTTCTATCCTCGCCTGGCCTACGGAAACGACCAGCCCGGGAACCAGAACAACTTTGTGAACAGCACCTGGTGGCTCAAGGATATGAGCTTCCTCCGCTTGAAGACTGTCCAGATAAATTACCGCTTACCCGAGGCTTGGAGTCAGCGCGTCGGCGTTAACAGCGCTAATATCTATCTAATGGGGATGAACCTTTTCACTTTCTCCAAATGGAAATTATGGGACCCCGAACTGAATACCGGTAATGGTAATAGCTATCCCAACTCAACATCATACACCGTTGGTATCAACTTTAACTTTTAATTATACAGCAATATGAACTACAAATATATATTGATTTTCCTGCTGCCGTTTTTTTTCTCCTGCAGTGACTACCTCGATCAGGTGCCACAGGATATTCTCACGCTGGAGAAAACATTTGAGTCAAGAGAATCATCATTAAGATACCTGGCATCGGTTTATACCTATATGCCCGATGAGTTCGACCAGCGCTCACCCGGTGGCGGACGTGGTCAGGGAACTGCCGGCGCATGGGTCGCTGGCAGCGATGAGGCCGAATATGTATGGGAAAAACATGCATCCAATATCGTAACCAACGGATCCCTCAACCCCTCAACAGGTTTGGTGGAGACCTACTGGAACAAGTATTACAAGGGCATCCGTACCGCTACCATGCTGATTGACAATCTACACCTCTGTAAGCTTCTCTATCCGGGAGACTATGAACAATGGGTTGCCGAAGCACGTGCCGTCAGGGCGATGTACTACTATTACCTGCTGAGACTCTATGGTCCGATACCCATTCTGGATACACCCCTGTCAGAGCAGAGCTCTTCTACTGAGTTGCAGATCCCGCGAAACAGCGTGGAAAAGGTAGGCAACTATATCCTTTCCGAGTTGCAGACGGCGATTGAGACGGGACTGATTGATAACATCAAGCTTTCGGGCAACCACACCTCTGCCGACAAGGGACTGGGACATATCGACCAAGCTATTGCCAAGGCATTTAAGGTGCAAACCCGCATGTTGCTGGCTAGCGATCTTTTCAACGGATCAAACGCTTATTTTGCCAACCTGAGTAATGAAGACGGGACAAAGCTGTTCCCTAACTACGACAGTGCCCGAAAAAGACGGTTATGGGCCGATGCCGCCAGGGAGGCGAAAGAATTTATTGACACCTACGTAGGCAAAGGATATGACCTGACCCGGATCTACACCGGCGGGAAGCTCGACCCCTATCTCTCCTACAGAGAATCGATAAGAGGGTATCATTCCGAGATGACCAATTTCTCGAATACCTCCACCTCGGCAATAGAGATGATCCATTTCAGGATTGATTCGCCCACTGATATCCTGCAATACGACAGAACACCCAAGCATTTTGGTGTAGGTAGGGCAGCCTATGAGGCATCGAGTGCACTCGGAGCATCACAGGAAATCGTAGATTCCTATTTTATGAGCAACGGGCTCAAGCCCATCGTCGGTTATGAATCGGATCACAAGACACCGTTGATTAACAACAATTCTGGTTATGTGGAGGAGGGATTCAGTAACAGCGACTACCTCGATCCGGTAACGGGAAGACTCTTTGCCCCGGCAGGCGTCCTGAACGCCTGGGTAAACCGTGAACCGCGATTCTATGCCGACATCACCTTCGACGGCCAGCGGTGGCTCAACACCAGTGAAGGTGTCGTTTACACTTCTACCCAGTTTAGTGGTAACTCCGGAAAAGGGGTGGGCAGCTCGAACGACTATACGAAAACAGGTTATGTGGTGAGGAAATCAGCTCCCCTCGGTAACTGGAGAGAGGGGAACAGGATCAATATCCAGCTGCGTCTGGCGCAGATCTACCTTGATTATGCCGAAGCACTGAACGAAAGCGATCCGGGTAATCCCGATATCCTGAAATACGTAAACCTGATCAGGGAGAGGGCAGGGATACCTTTGTACGGCGGCGATCTGCCGGTACCTTCCGAAATGAGACAGGCAATCCGTGACGAACGTAGGGTTGAACTGGCATTCGAAACCAATCGTTACTTCGACGTGCGTAGATGGTGCATCGCAGAACAGACAGAGAACAAGCCTATCCACGGGATGAACATCGAGAAGAACGGTCCGGATTTCTTTAAACGGACAGTGGTGGAGAACCGTATTTTCGAGAAGAAGAACTACTTCTTCCCCATTCCGGAGAGAGATATGAATATTAACAGAGCCCTTGTACAAAATACAGGATGGTAATAAAGATAAATTAATCCAAGAATCGTATGAAACGAGTGATCAATATACTGTTTTTATTGACTCTTCTCCTTGCCCTGACCCATTGTGCAGAGGAGAAAAATGAGATTGTGAGAGAGAACAATACAGTGATCCTTCCGCTCGGAGATGCGCTTGAACAGCTCAAACAGCTGCGCGATGGCTCCGTTTATGGTGGAAGAGAGGGGATGTATCCGGGCGAAAGCAAGTTAATCCTTAGCGATGCGATGAAAGAACTATCGCAGGTGATTCTCCGGATTCACAACGGTGAGAGTGTCTCCCCGCAGGAGACCGAGGCCGCCATAGCCGCTACGGAAGCCGCTATGGAAGCTTTTAGGGCTACCGTGCGCACCGAGGATCAGCCTGTGCCTGCCGAGCTCTTTGTTGACGGTATCGACGGGGGAGGGTATATTAATTTTGGAATCAACGCCAATTATTCCATCTTCGGAGACTCCGACAATCAGCAGTTCACTGTAGAACTGTGGTTCAAACAGACCAAACAAACCGGTTTCGGAGCCATCCTCTCCACGTTCTACGAAGGGAGCGGCAGGTACGGATGGATGATTAACCACTGGAACAACAATATGCGCATGGCCTACTCCATGAATACCTTTGAACCACTGATTGAACCGGCAGGAGGCTACAACACCCTCAATGAGTGGGTACACCTGGCAGCTGTCTATAACGACAATGGGGTGGATGGTGAAATGGATGGTGAGAATCCTGTCTTCGTCAAATTCTATATCAATGGTAACGTAGTATCGCGCAAGACAAAACCGACCGGTAAATATTATGCCGGCAACGGACTTTCCAACTTTCCGATGATCGGATTTGCTGCATTGACCAGCGACGGAAAACCTTTCCGACGTATATCAGGCTACATGAAAGATATGCATATCTGGAGAACGGCTAAATCGGGTGACGATGTGCAGAAGATCATGAACCGGGAGGTCGTGGTAACCGGATCGGAGAGCGATCTGGTGTGCGGATGGAGTTTCGACGCCGCACCTAGGGATAACAGTAAAATTCCCGATCTGACGAAAAAACATTTCGCCTCGCTGCACGGAAAATACGAATGGATTGAGATAGATTAAAATATAATATCATATGAAATCAGCAAAAATATTATCCGGGTTATTATTGCTGCTGTCGGTGGGATTCACGTCGTGTAAAGACGACGTCTCTTCCGACTGGGCAGACAGGCAATATGTACGTATTGAGAAAATGGCGGTTTCGCTCACTACCGGTGAAAAAATCATCCTGAAAGCGAAGATAGACTCTGTGAGCAGTCTGAACAGATCGTTCGTATGGAGTATACTGGATGAGAGTATCGCCTCGGTACAGACAGACGCGAACAACAGGGTTGTGGTGACTGGCCTGAAGGAGGGATCAACTCTGATAAGGGTGGAATCGACAGACGGGGAGCTGAAATATTTCTCCGATCTGACCGTATCGGGACAAAGGGTGGTGAAGATCCTGACCATCGGCAACAGCTTCTCGGAAGATGCAGTAGAGAACTATCTCTACGATCTGGCAGGTGAAGCGGGATACACCTTGAGGATCGGTAACATGTATATCGGGGGATGTAATTTGGAACGACACTGGGAAAATGCTTCCCGAAACCTGCCGGTCTATCAGCTCCGTCAGGTCAATGCCGATGGTAACCGTACGACACTCAACAATGCCGCCCTCAGGGAGGTGATCGCGGGTGAGAACTGGGACTATATCAGCTTTCAGGAGGTGAGCCAGCAATCGGGACAGATTGCCGGCTATCAGGAGTATTTGCCGAAGCTGGTGGATTATGCCAAAACACTGACCACAAATCCTGATGTGAAATTCCTGTTGCATCAGACATGGGCCTATGCAAGTGATTCGAACCATGATGGCTTTGCCAATTATGACCGCGATCAGCAGACCATGTACAATGCCATCGTGGGCGCTGTCTGGCAGGCGAAAGAACTGACAGCGATTGATAGGGTGATCCCTTCGGGGACTGCTATTCAGAATGCCAGGACCAGTTACATCGGCGACCGTTTCACCCGTGATGGGTATCATCTGAGCCTTACCCTGGGACGCTTTACTGCGGCCTCAGCCTGGTATGAATCGATATTCGGTGATGTAGTGAACAACACCTTTGTCCCGGCAGGTTTTACTGCATATGATACACAAATGGCCAAGACAGCCGCAGCTGAGGCTGTAAGGACGCCGAAAGCGGTTACAGAGCTGACTGGGTTTGCCTATCCGGAGCCCAACGAATTTAAGCTGGAGAAACCACTCTACATCGACTTCGGTCCTGATATGACCATGGGTAATTTCAACAACTTCAGAAGCCCCGGCGATATGAAGCTGAGTAATCTGAGGGATGAGGCAGGTGCTGATTCCAAATATGCCATCGAGGTGACAAAGCAGTTCCAGGGTACCTTGTCGAGAGGGTTACAGAATATTCTGGGTATCCCTACTACCGCCTCGGAAGACATGTTCTTCAGCGACGGAAAGAATTACGCCGAGAGTGGTCTGATGCTGACGAACCTCAACCGGAATCAGAAGTACACGTTGGTGTTCTACGGAACGATCAATGACCACGGCACCGAAACGGAATATACCGTCAACGGCAAAAACCAGGGTGTGGGTTATCTCGATAACGACAACAACCTGGGACGATGGGTGGTGATCGAAAACATTGAGCCGGCCGATGATGCCACCATCTCCATCACACTGAAACCGGGACCCAACAACATCCACAATTCCCGGTTCTACGGAGTGAACGCACTAATGATCTACCCGGAAGGAGTACCTGTTCCTCGGAAGATGAGTGAGTTTGTCCTTCAGCAGCCGATCTACATCGATTTCGGACAACGTGCTGCAGGAGCTCCCTACTTCCACTTTGCCGCTCCCAACAATGATCCTCGCTTTAACCTGCCGGATGCACAGGGAAATAATACGGGCATATCGATGAGTGTGACAGCAAGGTTCAACGGTGAGAACCAGTCGGGTGCGTCCACCAACACACTGGGATTACCGGGTGAGGTGAGCAGTGATGCTTTCTGGAGTGACGCCTCCAACGCCACCAGCGGTTTCACACTTTACAACCTTAACCCGTCGCAGAAGTACCAGTTCCTTTTCTTTGGATCGAGAGACGGGGTGGGTGACAACCGCGAAACGAAGTATGTAGCCAAGGGTGCCAACGAAGGATCGGGTGCGCATAACGCCTCCTCCAATAAATCGAACTTCACCATGGTGAGTGGAATTCAGCCGGCAGAAGACGGAACCGTAGACATCATCCTGTCGGCTGGTCCCAACAATAATAATGGATCCAAATACTTTTATATCAATACAATGATTGTAATGCCCGATGGCTTTGTTCTGACAGGCATATGAATGATAAAAAGGGAGTAAGGGGTGTTCGACGTGGAGAAATTTTGTATAATACACGGCCGAATACCCCTCGTTTTGTTTTGAACGATATATATCTAACGAAACGACTTTTTATTTCATCGGATTCACTTGCTGGTTGTTATAAATTTTTATATCTTTGTTTATCAACCAAATAGTTTTGTAAAGAAAAGTTTATGAAGAGAAAAGTGTTATTTTTTGGATTGGCGGCGATGCT
>Ga0228535_1002354_pt1 | contig 18806 bp, 19 predicted proteins | sample SJ1metagenome_FD_168457 | JGI IMG/M metagenome (GOLD analysis project Ga0228535, IMG submission 168457) | Enriched culture of PCE-dechlorinating microbial communities from Ithaca, New York, USA - SJ1 | ecosystem: Engineered > Modeled > Simulated communities (microbial... > Unclassified | place... | reverse complement strand
TCCTGTGGACGAGCGGAGAGAAGGAAACGGCGATGAACATGGTCATGCTGTACAGCCTGAACTCGAAGCTCAAGGGATGGTGGGACGAGGTAACGCTGCTGGTGTGGGGTGCTTCGACAAGGCTGCTGGCTGAGGACAGGGAAGTGCAGGATTATCTGCGCACCCTGCAGGAAGCGGGCGTGAAGGCAATAGCCTGCAAAAAGTGCGCGGAAAACCTGGGCGCGGCGGAGAAGCTTGAAAGCCTGGGAGTGGAGGTTTTCTACACCGGGCAGTACCTTACCGAAAAAATTCAGGCGGGTGAAAAAATCCTTTCGGTGTGATCAGCGAACGTCCCGGGCAGCCAGCCCGGAGCAGGCCGGCCGAAAATGATTTTTTCTTCCGGAGTTACGGAATCATGCCGCCGATGCGCGGGGTCCAGTTGAGCTGCCTGACTGCGAGGTGTCCGTCCCAAAGTGACAGGACATGGACGCCGCAGTAGTCCTGGCGCATCGAGAAGAGTTTCTTCCAGGGGATTTCGAGAATGGTAAAAATCAAGGCCTTGAAGACACCAGCATGGGCGACGACGAGAATGTCCCCCTCCTGCCCGCCGAGGATGGACTGAAATGCGGGCCAGACCCTTTTCTGCACGTCGAGGAAGTTCTCTCCCCCCGGAGGGCGGAACCCGGCAAAGTCGTTCCCCCGTGCCTCGAAATTTTCAGGATCCCGCTCCATCATCTCCTGCATGGAGCACATTTCCCACTCGCCGAAGGCGATCTCCTTCAGCTCCGGAATGACGGCGGACGGGAGCCCCCTGTCCCCTGTGATTATGGACGCGGTCTCTTCGGCACGCTTCATGCCGCTGTGGAAGACCCGGGCAACGGGCAATGACGCAAAAACTTTTTTCAGGCCGGCAGCCTGTTCTTTCCCTTCCGCGGAAAGGGGCAGGTCGGTCCTTCCGAGAAAACGCATCTCCCTATCGGGCAGTTCCGGCCGTCCGTGGCGGACGAGGTACACGGTCGATTCCATGGGTCCCTCCCTGGCTATTCTCTTTCCTGTTTGTTCCTGACGGTTCATAGGGTACAATAAAGCCACAGAGAATACCAGCGAAAGGAGACTACATACCGTGGAAAAAACACTTTTGGTCACATGCCATGCACCTGAAGCCGTCAGGGCCGCCATAGAGGACGGCCTGGCAGGGGCGGCGCGCATTCTGTTCCTTGAAGATGCCGAACCTGAAAGCCGTGCGGCAGTGCTTTCATCTGCCAATGCCCTCCTCTCGTTTTTCTTCAACAGGGAAGTGAAAGAGGAGGAGTACCCTCTTCTGGAGGAAACGGAGCTTTTCCAGTCCATTTCCACCGGGCTCGACTTCCTTCCCTTTGAGCGGATGCCGAAGAAGATGACCCTCGCATGCAACGCGGGCGGGTGGGCTCCCCAGATAGCCGAGCATACCATCGCCCTGCTCCTTGCCCTTTCCAGAAGGCTGATCCCCCTCCACAACGACCTCGTGAAGGGGGTGTTCAACCGGCAGGGATACGCTCCCATGAGCCTTCGGGGGAAGATAATGACCGTGGCAGGGTACGGCGGAATAGGGCGCATGACCGCAGACCTGGCCAGGGGATTCGGCATGAAGATCCGGGCCCTGAACTCCAGCGGAAAGACGGATGGAAACGTGGACTTTGCGGGAACGCTCAATGACCTTCATTCCGTCCTTCCAGATACGGACGTGCTGCTGCTCTCCCTGCCGCTGAACAGGCATACGAAGGGCGTGATCGGGAAGACCGAGCTCGACCTCATGAAGAAGAACGCCATCCTGCTGAACGTCGCGAGGGCGCCGCTGGTGGTGGAGGAGGACCTTTACAACCACCTGAAGGAGCACCCGGACTTCCAGGCAGGGCTTGACGTCTGGTGGAAGGAGCCCACCTGGGGCGGCGGGAATTTTGCCCTCGACCATCCCTTCCTTGAGCTTCCAAACGTCGCCGGATCGCCCCATAACTCGAACCGGTGCGAGAACGACATGGTGACTGCATCCCGGGCTGCGGCGGCAAACGCGGCGGCGTACTTCAGAGGAGAAAAAATAAGCGGTCTCATACGCCGCGAAGACTATATCGAATGAGAGGGAAAATGCCATGGCTCGCTTCACCATCGCAACATTCAACGTGAATTCTGTCCGGAGCCGGATGCCGATCCTGCAGAAGTGGCTTTCGGAGCACCGGGTGGACGCACTCTGCCTCCAGGAAACAAAGGTCGTGGACGGGGATTTTCCGGAGGCTGACTTCAGGGATATGGGATACCGCTGCCTCTACCGGGGCGAGAAGTCGTACAACGGGGTGGCGATCCTGACGAAGGAACCGCTGGACGGCTTCGCCGTGGGATTCGGAGACGGAGAAAAGCCGGAGGGGGAGACGAGGCTCCTGAGAGGACGAATCGGCGATTTCTGCATGGTGAACACCTATATTCCCCAGGGGAAGGCCATCGACCATGCGGACTACGTGTACAAGCACCGGTTCCTGGACAGGATGAAATCCCTTTTCGACAGGGAATACCTGAAATCCGAGAAGATCGTCTGGGTGGGCGACATGAACGTGGCCCCCACGGATATTGACGTCACGAGCCCCGAGAAGAAACGGGAGCATCCCTGCTTCGCCCCGGACATCCAGGAACACTTCGAGGACGTGAAGGGCTGGGGGTTCATTGACCTTTTCCGGAAATACAGGCCGGATCCGGGTGAGTTCTCCTTCTTCGACTACAGGGTGAAAAACTCGCTGGAGAAGAACATCGGCTGGAGAATCGACCACGTTCTGGTGACCCCTTCACTGGAGAAACACGCGGTGGACTGCTGGATCGACAGGGATCCGAGGGGCTGGGAGAAGCCCTCGGATCATACTCCGGTCCTTGCGTCTTTCGACCTGTAGGCCGCCATGTTCAGGGACTGCATTTTCTCAGATCCTCCAGTGAAGGGGACGACGGTTTTTCCTTCGTGGAGCGCTCTCACCCTGAAATCGGCAGGCTGCGACCTGTACGGAGTGATGTATCACCCGGGAGGCGGGGGGCCTCACCCGACAATGGTGCTGTTTCACGGGTTCCCCGGTACTGAGAAGAATCTCGACCTGGCGCAGGTATTCCGGAGGGCCGGTTTTAACACCATCGTTTTTTCCTACCGGGGGGCGTGGGGGAGTCATGGGAGTTTCTCCTTCAGCAACGTGGTTGAGGACGGCAGGAACGTGACGAACTGGCTCAGAAGCGCGGAAGCCCGAAGCAGTTATGCCGTGGACGGAGAAAAGATCGTTCTGGCCGGACACAGCATGGGCGGGTTCGCCGCAGTCAAGACGGCCGAGGCATGCTCCTTCGTGCAGGACACGATTTTTCTCTCGGGATGGAATATCGGCCTCGACGGGCAACGGTCGTCCTCCGATCCCAAAACGGCGGAAAAGCTGCGGGGCCTTCTTGATCTGAGCTCGCAGCCTCTTGCCGGGACTACTTCCGATGCGCTCCGGGATGAGGTGATGGAGCACCGGGAAGCGTTCGACCTGAGGAACTCGGTTCCGTCCTTCGCAGGAAGAAACGTGCTGCTTGTCGGGGCTTCACGGGATGCCATAACGCCCCCGGAGCTGCACCACGACCCCCTGGCCGAAGCTTTCCGGAAGGCGGGAAACGTGAAAGTCGCAGAGGCGATGATCGATGACGACCATGGGTACTCGGCCTCACGGATCCGCCTGGCCGAGACTATCCTGGCGTACCTGGAGAAGCGGGGCTACTGACCTGAATACCTGAAAAGGCCCTCCGTTTGCTGCGGAGGGCCTTTTTGCGTGCCGCTATTTTTTCTGATTCAGCAGTTCCTTCACTGCGGTTCGGATGTCCGAGGGTTCCCTTCCGAGAGGCGTTCCCGCCTCCTTCAGGGAGATGTTCTTCGGGGTGTCAGCAGGCCATCCGGCTTTCTCGAGTATTTCCGCGGCGTCGAGTCCGTAGCCTGCCGCCACGTCTTCGAGAGTGGCGCTTCCCTTCAGTTCGTCGGGATTCGCGGGAACCTCCCTGACAGGGGCGGGGGCCTGTGAAGGATTCGCTGCGAAGTATGCCTTGATATCCTCCTTGAGCACCTCGTCGTTCACACCTTCGATCTTTTTGATGGAGACGTCTCTCGGCGTATCCGCCGGAAGTTTCGCGATCTCGAGGACTTTCTCGGGGGACAGTTTTACCTGCCGGGCCACTTCATCGATGTTCATCCATCCGAAAACGCCCTCTACCGGATCCTTGAGTGACTCAACCGAAGTCGAGGCGAAGGTCTGCCAGTACCCTGCAACCTTTGCGGTTCCGTATGCGCCGAAGAACAGCGCCACGCCCAGCACCCCCACGAGAAGGGCGGAGAGGGTTTTTTCCCCGGCGAAGGAGAAGAAAAGGGTTTTTTCAACGGGGCAGCTTTCAGTGCACCGGCCGCATGAGATGCAGTCGGCATCGGTGACCTTGTCCACCTCCATGGGTGCGATCCCCATGGGGCATGAACGGGTACACTTGCTGCACTTGATGCAGGTTTCCACGTCTCTGGAGATCTTCGTCAGGCTGAACTTCTGAAGAATTCCGAGTGTTGCGCCCAGGGGGCAGAGATACCGGCACCAGAACCGTTCGATGAACAGTCCCGCGCCGATGACAAGGCCGAAGAGGACGGCAAAGGCCCACGGGGTTGCGACGATCTCATCCCATCCTGCAGTCAGGTGCATCCAGGCGGCCCAGGGGTCGTAATCACGCCATGCCAGCGTTCCAAGAGTCCACGTGTAGTACAGTATGACGGCAAGGATACCGTATTTCAGCATCTTGAGCGCGCTGTCAAGCCCGCGGGGAAGCTCTTTTTGCTGTATCCCCAGCTTTCGGGCGATTCCCGCCGAGATTTCCCCGATGGTGCCGAGGGGGCAGATCCAGCCGCAGAACACGCGCCCAAAGAGCAGCGTCATGGCAATTACGGCGCCGAATAAGACGAGCGCGCTCGGAGCCACCCTGCGGAGCCATGTCCCGGAACCGAGCCAGCTGTAGATGCTCTCCAGTCCTCCGAACGGACAGAGGGCATCCACCGTTGGAACGCCGCCCGGACCTCCTCCCAGTACCTGGTGCTGGTATCCCACCCACGTTATAAACGCCAGAAAACCGAGCATGACCGCATAGCGAACCTGTTTCCACCCGAACATTCCGTATCTCCTCCTTCTCAATGGTGTGGAAAGACCAGCACATAAAAGGCCGGAACTTCATTGTAATAAATTACCCCTGGTGAGTACGTATTTTTACTGAGCGACCTCCTTGTTCCCGGTTCACTCGGGGCTTGACCTTCTTCTCTCTCTTGAATAGTATTATAACTCAGTAGAGAGTAAAAGAAGGGAGCTAAAAAAATGGAGAATATAAGAAAGCCCGTGAAGACGGTCTCCGGACGGAGAACCACCGACGGTGCGGGGGTACGTCTTGTGCGGGTCTTCGGACACCGGAACGTGGAGGACTTCGACCCCTTCCTGATGCTTGATGCCTTCGATTCCACCGATCCCGCGGATTACGTAAAGGGGTTCCCCTGGCATCCGCACAGGGGGATCGAGACGATCACCTATCTTATCAGCGGAAGGATCGATCACGGCGACAGCCTGGGGAACAGGGGCGCCATAGGGGACGGCGACTGCCAGTGGATGACCGCCGGCTCAGGGATCATCCACCAGGAGATGCCGAAACAGTCCGCAAGGCTTCTCGGTGCGCAGCTCTGGCTGAACCTTCCCGCAAAGGACAAGATGTGCCCCCCGAAGTACAATGATCTTGCAAGCAGCCGTATTCCCCGCCATAATGGGGACGTACAGGGGAATCGACGGGGCAATGAAGGGGGAGTACGTGGAGCCGCGGTATCTTGACGTCTCCGTTGCGGGGGGCGGAAGGTGGACTGCGGAGACGGACGCCGAAGCGACGGTTTTCGTCTACATCGTGGAGGGCGAAGGTGTTTTCGGTCCGGCCGGCGGCAGCCCGATACGGGAGAAGAACGCCGTTCTTTTCTCGAAAGGGGATACCTTTTCGGTCCAGGCGGCAGCAGGGGGGATCCGGTTTCTGTACCTTGAGGGAATGCCCCTGAATGAGCCCGTGGCGTGGGGCGGCCCCATCGTTATGAACACAAAGGAAGAGCTGGACCAGGCCTTTCGGGACCTGGACAGCGGAACCTTCATCAAAAAGTGATCCGGGAAGCGTTCCTGAGCGGGGATGAAGAAATAGGGAGGAAGGGGGATTTACCATGATACAGGCAGGAATTCTCGTGTATCCTGATGTGGAGGAGCTGGATTTCGTCGGTCCCTTTGAAGCGCTCTATGCGGCTAACGCGGTGGAGCCCGGAAGCATCTCGGTGATGACCATCGCCTTTCAGGACGGGCCCATCAAGGCAGCCAACGGCCTCAGGTTTCTGCCCGACGGGCCTGCGGACTCGTGTCCTCCCCTTGATGTGCTCGTTCTTCCCGGCGGGCCCGGGAGGCGTATCGCCGTGAAGGACAAACGGGTGACTTCGTTTGTCAGGGAGAGGTACGAGCAGGTTCGTTTTATCGGAACAGTCTGTACAGGGGCGTTTCTTGCGGCTGAGGCCGGCATTCTGAAAGGGAAGGCTGCCACGACCCATCACAAGTTTTTCGACGAGCTGGACTCTCATGAAGGGGTGAAGGTGACGGCGAAAAAAGTGGTACAGGACGGCAGAGTTCTTACTGCGGGCGGGGTCAGCTCGGGGATCGATCTTTCCCTGTGTCTTCTCTCGCTGCTCTTCAGCCCCGATTTCGCACGGGAAGCGGCGGAGTACATCGAATTCCCCTTCCGTCCGGACACGTTTTTCGAGGTCTAGGAGGCTCATGATGGATATTTCTGATCTGGCTGGAAAACGGCCTCCCCATACCATGCTTGCGAACATTCCCCGGCTCGTGTCCGCTTATTACACCAATGCGCCCGACCCGTCCAATCCCCTGCAGCTCGTGTCCTTCGGAACGTCGGGGCACAGGGGATCGTCGCTGAAGGGATCGTTCAACGAACCCCACATACTGGCTGTCTCCCAGGCGATCGCCGAGTTCCGCGCGTCCCGGGGAATAACAGGCCCGCTGTTCCTCGGCATGGATACCCATGCCCTGTCCGAACCGGCTTTCCGTTCAGCAATCGAGGTCTTTGCGGCAAACGGCGTGGAGACGGTTGTCCAGCAGGGAGGAGGGTATACCCCGACGCCGGTCATTTCCCACGCCATACTGGGCTGGAACCGGGGCAGGGAGACAGGGTCAGCAGACGGGGTGGTGATAACCCCTTCCCACAATCCTCCCGAGGACGGGGGATTCAAGTACAACCCGCCGTCAGGGGGGCCCGCCGACCCGGAGATGACCGACGCCATCCAGGCACGGGCAAACGAGATCCTGAAGGAGGGGGGTGCGGGAGTGAAGCGCATGCCCTTCGAAAGGGCCTTTGCGTCGGCATCGGTGAGAAAGCACGATTATATCCATCCCTACGTGGAGGATCTCGGGAACATCCTTGACCTTGAGGCAGTCGCCGGATCGGGGATATCCATCGGGGCAGACCCCATGGGCGGTTCCGGGGTTGCCTACTGGGACGTGATCGCGTCCCGGTACGGCCTGAAGCTGGAGGTGGTGAACCCTGCGGTCGATCCGACGTTCTCGTTCATGTCGGTGGACTGGGACGGGAAAATCCGCATGGACTGCTCGTCGCCCTGGGCCATGGCTGGACTGGTGGGTCTCAAGGACAGGTTCGACGTCGCCTTCGGAAACGATACGGACTTCGACCGGCACGGAATCGTCGTTCCCGACCGCGGACTCCTGCCTCCAAACGGGTACCTTGCAGTGGCGGTGGACTATCTGTTCACCCACCGGCCCGGGTGGAGCCCGGACGCCGCGGTGGGCAAAACACTTGTCTCCAGCTCCCTTATCGACAGGGTGGCTTCGGCTGTCGGCAGGAAATGCTTCGAGGTCCCGGTGGGGTTCAAGTGGTTTGTGGAAGGACTGCTGGACGGCACCCTGGGATTCGGGGGAGAGGAGAGCGCCGGCGCATCGTTCCTCCGCAGGGACGGGACTGCCTGGAGCACTGACAAGGATGGAATCATCCTCACGCTCCTCGCGGCGGAGATCCTTGCGGTCACGGGGGAACATCCCGGAAAACGGCTTGACGGCATAACCTCGAGACTGGGGGCTCCATTTTACGCCAGGATCGATGCAGCGGCCTCACCGGAGCGGAAAAAATTGCTCAAGAAACTTTCACCGGAAGCCGTAAAAGCGGATACCCTGGCGGGAGAGCCTATAATCGCCAAGCTCACGGCTGCACCGGGAAACGGGGCCCCCATCGGAGGCCTGAAGGTGACGTCGGAAAACGGCTGGTTCGCCGCCCGCCCCTCGGGAACGGAGGATGTGTATAAAATCTACGCTGAAAGCTTCCTGGGGGAAGATCATCTGAAGCGGATACAGGAAGAGGCAAGGGAAATGGTGGACGGGGTCTTTTCGGCGGCAGGCGTCTGATGCCCGGAGAGGGGACTCGTTCCGTAATTGACTTTGAAAGGCTCAGCAGCAGGGGAACATCAATGGGGAAGGATCACCCCGCAGCTTCCCGAAAAGACGAAAGCCGTACCTCCCGGGAGGTACGGCTTTCGTTCAAACTGGTGTCATCCTTCGTCCTTTGCGTTTGATCTTTTCTTCATGACGATCATGACAATACCGATAACTGCCATAATTCCAAGCCAAATGATGGTGGCGTTATTCACAACATCACCTCCTTCGTTCTTGGGCAGGCTGATACGAAACGGGGCGTCCAACTGCACGATCCAAAATTCATGGAAAGACGCAAAACGATCTGGATCGAGGAAAATATTGAAAAGCCCTGAATTGTTAAGCCGGATTCAAATTACCATAATTGACGTATCAAAACAACCCAAAATCGAAAAAATCACGCAATTTACTATTCCCTAAATTCAGAACTATATCATATGGTAATTATTTGCCGCAGTCATCCGAAATGCTGTTTGAATACCGCAGCCTTATTCCATCGAGAATGACCCGGGCTCCAAGCACAATATCCTCCAGGTCAGCTTCTTCCTTCTGGTTATGACTGATACCTTCTTTGCATGGAATGAAAACCATGCCGGCAGGAACGAGAGGAGCGATCTTCATCGCATCGTGACCGGCACCGCTCGCCATTTGCCGAAAGGAAACGGAAAGCTCTTCCGCAGCCCTGGAAAGTGAGCGGATAACTGACGGATCAAGGGAAACCGGATCCATGGACGAGATGGTCTCAACGTCGCAGAGAATCCCTCTGGTGTCTGCCGCCGCCTGGACGGAATCCTTCACGGCTTTTACCGCCCTCGAAATGCTGTCTTTCAGGATGCCGCGAATATCGATCCGCAGTTCGACCAGTCCCGGAATGACGTTCAGGGCGTTCGGTCGCACGTTTGCGACGCCGACGGTAGCCACGGTGGCATGGTGTTTTTCAGCATTCCCTGCGGCCTCCACCGCGAGGATGATCTCCGCTGCAGCGCAGAGACCGTCTTTTCTCAGGTCCATGGGAGTTGCCCCGGAATGGTCCTGCCGTCCGTGAATGGTCACCTTCAGCCTCGTGGGGGCGGCTATAGCCGTCACTATACCGATCGACTGGCCAGATTCCCAGAGGACCCGTCCCTGCTCAATGTGAAGTTCTGTGAAGTCGAGCATTTTTTCCAGACCGCAGACGCCGGGGGAATATCCTTTCCTGGACATGGCATCGTAGAGGCTGTCTCCCGAGATCGACCGTGCGTTTTTCAGCTGGGCGATATCCACGCTTCCCGCCGCGACTCCGCTTCCGGCAGTGGAAAGTCCGTAAAGGCTGGACTCCTCGGCCCTGAAGACAGCTGTCATAACGGGAAGGTCAAGCCCGGACGACAGGATCTCCTCCATAACGAGGAGTCCCGCGAGGACACCTGCCGGTCCGTCATAAAGCCCGCCCTGGGGAACTGAATCGAGGTGGGATCCGATTCCGTGGCACGGGGTACCCTCTTTGCCTGGAAATGAAATGTACATGTTGCCGATACAGTCCTCACGTACGTTCAGGCCCATTTCACCTGCAAAACCCGCTACCTTGAGGAACATGGCATCCTCTTCCGGAGAGTAGGCCAGTCGTGTGACTCCGCCCTCAGGGTCTGCGCCCACGGTTTCCAGTTCCCGGAACCACTTTTTCAGCAGTGCAAAATTCATGGAATTACCTCCTGATGATTGAGGCCCCTGCGGGGATCCTCCTGTTTCGAGAGATGAACGGTTATACGTCATTTATGATATTCTGATACAGAAAACCAAGCTTCAATGGAGAAAAAGAAGAGTGAGTAGAATGAAAAAAATGGTTCTTCTGCTTCTTGTACTGGCGCTCATGTGTACGGCAGGGGCGGCCGCCGCCCACCCGCCCCCGGAGGTAACCCTTTCCTGCAGCAGGGATGAGGGGATACTCAAAGTGGATGCACCGCATTCGGTTTCCGATGGTAAAAAACATTATATCAATTTATTCACTGTTTCAGTGAACGGTGAGATCATGTACACGCTGGAGCCGGCCTGGCAGGTCGATGGAAAAAACTCACTGGCCATGTTCCAGGTTGGGGATCTGGCCGCAGGGACTGTCGTGGAGGTCGAAGCGGTCTGCAGCAGGGTCGGGAAGAAGAAGAGCACGCTCACAGTGGAATAGGACGGGTTCACAGACGAGTATCCCCGGCGCTCCCTTGAGGGGCGCTTTTTTGTTTCCCTGCAGGAAGGGGGTAATGAAAAAAACAATGATTCCGGGAAGAAGTTGTACAATAAATAAAGAAGCTTTGTAAATCTTATTCTTTAAGGGGGAATTTGGAATGAAGTGGATGAAACGCTTTGCCGGAGCAATGCTTTTGCTTGTTCTGCTCTCGGGTTGTGCGCCGGCTGCCGATGTGGAGTCCATGGCGGCTCAGGTGTACCAGGCAGCTGTGGAAAAACGTCCTTTCCCCGTGCTGACCGTTGATAATCCAGGGATGACGGAGGCGGATTCCTACGCCGTCCAGAAACTCTACTCGGAAAAGCTGCTGGCTGGAAAGCGCCCTGCAGGATTCAAGGCGGGACTGACTACCGAGGCCACAATGAAGCGTTTCGGTTCGGACGTGCCCTTTGCGGCGGTCCTTTTCCCCGACGGGTACATGGATGGCTCGTCCGCGGCACCCGTGGTGAAAAGAAGCGGTTTCGGCACCCTCATGATAGAGTCGGAGATAGGATTTGTCCTCGGGGAAGGGGTTTCGGCACCCCTGAAGGATATCGATGAACTTAAGGGGAAGATAGCTTTCCTGGCACCTGCGATCGAACTACCCGACCTCTCGTTCACGGATATGAAGGCCCTCAGGGGGATCGACATCAATGCGGCGGCGATCTCGTCAAGGGCATTCATTCTGGGGAAGCCCGTTCCGAAAGAAGAAGCTCCCGACATTAACGGGCTTGTGCCGGTACTCGCCCTGGACGGGACGGAAGTGAACCGGGGCACCGGATCCGATGCGCTCGAAGACCAGTGGAAGGCCGCTCTCTGGCTGGTGAACAAAATGGTTGAAGAGGGGTGGACCATGGAGAAGGGGGACGTTCTGCTCACGGGTGCCCTTGGAAACATGATCCCCGGGAAACCGGGAAAGTACGAGTACGACGCGGGAGCGCTCGGCAGGATCAGTTTTACGGTGGAGTAAAAGGGGGGCTGTCCCGGGAGGGATATCCTTCTGAAGCAGGAGCCCTCCTGGATTCGACTGGAACGTAAAAAGCCGGTTTTTCCCGGAAAGGAAAGACCGGCTTTTTTGATGCCTGAATCCGGCGGGACCTTTTTATTTCAGTTTCTCTCCAAGGTCTTCCAGGCTGCAGTCGACCCAGCTCAGCCTGTGAGCGGCAAATGCGGCGGTGTACTTGAGGCCGCTGCCTGTCATGACCAGCACTGCGGTCTGCCCCTCGGCCGCTGTCCCATCCGCCCTCGCTTTCCTGAGGCACGCCAGGGGCACACATGAGGCAGGCTGGCCGAACAGGCCGCGGTGCGCCATATCGGCCTGGGCTTTTACAATCTCGTCCTCGGAAACAGAGACCGCGACGCTGTTGTATTTTCGCAGCTCGGCAAGGGTCCTGTTGCCGCTGGGAGGGAAGGGGTTCTCTATGGCATGGGCGATGGTGTGGGGGGACGGAACACGGGAAACTTTCCCGGCTCCTGCCGCAAAGGCGGTAGCGATCGGAGAGCAGCCCGCGGCCTGGGCACAGAGAAAACGGGGCATCCTGTCCGTCATCCCCGCCTTCAGAAGGTCTTCGAAGCCGTTGATTATTCCCCGGATGTTCCCGCCGGCGCTGGTAGGTACGACCACCCAGTCGGGGACGGAGAATCCGAGATCCTCCGCGATCTCGAAGGAGATCGTCCGGGAGCCCGCGGCCCTGAATGGCACGTCGGAGTTCATGAAGTAAATGCCCCGCTCCTCTCCGAGCCGGAGGCTTTCGCTGTAAAGCATGTCATAAGCGCCCTGAACGCGGAGCAGTTTCACTCCGTAGATCGCGACGGGAGCCATCTTTTCCTCCGCCATGTCACCCTTCACCAGTATGAATGTTTCCATTCCGGCCGCTGCACCGAAAGCCGCGACGGAGGCGGCCATGTTGCCCGTCGATACTGTTCCTATCCGGCTGTATCCCAGCGCCCTCGCGTGGGCGACGCACGCGGCGGTCCCTCTGTCCTTGAATGACCACGAGGGGTTTGCGCTCTCGTTTTTTACCCTGACATCAGCAAGCCCGAGTTCCGAGGCAAAGGCTTTCTCCTCCACGAGGGGAGTGCCTCCTTCGCCGAGGGGAACCCACTCGCTGTTCTCGAAGGGATAAAAGGCGGAATAGCGCTTTGCCTGGCACCTCTGGCTGTGATCGATCCCGGAACCGTCCCAGGAAAGGTCCAGCGGCTCACCGCATGAACAGCGAAAGACGGGCTTTCTGGCATCATATTCCGCCCCGCAGGTCTTGCACCGGAAAAGAGCGTTTTTCATTATTTTATCCTCCCTGCTCTCCATGGTTGAGTGTAACGAGACGTCATTATCCTAACACAAGAGCGGTGTCCATCGTGAAAAAAAGAGGCCGTTCCCGAAAAGGGAACGGCCTATGATATCAAAAGAAACTGTATGCCTCTTCTGTCACTTGTTCATCGCAAGCACGTCGTTTACCATTTTGATGAAGAATTCGTTCAGATCCTTTGTCACATCCTCTCCCTTTTTGACTCTCTCCCTGATGTCGTAGGCGAATGCTCTCCACAGGTCGTTGATGCCGGCCTCGTAAAATTCACTGTACCTGAAGCTTCCTTTCTGCACGGAGTACACAGTTCCGTCGGCAAGGGCTTTCGGGGTGTCCTTTGCCCCCATAAAGAAAGGAATGGAGTAGCTGTAGGCAGGAAGGGTCACGAAGATGGTGGTCAGTGTTTCAGGGAATTCGGGGTCGATGACGATGGTGGCGCTGGACTGCGCCCTCGGGAAATTCCACATAGCCGGATGTTTTGCCGCCTTGGGGGAATTTACCAGCTCCACGGTGATTTTTCCATAATTCTCGACCAGGGTATCCTCAGGGGTACCGTAGTCGTTTTCCCTGTGGACGGTGAAGTAGATCCCTTTCCACGATTTGCCGTCCTTTTCCAGGGCAGGATCCATCTGTTCCTCGATGATCTTGTAGCAGTCGTCTGCAATCTGGAGGATTTTTCCCCTTGCATCCACGAACAGGTAATTCGTGCCCCATTTCCCGCTGGCGAGGTATCCCTTTTCAGCAAAGGAGTGGAGTGCTTCCTTTGCTTCATCAACGTTCTTGCAGTGTTCTGCGATGTAGCGGGGAACATAGTGGTTCATGAATCCGTCGTACTTCGGCGGCGTGACGAAGGGAAGGGTTCCCTTGTAGGAGCCCACGTAGCACTCCCTGTTCTGCCACTGGGAGGGAACATCGGCGCCTCCGGCAAGCCCCTTTTCATTGACGAAGAAGGAAATGCCGGTGTCCGCGGTACCCATCTCGCCGAAAAACTTGTACGGCTGCCTGTCAGTTCCCTGGACGCCTGTGATCCGCTTGAGGTAGCCTGACTGAAGGTCAGGAGCCGTCTCACGGGTCTTGTGAAAAATGATCTGGCCGTTCTTCGTCGCCGGAGGCGTGACGGCAAAGGTCGTGCACCCCACGCCCTTGTACAGGAGGGCTAGATCCCTGTACCTGCCGAAGGTGAAGGGATGTACAGCTCCCGGTCGATACCGGCGGTATCTGCAATGGCGTTCAGCTCATCGATCCAGTAGGAGCATCCGATCTTTTTCGAGAGATCGATGGAAAGCTTCGCGAAGCTCCTCAATTGTTCTTCCTTGCCCCCGGCCCGGGAAAGAAATGCGTTGAAAGCCTTTATGATGGATTCTTTGTTTGTCTCTCCCCAGAGCTTGCCCACTTCCGCCGCGCTTCCCTCAAAAACGAGAACGTCCCCGGCAGAAGAGGGATTGACGCCTGTCGAACCGATCAGAAACAGAACAATGATTCCCCACACAAGAAAACGCTTCATTGCCATTCCTCCTTTTCAGTGAAGTGAAGCTGTCGCTTTTTTGAAAGCCAGGGAGGGATATGTTTTCTATTCCACGAACCTTGGAAGGTACTCCCTCTCAAGCTCCCTGAACATTTCAAAACCCACGAGATTCTTGAAATCAGCGAACGGTGCCACGAGTTCAGTCCTTCCCTCTGCGATCCTGTCGCCCTTTATGGCATCGAGGTAGTCCGTCATTCCCTTTACAGCCGCGAACAGGGGGCCTACGGGAATGCTGACCCTTCCCACACCGATCTCCCTGAGCCTGTCAATTGAGACCAGGGGTGTTTTTCCTCCCGAAACGGCGTCCATGAGGTTGATGCTCACGGGGGCCCTGATCTCTTTCACCGCCTGCTCGATCTGCTCCACTGAACGGGGCGCCTCCACGAAAATCAGGTCTGCCCCGGCCTCGGCATAGGCATTTGCCCGGCGAATGGCCTCTTCTATTCCCGCGACAGCGATAGCATCAGTACGGGCGTTGAGAACGAAATCAGGGTCGATCTCGTCTTTTACAGCTTTGCATGCCTTGATTTTCAGCACCATTTCCTCCAGAGGAATGATCTGTTTTCCCTCAAGGTGGCCGCACCGCTTCGGGAATACCTGGTCCTCGATGTTCATTCCCGCAGCCCCTGCATTGATAAACTCTCTCGTGACGTACATGGCGTTGATGCTGTTGCCGTACCCTGTATCGGCGTCGGCCATCACGGGTACTTTTACTGCCTCAACGATATTTTTCGTAAAGTGGACCACGTCGCTGAAGCCTATGAACGCCATGTCCGGAAGTCCGAGATAGGTTGCTGAAAGGCCGAATCCGCTCACCTGGAGGGCCCTGAAGCCGGCCTGTTCTATGAGTTTTGCAGAAATGGCGTCATGAGCTCCGGGGCAGACAAGTGCTTTTCTTTCGAGGATCATGTTCCTGAGCAGAGTTGTTTTTTTCATTTTTTATCCCCTCTCCCGAGTGAATTCAGTTCTTCTCCGACCCGGCAGTCCCGTTGTCCGGGAGAATTTTTCTGTCGATAACGAATGCAGTTCCGACGATGGCAAGCCCTATGAGCGAATGGGTTGTTCCCGGGAAAAGAAGAAGCATGCCGCCGATGACAAACGAGATGCATCGTACGGGGTTCAGCAGGCATTCCTTGTGGCTGAACATGCCGTACGCTATGGAGACCGCCCCTATGAATCCTGTTACGCCGTGGCTGATGATGCTTGTCCATGGGGCCCTGCCGACGAGCGCGGGATTAAGGGCGAAGAAATAGGGGAGGATGAATGCAACGATCCCGAGCCGTACCGAGAAGAATCCTGTCTTGACCCAGTTTGCCTTTGCAATTCCCGCCGCTGCGACAGCCGCTGTGCATGTGGGAGGCGTCACGCCTCCGAGTATTGCCCAGTAGATAAAGAAAAGATGTGCCGCCACGGGGTCAATGCCAAGCTTGAGAAGGGGGGGCACCAGGATGGATACGGAGAGAACATATGTGGGGACCACCGGCAGGGACGTGCCCAGAAGAAAGGGAACCACGGTGGCTATAAGCAGTGAAAAGTAAATGTTCGTGCCCCCGACCTGCAGAATGACTCCGCTGATCTTCGGTGCGATGCCCGTCAGGCCGATGAGGTTGACCAGCATGCTCACCGATACAAGAATAGGGACTATCTGGGCGACATCCCTGCCTCCTTCGGAGAGGGCCGATACGATGAGCTTCATAGTCTCCTTCATTTTCCTTTTCAGGATTCCCACCAGCAAAAAGACTGCAAGGGCCGAGACGCACGCGTAAAAACCTGCCAGCTGAAGGGGCTGTCCGATGGCGATAAGGTACAGCAGGACGCCTGTTGGGACGATAAGTCCGGCGATTCTTTCAAGGGTAAGGATGTCTTTCCACTTTGGGATCTCCTCGGGTGGAAGTTTGTCGATGCCCATTCGCACTGTCCGGAAATGGACTCCGCTGAACACCCCGGTGTAGTACAGCAGGCAGGGAAGGAGGGCATACCCGATGATCCGGAAATAGGAAATGTTGAGAAATTCGGCCATCATGAAGGCGCTGATGCTCATAATTGGGGGAGTGATCCCACCCCCGGATGACGCTATGGCCTCCACGGCGGCAGCAAACTCGGGTCTGTACCCAAGCCGTTTCATCAATGGGATCGTATAGCTGCCTGTGACCATGACATTCGCCACCGAGCTTCCCGATATGCTGCCGAAAAGTGCGCTCGAGACCACGGCCGCCTTTGCAGGCCCTCCGGTGTACTTGCCTGTTATGGCAAGGGCGATGTCAATGAATGTTTTTCCTCCCCCGGTGGCTGAGAGCAAAGAACCGAATATGATGAACATGGAGATGAACGTTGCCGACATGCCCGTGACGCTGCCGTATATTCCGAGAGGGGAGTAGTAGAGAGAGTTGATAACGAACTCAAGGTTGATCCCCTTTAATTTCCACATTCCGGGGAAGGATTCCCCCGTAAATATATATCCCAGCAGGAGGATGACCATAAGCGGTATGGCAAGCCCCACAGATCTTCGGGCGGCTTCCAGTACGAGGAGCATGAGTGCTCCTCCCAGAGCCAGATCCATGGTTGTTGCCCCGGTGGTTCCCACATAGATATCCAGTGCCTTGAAAAACGCATTCAGGTTTGCAGCAAGAAGAACAACGATCAGGAGGATATCGAAAATGGAAATCCCCTCGTCGGCAGGCTCATCTTCCCTTGAAGCGCGGAACGGAAAGTAGAGAAAACCGATGGAAAGGCCGAAGGCCACGTGGATCGCCCTGAACTGTATGTCGAGAAGACCCGTCAGGTAAATCGGGGCCAGGAGCTGAAAGACGGCGAGGAAAAAGCCGAGAGTGAAGATGACTTTTGTCTTGATCCGGCCAATTGAAGAAAAGCTCACAGTTCATCCCTCCCGCAGGGGGCCAGGCTGCGCAGGGAACGCGCAGCCGGCCGAGATAAGGGGCAGATGGCGCTATTTCTTGTACTCCGGAGGAATGAAACGCTCCGGAACGTCGATTCCCTTTTCCTTCGCGTACCGTATGAGCCCCGCGTGAGCGGGTACGACGTCTTCTCCCGCGTTCTTGAAGTAGTCTCCCACCGGGTCGAAGCCCTTTACGGGACCGTAGGCCGCGGCAATCTCATCGAAGCCTTCCACGTAGGCCTTTACGATCTGGTAGCCTACCTCTTCCGGCATGGATGCGGTGGAAACTGCTCCGGCGATGGGGCACTCTTCCCAGATAGGGCCGACATCCGGAAATTCCTTGATGCTTCCCTTTTCACGCTTGAGGAAGGTCATGTAGGGGATCTTCTCCTGGATCTTCTTCACGTCCTCCTCGGAATAGCCCACGACGGTGAGCGGTGTCGTGAGGTTGACCTCTATGAGGGAGGCATCAATGTTATTGAGCCCGCTTGATTTCTGGAGGCCGACGATCCTGTTCTCCTTCAGTGCGGTTATTGCGTCTCCAAGCGCCGATGGAACGAGCTGGATGGTGTGTCCGAGGATCTTGTCGTACTGCATGATATACGCAGCAGATGCCGAGCCGGGAATGCCGGGGCAGAACCGTTTGCCCTTGAGATCGGCAAAGGACGTTACCCCCGAATCTTTACGGACATAGAGCCGGTCGGCGAAGATGTTTCTCAGGAAGAGCCACCTGACATCCTTGAACTGCTTGCCTTCAAAGCCCTCGATCCCTTTGTAGAGCTGAAGCGATCCGGGAAGGTCAATGGCCATGGCGAAGTCGAAGACCCCGGAGCTGATCTTCCTGAGGTTGTCCATTCCGGCCCCGCTCTCCACCACCGTGACCTGAATGCCGTTATCAGCCTTGTTGATGACGTTGGCAGCTGCCACGCACCAGGCATAGACGCCCGAAGTGGAGGATGTGCTCCCCATGTTCAGATGGACCTCCGCATTCGCTGTCACCGCAAATAGAAGGACTGCCGCCAGGACCGCAATGATCATTCCTGAAAAAATACCCTTCCTGAATTTCATTTTCATATCCCTCCTGTCCGTTTTTCTCTTTTTCGCCTTTGAGAAAAGATCTCCGCAGGGGTACGCAATTTCTCCTCCCGAACCACTCTCCTTTCGTTTTTCCTCCGGGGTCACCGGGGAAGGATGTATTTTCCGTTCTTTTTCAGATACTCAACGAGCCCGCCTTCCCTCAGTATGTCGAGCATGACGGGAGACAGGGGCTCAAGGGGTATTCTTTTTCCCTTTTCTGACAGTTCGACATAATTCTGCCCGATATTGACGGTGAGCGTGTCGTCCTGGGCGATGCCGTCCGTGTCGCACAGAAAACATGGAATGC
>Ga0228535_1002352_pt1 | contig 18820 bp, 18 predicted proteins | sample SJ1metagenome_FD_168457 | JGI IMG/M metagenome (GOLD analysis project Ga0228535, IMG submission 168457) | Enriched culture of PCE-dechlorinating microbial communities from Ithaca, New York, USA - SJ1 | ecosystem: Engineered > Modeled > Simulated communities (microbial... > Unclassified | place... | reverse complement strand
ATTCCCCTGCTGACCGGAATTATTGGATGGTGCCCGTTATATACCCTGTTACGCATCCGCACAAATAAAGCCTGAGTGAGCTTCAAACCATGAAATATGAAGTGATCCAAAAGAAAATCCAAGCAAACCCGGCTGTCGTGGTAGAGTTTTGGGCTCCCTGGTGCGGACCTTGCAAGATCATGACCCCTCAACTATTAAAGGTTGAAAAAGAATATGCGGACCGGGTGAAACTGGTCCGCATAAACACTGATGAAGATGTGGAAATCGCCAGAGAAATGCGGATCATGTCCATTCCCACCATCCTGGCATTTCAAAATGGACTGCAAGTTCTCAGGAAAACAGGCGCACTAAATCAGGAACAGATACAAACCGTGTTTGAAGCCAGTCTGAACGGAAAACCTGCATCGGGTGGATCGATCCAGACTCGTGAAAGGATTCTACGCATCGCAACATCCGCCGCATTATTAATGATTGCCGCTTTCACCGGCTACCCGTGGTATCTTCTGGTTGTAGCCGGGATCGTATTCTTCACGGCGGTATATGATCGCTGCCCCATTTGGAATGCAATCAGCAATGCATGGAAGAAAAAACAGGCTTGATGTGTCTTATACAGTGTGTACAATCATGATTCCCGAAATTGTATAATAATCAAAAACAAGGAAGTTAATCATGGAATACAGACATTTGGGAAAAGCCGGGCTTAAAGTCAGCGCTTTATCACTAGGCGCCTGGGTTACCTATGGCGGACAGGTGGGAGAAGAACCTGCAGAAGAATGCATGCGCGCAGCATATGATGCCGGTGTAAACTTTTTTGACAACGCCGAAGCGTATGCTCGAGGCAACGCGGAAACAGTTATGGGTAATATTCTCAAGCGAACTGGATGGCGCAGGGAATCATACATTGTATCCACTAAGATCTTTTGGGGAGGAGACGGACCCAATGACACCGGGTTGAGTTACAAACATATCGTCGAAGGGGTAAATAATGCCCTCAAAAGACTGCAATTGGAATATGTTGACCTGCTATACGCACATCGCCCCGACCCTGAAACCCCGATTGAAGAAACCGTAAGAGCAATGGATTTAATCATCCGGCAGGGTAAGGCATTTTACTGGGGAACATCTGAGTGGAGCGCAGCAGATATTATGCGCGCTGATGCGATTGCCCGAAAGTACAACCTGACTCCGCCCAGCATGGAACAGCCTCAATACAACATGTTCTGGCGGCAAAGAATGGAATCGGAATACCTTCCGATCTTCAAAGAACTCGGTTACGGCACTACAACCTGGTCGCCCCTCAACTCAGGCGTGTTAACTGGTAAATACAACAAAGGCATTCCTGAAGGGAGCCGATTGGCTATGCAAGGTTATTCCTGGTTGCGTAAGGAAGTTACTGCTGAAAAAATCGCCACCGTGGTAAAACTGGAGGAGGTCTCAAGGAAGCTGGGGTATGCTATATCTCAGCTCGCACTAGCCTGGTGTTTGAAAAATCCCAATGTATCCACAGTCATTACTGGAGCCAGCAAAGCTGAACAGGTAAACCAGAATCTCAATGCTCTGGAAGTGGTTCCTTTGCTCACTGAGGAGGTAATGTCTGAAATCGACACAATCCTTGGCAATAAACCAGAATAGATTATCGTACTCAATCTACCGGTGGAGTGGAAGCTGTCTCCACCGGTTTTTTTATCTCAATTACGGGCAGTTGATAGGGTAGCTGGATATTTGATCCTGTCAACCAGAATTTCTCTTTGTAGTAAACCAGTATCGAAAGTGAAGCTGGATCTACAATCACCCGTTGAAAATGCTCAAATGGGATACCCATAGCTCGAGTGATGAGCATTTTGATACAGTCAGAATGAGAAAACACCACAACTCTGTCGCCTACTTTGTGGCTGGTAATTATCTCATGCAAGGTTTTCCAGAGCCTATCCCAGGCAGAAGTAAATGATTCTCCATTAGGGAATGAATTTTGAGATGGATTTTCCCGTATCTTTTTCCAGTGTGGGTTTTCGTTTAACGTATTAAATGGTACGCCTGTGAACTCACCGGTGTCCATTTCAATCAACCCGGGTACCATTTTTACAGGCAATCCAGTCATTTCTGCCAGAGGAGCGGCAGTTTCCATTGTCCGCTCCAGCGGGCTGGCATAGATGGCATCCAGTTTGATATGTTTCATGCTCAGAGCTACCAGCCTGGCTTGTTCTTTGCCTTGCTCATTTAAGTGCACTCCAGGCCGTTGCCCGGGTAAAAAGTTGCCGAGCGAGTCATTTGCACCATGTCTGATAAGATAGAAAATCATTGCTTTTGCAGCTCCACTGTAATGGCATCCAAACCGAAATTGTATCCGGCTGACAAATCATTCTTTTTCGTAACTTTAAATAGCATCTGATGGGTGCCTTTAGTCAGATAATACGGTCCCAATCCAATCGGACCGGACGCATAAGTGAAGGGTGCATATAAATCGACATAATCATTCACAAGAATGTCATCCACTTCCACTTCGAGGACTCCATAATCAGGGGATTGTGTGGCAAATAATTTCATCAGGTAAACTCCATCCTGATCCACACTAAATTCGATCATAAGAGCTGATCCATACCCGGCAACCACATGCAATTGTTTTCCCGCACTCCAGTTACGGGCACTGTAGGGGGTCATATCCATCACCGATGAACTGCTCCAACGATGTTCAAGAATGGTAGCATTTTCCAATTCGAAGCCCTGTTTCAAATTACGATTGCTCGGCATTACCATTCCATTACTGTATCTCTTTGCAAGCATGTATCTTGCCCGGGCGATCTGCTCCGCTGTGAGAAGTGATCGTGGGTAATAATTAGACATCAGATTGCCGCGGCTGATGGGTATGGAGGTATTGGAAATCGCCAGAGCTTCCTGCACGCCACATTGATATTCGGCTCCAGAAATTGCCAGATCAGGGGGAGTATCTTTAAAAGTATCACCATCAAAAGCAGACAGATTATACCCAGAGCGGTTATATGCATCTTCTGCGCTTTCCATATCGGGATATTCTTCGGCATAAGTATTTCCCAGACCTAAATAATGCCCAATTTCATGCGCCAGGCGGGTATCATCCCCGCTTCCACAAATATCATCCCCTTTGATTGGGAGGATGCCAAAATTGTAATCCCACCAGAAAAAATTTCCACGTCCAGCTGACTCATCAACCGGTTTATGCCTGACAAACATAACCAGTTTGTCTGGATATTTTGCGGCAATTTCGTCAGCCAGGTCCATCTCCTCCCGCCAGCGGAGGTCATCCTTTGCCAGCATATTGGCTATCACTGTCGATTGCACGAAATCAACATCCTTTTGTGGATCAAATAAAAAACGAATGCTGGCTGGGGCGAATATTTCATTCGCCCGGTTTACCTGTTGAATGATCTCATCTACCGTAATATTTGCCATATTCTGACCATCATCATCTGCAACCCTGATTACCTGGATGTGAGCAGAGAATAACTGCAATTCAAGATTATGCGCCGGAAAAACCTGGATGAATGGTGTCGGTGACGGTTGAGGTTGTGGTGTGCTGGTTGGGGGGAGCGAAGTAGGTTCAACCACTGGAGTGGACGCTGATATGCCTGCACAGGCAGTCAGGCACACCGTTAGTAACATATAGATGAGCTTTTTCAACATACCATCCTCCAGAAGAAGCTGAAAATCTGGTTTGTCTGTATCTGTTCTTCGTGCTACTATGAAGACATACAGACGTTATCCATGTTTATGCAATTTTCTTGCCTTTTTTGTGCTATCTTTCATCAGGAGGAATAAAGTGGATCAGTACAGGGTAAAACCAAACAAGCCAATAAAACTGAAAGAAATGGATGCCAATGAAACAGGTGCCTTTAAAGGGGGTAAAAAGGAAGGATTGGCGGCACTTGCAGAATTGAATAAACAGCTCGATAAGTTGCAGGAAGTTCTTTATGCGGGACATAAAGAAAGACTACTCATCATCATTCAGGCAATGGATACCGGTGGAAAAGATGGTACGATCCGCAGCGTTTTTGATGGTGTCAATCCACAGGGTGTAAAGGTTGCCAGTTTCAAAGTGCCGACTGCCATTGAATTGGATCATGACTATCTCTGGCGTATCCATCAACATACACCTGGCAAGGGTGAAATTGTCATTTTTAATCGGAGCCATTATGAAGATGTTTTGGCAGTGCGAGTACATAAACTCGTACCAGAGAAAGTTTGGTCCAGAAGGTATAACCACATAAATAATTTTGAGAAGATTCTTGTGGATGAAGGCACAACCATCCTTAAGTTTTACCTTCATATTGATCAGGATGAGCAGAAAGCCAGGCTACTGGAAAGAATTCATGATCCAACAAAACAATGGAAGTTCAACCCGGGTGATATTGATGAGCGCAAACGATGGGATGATTACATGAAGGCATATGAAGACATGCTTTCTAAGACCAGCACGCACTGGGCACCCTGGTATGTGATTCCTGCCAACCGCAATTGGTACCGTAATCTTCTCATATCTACCATCATCGTAGATACTCTTAAAAATCTAAAGCTTCAGTATCCACCAGTTGTAGAAAACATAGAAAGCTATATTCCAATCCTGGAAAATGAAAGCGAATAAATCATGTATTAATCCTTGAGATAATTGAATACCAACAAATCAAACAGAGAGACCCTAATGGATTTTTTTGCCCGGTGAGAAATAACGCCGGGCAACTCATTTATAATGGAATAAGGATTACCACTAAATACTTAGAATGTTTGTGCTATAATTGAAACAATGGACCTTTTTGATCACTCTCTCCAGGACAGGTTGAAAAAGGAAGCCCCTCTGGCTGCCCGGATGCGTCCGCGTAACCTGGATGAGGTAATAGGTCAGGAACATATTGTTGGGGAAGGAAAACTACTTCGCAGGGCAATCCAGGCAGACAGGCTGTTTTCATCCATCATTCTTTGGGGTCCACCCGGTACCGGCAAAACCACGCTTGCATCAGTAATTGCGCAATCCACACAATGTCATTTTGAGACAATATCTGCAGTCCTGGCAGGTGTTGCTGAGCTTCGCAGGGTGATTGAAGATGCCATCCAACGCCGTAAGTTGTATCAAACACGTACCATCTTATTTGTAGATGAAGTCCATCGCTGGAATCGGGCACAACAGGATGCCCTGCTCCCGCATGTAGAAAGCGGATTGCTGACCCTGATCGGGGCAACCACTGAAAACCCCTATTTTGAAGTAATCAAAGCGCTGGTTTCGCGCAGCAGAGTATTTCAATTAAATCCCCTCACTGAAGAGCAAATTGGAGAGTTACTGGCTAGAGCCATCTGCGACCCCGAACGTGGGTACGGTGATCTGCCAATCCATCTGCATGATGATGCAAGAAAACATATCATCCAAATGGCAGGGGGGGATGCACGAAACGCCCTCAATGCGCTCGAACTGGTGGTGGAAACCACTCCAAGGGATGCGTTGGGCAAGATTCAGATCACATTGGAAGTCGCGCAGGAATCCATACAACAACGGGCTATTCTTTACGATAAAAACGGCGATGCTCATTTTGATACCATTTCAGCATTTATCAAATCAGTTCGTGGCTCTGATCCCGATGCAGCATTGTTCTGGCTGGCAAAAATGATCCATGCCGGAGAAGATCCGCGCTTTATTCTTCGCCGGTTGCTCATACTGGCGGGTGAAGATATCGGTCTGGCAGATCCCCAGGCATTGGTTGTTGCCAGTGCAGCAGCTAACGCATTTGACCATGTTGGTCTGCCAGAGGGTATTTTTCCGTTGGTTGAAGCCACCCTCTATCTGGCTACAGCACCCAAATCGAATTCGGCTCTGGCATACTTCAAAGCGTTGGAATTAATTGAAAAAGAAGGTGCAGGGGATGTTCCTCTTCACCTTATGGATGGGAATCGCGACGCAAAAGCACTGGGTCACGGGAAGGGATATGTCTATCCGCATAATGAACCAGAGCATTTTGCTATCCAACAATATCTGCCAGATCGTTACCAGGGAATACATTTTTATAATCCAACGGAAGAGGGATACGAAAAAATAATCCGCCAAAGATTGGCAGAATGGTGGAATACAACTTCAGATAATCCACCTTCACAGAGTAACAACCCACCAGAATAAATTGAATGATTGGTCTGCTTTATGGTCAAATATACCTGATTATGGTTTAATCACCTCATGACAGATATCGCAGCGGGGATAAATAAGTTCTTCAATCAGAATCGCATCCGGATATCCTGGAGCGTAATCCTGGGCATTGTTTCAACCATCATTTTTATAAATCAGATTACTCCTCTTTTGATGGGCGGAAAGGAGTTTAGCGGACGAAGTCTGCCTTTTCAATTATTCCTACTGGCAGCTTCCTCGATTTTTACATCCCTTATTCTCTACTTTGTATTAAGCCTTTCTGGAAAGCTTGTGAAAAATCAAAAGGTCCAGAGAAACATCACCCGTGTATTGGATTATCTGAATGGACGTAAGTCAATTCAATTGGTTGGAGCCTTGATAGCAATTGGATTACTCCTTCTTCTCCTGGTCCTCCACCTGCGTCTGGTTTTCTTCCCGTACCAGATGGAATTCCGCGAGGGAGCGATTGTTCTTACGACAGAGGCATTCCTGAAAGGAATCAACCCCTGGGCGATCGAGAACAACCTGACCTATATTAATGTTTACGGCATCGTTTACAATGCACTCGTTTTACCTTTTGCTGCAGTTCTGGGAAATTCGCTCTGGATCCACAGGCTAATCAGCCTCATGGCGGTGATCGGTCAACTGGTACTGGTTGCAAAAGTAATGCGGCAGAGAGGCATATCCTGGTTGTTCATTGGGTTCGCTTGTGTGTTCTTGTGGTTGGGCCAAATCTACTACACAACACCCATGGCTCGACCTGACACGCTGGGTCAATTCTTCTTTTTATTAACCATACTTCTACCCCTGCTCAAAAATTTTTCCACAAAGAGCTTGATACTCAGCCTGCTCTTTGGCTGGTTGGGTTTTTTTACAAAACCCTATTTTGTCCTGGGTTTACCCCTGGTGGCGGTATACCTTTTCCTGTTCGAGAACAAACTCCGGGCAATTGGTTACGCCTTTGCCGGAGTTTTACTGATTGCTCTCTCCAGCCTGGTTGTGAATCACTTCTTTGAAGCATATTTTCTGAATGTGGTTTTTTCTCATATCGCCGATACAAACAGCATTTATGAGTATTTGGTTTACCAGACAGTCCGTTATGGTGGAGAATACTGGTCCGTTCTGCTGGTGGCTTTCATCGCGGTGATCTCGGCAGCCGCAAGTGTCAGATTTAAAAGAATTACCGATTTCCCGGTGGAATTCAATCTGAGAAAACCATTCCTAAGGTTCAAACTGGATATCCTGCTGTTCTGTCTATTGATTTCATGCGTTCTTATTATTGCAAGTTTGGGTAGACATAATGGAAACAGAATGGCGTATTATTATCAACTTATCAGTCCATTTCTACTAATCCTTGTTTTTGGAATTCTTACCCGGTATCCACAAACAAGCGGGGTAGCAATTCTCTGCATATCCATAAATCTTCTTTTTCACGGATATGGAAATCTAAAACCTGACCTGCAGCCCTGGCCGGTGGAAAACTGGCAGAAGATCCAGAGTTATCTTCAACAAGCCAATGAAGTGATCCACTCTCCCGCCATAACCTACGAGGTGATGAAAGCCGGGTTGCCGGTGATGAACTCCGGGCAGACTTCTTACTTTTATCCATATCCTCAAAGCGATTTCTTCCTTTACCCCCCGAAAGAACAGATTCGGGAAATTGGGGATGATTTCTTCGCTACCCTGGCGCAAAGAATTGCCAACCGGGAGTATGATATCATTCTGGTCGATGATCCATATCCGGCATTTGCAAAACGCCGTTATTATGAAACATATTACACACCCGGCGAAGTGATAAATTTATCAATGCCGCATACCGAGCAAATGTGGCCGATCCGGCTGATGACACCCAGAATGGAAGAAGTGTTCACACCATGAATGATCAAATATCCATTAAGTTCGCTGAGTACCAGCAGGAAAGAATTACGCACTGGGATCGTGTTGCTTTAGAGCGATCCAGGTGGCATGGCTGGGGAGGCAGATACCACCGCAGGCTCGAGCAACTCTACCGGCATGTAATACCTGCCGGAAAACGGGTACTGGAAATCGGCAGTGGCAATGGAGACTTGTTAGCGGCACTCAAACCTGTATATGGGGTGGGTGTGGACTTTTCACCTGAAATGATCCAAACTGCACAAACCCGTCACCCAGAATTACTCTTTATAAAATTGGATGCGCATTATATTAACCAGCTTCAGGAGAAATTTGATTTCATAGTTGTATCAGACCTGGTAAATGATCTTTATGATGTGCAGCAAGTTTTAGAGGGAATCCGATCCCTTTGCCACCCGGGAACCCGGATAATTTTAAATATGTACAGCCGAATGTGGCAGCTTCCACTGTTGATTGCAGAAAAACTGCGTCTGGCAACCCCCAATCTGGCTCAGAACTGGTTCACGGTTCCTGATCTCCGAGGTTTGCTCAACCTATCTGGTTTTGAAGTGGTGGCGACCGGGCAGGAAATCCTCCTGCCATTGCCGGTGCCTCTCATCAATGACATTTGTGATCGTTTTCTGGCGCATATCTTCCCATTTTCGCTGTTTACACTGACAAATATGGTTATCGCCCGTTTGGAACCCGACCAACCCGAGGCTAAAAGAAAAGAGCCGACTGTTTCGGTAATCGTGCCTGCCCGTAATGAGGAAGGAAATGTGCCTGCCATCTTCGCCCGAATACCGCAAATGGGTGGTGGTACTGAGATAATTTTTGTGGAAGGGAATTCGCGCGATCAGACTTTTGAGGCTATTGAAAAAGAGATTCCAAAACATCCTGACCGCAAGGTATCTCTGTACAAACAGCCCGGAAGAGGAAAAGCGGATGCTGTCCGGGTGGGTTTTGATAAAGCTTCAGGGGACATATTAATGATCCTGGACGCTGATCTGACCGTTCCACCTGAAGATTTGCCGCGTTTTTATCACGCAATCGCATCTGGCAAAGGTGAATTTATTAATGGTGTAAGGCTGGTGTACCCTATGGAAGAAGAAGCAATGCGCTTTTTAAACTTCTTAGGGAATAAATTCTTCAGTCTGGCATTCTCATGGCTTCTAAACCAGAATATCAAAGATACCCTCTGTGGAACTAAAGTATTATGGAAACGAGATTATCAGGTAATAACAGAAAATCGTGCTTACTTTGGAGACTTCGACCCGTTTGGAGATTTTGATCTTCTTTTTGGTGCAGCAAAAATGCGTTTAAAGATACTTGACCTGCCAATCCGTTACCGGGAGAGGACATATGGCAGCACGAATATTTCACGCTGGTCTCACGGGGTTCTATTATTGAAGATGGTGTTATTTGCTGCCATCAAGTTGAAATTCATCTAACCCAATTAGCTCGTATGGTAGGTATCTGTGGAGGATGTAAACAGGAGATGAGACTGAATTATCATGTACTCAATAATTCATTTATTCGCAATTATCATGATTTATTACTATAATGAGTTCAACACCATCTTTGTAGACTGAATGGTGATTATGGATTTTCTAAATAAGGGAGGTACTTCATGGCAGATAATGCGATCAATTTAGTAAAATTATTCAAAGCGGTAACAAAAACAATGAAAGAAAATCAGACCGAACTGAATCAGGCTGATACTTACAACCATGACCACGGTGATAATATGGTTGAAATTTTCAAGGTTATCACGCAGGCAATGGAAGAAAAGAAATCAGCCTCTGCAGCCGACCAGTTGCTATATGCAAGCCAGTTGCTTCGCCAAAAATCAAACAGCGGATCAGCGCAGGTTTATTCCAGTAATCTCGAGAATGCAGCTGCCAGTTTTCAAGGAAAACAGGTGAACTCATCCAACGCAATGGATTTGATTACTCTGTTGATGGGTGCTGCAGCACCGCAACAGCAAGCACCCGCAACCAGTCAGGATCCTCTGGCAGGAATGCTCGGTTCACTGCTCGGTGGTGCATTGGGCGGAGGCGGACAACAAGCTCAGCAGCCGGGTCAACAGGCACAAGATGGCATCGACGCGTCTGATCTTTTACAGGCAGGGATGAGTTTCATGTCTGCCAAACAACGCGGTGCCAGTACCGGAGAAGCATTAATTGGCGCGCTGCTCAACAACAGCTCTATGAGCGGATCAGCCCACCGCCAGCAATCTGGCGCATTGGTAGCCAACACACTGCTGCAAATGTTGGGTGGTATGGCTCAGAAATAAACTTTCAAAATAAAACACAAAAGCAGATGGTATAAACGCCATCTGCTTTTTTATATTTGGCTAATAAAATTATCCCCGTACAGGACAGCTGTTCACCGGAATGCGAGTGGTATCTTCATAGGTCGCATAAGAAGCCCATCTACCGTATTCCCGGAAAGAGTAGGCGGCAATACCCATTTCGTCTTCAGGTATGGAAGGCGGTACAGTGTGCGGTGCAATTCGCCTGTAGAGTAGACTCTTGACCAGGAAATCAACTGCACATACTGCCAGCCAGACTCCACCCTGGGTGCCAACCTGCAGAGAATCGATGCTTGAGATAATCGCATACGTATCCAAAAAGCTGATTTCAGCCCGGTAAACCAACATACCTGTCCAGCTGCGGGTAAAGTATAAATGCCCTCCATATAAGAAAACATCCCATTTGTCTTCCATTTCTTTGGCCATAAACAATGGGCCATCGCGGGTAGCACCTTGATGAGGGTAACGCAACTGACATTCGATATGTGCAGCATTCTCCGGTATTTTGCCGTTATACTCCTCCCCCTTGGAATTGCGAAGCTCGCGGAACTGTATCGCCTGCCTTTGATCTGCCGCAGTTGAAATCATGGTTGTCGTAAAACTGCGGACATCCAGACAGCGTACATTGAATGGATTCTGTTCCCTTTCGAGCCATAACAGCTCTGGAACCGGAGGCAGCGCTTCTGTCATTTATCTTCCTTTAATTGATATGCCTCAATTATAGCTTCAATTACATAGGTGATTGTAAATATTTGAATCAAAACCATACAAGCGGCACCACGATTAAGTTGCATACTTTATACCGGATCACTTCGCTTGTTTGTGTATCTTCTGATATTTCAACCACAGTGCTTCACAGACGCCCTCCAGACGATTCCCCAGAGGGTCTCCACCTTGTGTGGTCACATCATCCTCATTATCCAGTACTTCATAAGGTACCAGCACACCTTGAATATTCAGATAGTCAGGGTTCTTGGAGCTGACTTTTTCCCAATCATTGTACCGATACAATTTTTCAAGCTTCTCATCAGGCAGCGAGTGTTGAAGAATGCTATCAGGTTTATCTGGATTAAATCTCTTTCGATTCTTACGCAGGGATTCTTCCCATGATACTTGCACATAGATTACTACCAGATTGTCAATAATCTCTTTTGACAAATGATTGAACGCGCTTTCATAGCCACCGTGTTCAGTTCCGCGGGAAAACTCTACCAGAACTGTATTTCTATCCGTTGTATCATTTTTATCCCGAAGCAGCTTCTTGTACTCCAGGCAAATTCTTTCAATAAGCAAATCCCAAAGATGCTGCCCTAAAAAGTATCCTTGAGAATCACTGTGCAATCGAGGAAATCCCATTTTTTGCAGGAGTTCATCCTCTTCAAACCAGGTCCACAACATGGGGAAATCATCAATTTCCAGAATATCTGCCACATGAAAACGGGAAATCCTTACCACACGTGGAAGCTGTTTTAAATAATGGATTACCTCGCTCTTACCGGCACCCGGGCGTGCAAGCAATAATACAACTGGAAAGTGATCGACAGCCATTGTCATTCCTCTAATCAACATGTAGGATGCGTACATTATACAAAATATCGACACATCTCCTATACAAATGCTACCATTTTCGTATGGAAAGACAAACCTTCAGCGATTTGCATAGACCTTCTTATAATATCAAGGCTGTAGCCCAAATGGTAGGGTTGATACCTGTTACCTTACGTGCCTGGGAACGGCGTTATGGTCTCCCTACCCCCAGCCGGGGAGGACAGGGATATCGTTTGTATTCGGAATACGATGTTCAAACCCTCCGCTGGTTAAAAGAGCAGATTGAAAACGGGATGAATATCGGTCAGGCAGCACGTAAACTTGCTCAGATGCGAGACACCGGTATCGATCCTGCCATCCAGGAGCATCTACCTACCGAAAAGCCATTATCCCTCGAGAACATCCGGATAACGGTAAGCACGTCCCTTCGGGCTTTGAATGAAAGAACCGCAACAGAAGCGATGCGCCAAGCATTTTCACTCTATCCTGTTGAGCAAGTTTTCCATCAACTCATTAAACCAACCATGGTAGAGATCGGCGAGATGTGGCATCGCAATGAAATCCCGGTTGCGGTGGAGCACTTTGCATCACATTTCTTTCAGGAACAACTATTCAGCCTGATGAATGCTGCCCCCGAGCCATACCGGAATGGTGTTATTCTTGCTGGCTGTATGCCAGGTGAACACCATCAGCTGGGATTGGTGATGATTGTTGTTCTGATGCGTCTGCGGGGATGGAATGTTGTATATCTTGGCGCTGATCTCAGCCTGGACAGGCTAGAGGAAGTGCTCAATTCTCTACGCCCCAGACTAATTTTGTTCAGCTCCACCATGCCGAATACAGCTAATAATGCTGAAAAATTGCATGATATCATCCGGAATATTCCTGAACCACTGCCTTCAGTGGTACTGGGTGGAGAGGGTTTTAGGAATTTTAAACCCGCTAATCCATTTCCACACACAATCATTCTGAATGAGCCGGATCAGATTATTCATAAGATAGAAAATCTGCTGGAAACAAAATCAAGATAATGTCAACTTTCCACTACCAAGCCTGTTTGCCCGTTCCGGTTGAACGGGTTGCTTTTTTTCACAAGGATGGTTCTGTTCTTAAAAAACTTACTCCTCCTCCAGTTTTTGTTCAGATAGTACACATGGAACCACTTTCTGAAAACTCAACCACACAACTCCGTTTTTGGTTTGGTCCCATTCCAGTGCGCTGGGTAGCTCAGCATTCACAGGTAGATCCTCTGCATGGGTTTATTGACACGCAAGTACAGGGTCCATTAAAGAAGTGGGTGCACCAACATTCCTATAAAGCTGCAGGTATTCATAAAACCATTTTGGATGAACTTATCGAATACGAACACAATCCGGGAGTGATGGGATGGTTCACCAGGCTTATATACAATCGTTGGAGCTTGAGATTTTTGTTTTTTTATCGGCGGGTGGTGATTATACGTGAAACCGGTGGTCAGCAAATGGGGATATGACTTTCGACACCATAATACTGAATAGACGACAGGTTTTCGAATTATTTTGTTAGCCTGAATTGACAAACATGTATCCAAACCTTATACTATATTCTATGATTACTCATTAATTGAATTGTTATTTATTAACCATCAATAAGGAACCGTTCATGAAAAAAATCATCCTTTCCATTATGTTAATACTTTTCCTAAGTGGCTGCGCTCCGGCGAGTACGCCATCCAGTGTGCCATCTCTACCTGCTCCCACAAATCCACCTGCAGCAGTAGAGGTTGCTCAACCAACAGCAACACAATCAGTTACCGAAGGTTTTACCATAATAGATGCCCTCGGACGTGAAGTGAATTTTACCAAGGCGCCCTCGCGAATCGTCGTAACAGGCAGAGCCCTCTTTATGGTCCTGGATGCTGTATATTCATTCCCTCAGGCGTCTGAAAGAATTGTAGCAATCGGAAACGCCGCACAGGGAAGCAGTAATTTTATTTCTTTGATAGATCCAAATTATGATGCAAAAATTCTTTTACAAAGTGATGCAGGTGCCGAGCAAATCGCTGCTGTCCAGCCTGATCTTGTTATTTTAAAAAGCTCAGTTGCTGAAAGCTTGGGTAAACCAATCGAAGAATTAAATATCCCCGTGGTTTACATCGACTTCGAAACGCCAGATCAATACGAACGGGATATGACGATTTTGGGGAAAATATTCCAATCAGAAGAACGAGCCAGTGAAGTGCTCGATTACTATGCAAAAACTGTTGGAGGGATTCAAACCTCGCTTCAGGATGTGACAGAAAAACCATCTGTACTGATGCTCTATTACACTGATAAGGATGGAGCTATTGCATTCAATGTCCCACCCCTGTCATGGATGCAGACTCAAATTGTCCAGATTGCCGGTGGTTCACCTGTCTGGGCAGATGCCAACCCGGCCAAAGGTTGGACTAAAGTAACATTGGAACAGATAGCAGCGTGGGATGCAGACAAGATCTACATCATTGCCTATACAGCAAATCCGGTAGAAGTAGTAGAGCAATTAAAAAATGATCCACAATGGAAATCACTGCGTGCAGTAAAAGAAAATAACCTGTTTGCTTTCCCTGGAGATTTGTATAGTTGGGATCAACCTGACACACGCTGGGTTCTAGGGGTGAGCTGGCTGGCTGCCAACCTGCATCCTGAAAAATTCCCGGACTTTGATATCATGGAATTAATAACAGATTTTTATCAAACACTTTATAATCTGGATGCAAAATTTGTTGAAGAAAAAATACAACCTACATTTAGAGGTGTTCTTCCTTGAATTCAGCAATAAAAACTGCTGCAATTGCAAAAACACAAGTTACAACAGCATCACGCCGGGCAATTCTCATATGGTTAGGAATAGGCTTATTTAGCCTATTCCTGTTTTCTCTTTTTCTGGGCAGATACCCATCACCTGGATTAATCTCATTTGATCAATTAAACACAGACGAGCTTGCCCAACGCTTAATTGTAAATTTGCGTTTACCGAGGTTATTAACTGCCCTTCTGCTTGGTGTAACTCTGGCTGCGTCTGGAACTGTCTTTCAAATGCTTTTTTCCAACCCTTTGGTAGAACCGGGGTTTTTAGGCGTTTCACAGGGTGCCGCATTTGGAGCAGCATTTTGTATTGTGTTTCTAGGTGGGGCAGCAGTTTACACCCAAAGCATGGCTGTAATCTTTGCGTTAGCCGGACTGGGTTTATCCTATTTACTGGGAAGAAAAATCCGCTACGGTGGTTGGGTATTGCGCCTGGTTCTGGCAGGAATCGCGGTTTCGGCATTATTTTCTGCCGGGCTGGGTGTATTGAAATATATCGCTGATCCATTAAAACAACTGCCCGAGATTACTTTCTGGCTGCTGGGAGGATTATCGAGTATTACCTGGAGACATTTGATTTCCATCTTACCTGCAACACTGGCAGGCTTGTTAATACTGTATCTCTTTCGATGGCGTCTCAATTTATTGGCATTAAGTGAAGAAACCGCTTTCTCTATGGGAGCAGCACCAAAAAGAGAGCGGATTTTACTTTTAACAGCTGCGGTGTTTCCAACTGCAGCTGTAATTTCAGTTGCTGGAATGGTCGGATGGGTCGGTCTTATTATGCCCCACATCGCCCGGCGATTGTTCGGGTCTGATACGCGCCTAACGCTCCCTGCATCCATGCTCCTTGGAGGCATCTTTGCCATCTTATGCGATGACCTCGCCCGGACACTCTTACCCGGTGAGATTCCCCTTGGTATCCTTACTTCTCTGCTTGGCGCTCTGGTGTTCATCTTGTTAATGATCTCCCATGGCTTGAAGGTGGAAAAATGAACCAGCAATTTCTTACCTTTGAGAATGTATTTTTTGGTTATGATAAGAAAAGTCCGCCTGTCATAAATGGATTGAACCTTCAAATAAATGAAGGAAAAATTGCTTCTATTCTGGGACCCAATGGTGCAGGTAAAACCACATTATTATTCCTCGCTCTGGGTTGGTTACGTTGCTCGAGCGGGAACATTTCCTTGCTTGGCAAACCATTACAAAATTACAATAGAAAATCCCTTGGAAAACTTATCGCGCTCATCCCTCAGAGTGAACACATCCCATTTGAATATACCGTTCTGGAATATGTGCTCCTCGGAAGGGCGCCTTACCTACCGCCTCTAGGCATGCCCTCTGATGCAGATCAGGAAATTGCTCTTGAAGCATTGGAAAGGGTTGGCATCTCTCACCTTTACTCGAACTCCATCCTAGGCATTAGCGGCGGCGAAAAACAACTTGTTCTGGCAGCCCGCGCGCTCACACAAAAGCCACGTCTGCTCTTATTGGATGAGCCCACTTCACATCTTGATTTAAGTAACAAGTACAGGTTGATAAAAATATTGCGAAGACTGAGAGATGAAGGCACGACCATCCTCATGACTACCCATGAACCAGAGATTGCCCTTGCCATTAGCGACGATACCATATTAATGAATAATGGTCAGGTCCTATCAACTGGCAATACATCTGAAGTTGTCAATGATGCCAACCTGAGCCTTATCTATTCGGTACCAGTAAAGATTATCGAGGTTGAAGGGAAGCGGCAAGTGCAGTGGATCTAAATATATGGATTCTCAGCGGTTGGCGGGGAATTGGTAAAACACCTATCTGCCAATTAATTGCTCAACATATTCAAAACGCCGGTTTTCAAGTTGCGGGGCTTCTTTCAATCGCAGAGTATAAGGCGGGGGTCAAGGAGAGAATTTGGGTCAAGGATATTATTACAGGTGAACAACGCCTGCTGATCTCATCGACTCAGTTGAACACCCACGAAATTCAATTCGGCAAATGGTATATCCAGGCCGAAGGGATAAATTGGGGCAATCAAGTATTATCATCCATTGATAAATGCGATCTTCTCATCATTGATGAGCTGGGACCGTTGGAACTGGAATTGGGGCAAGGATGGCAAGCTGCATACAGTTTGATTCTGCGAGGGAATTACAAAATTGCTTTGATTGTGGTAAGACCAGAATTGCTCGAAAAGGCAGAATCGCTTTTTCACCCTAAATGTATCTTCGAAATAACCGGCGAAAATAACGAACTTACAGAATCAGATAACCTGGTTTCTGCGATTACTCGCAACCTGAATTCATAAGTAACTGGGTTTTTAAGAATTTCGAAATCAATCCTATAATTAACACATGTCAACAGCTTCGCGAGATCTCTTGGTGCGCGGCTCGGCAGCAGCCAGGGTCGGAGATGAAAAGGAAGCCAGATTCTTTCTGGAATGGCTGTTGACGCTGGATGCAGACAGCGAAGAACGCCTAGAAGCGCAATACTGGCTGGCAAAAGTAACATCAGATGCAGAGGAGAAAAAACATCTCCTTGAAGAAATCCTATCCGCACAACCGTTCCACATGCTTGCCCGAAGAGAGTGGATGATTTTGCAGGGTAAACTATCGCCTGATGAAATTATCAACCCAAATAATATTCCCATTGACAAGGATCAACCCGTTGGCATCAACTCAGAGCGTTATATTTGCCCGAAATGCGGCGGCAGGATGGTATTTGCACCGGATGGTGCATCTTTAACCTGTGAGTATTGTGAAGTCAAGGAAAGACAGGAGCAGAAAGCTCCAGATGGTGAGAGCGATTTTTTCCTATCGATGGCAACTTTGAAAGGACACAGACAACCTCACGGTCACTCTTCGTTTACCTGCCAGGCTTGCAACGCGTCATTCATATTAGCAGATACCCAGTTAAGCATGACTTGCCCTTATTGCAAGAGTGTCTATGTAAAAATAATACCTGATACAGACACCAACACCGGACCCTCTGCCATTTTCCCCGCGCGATTAACAAAAAATGCTGCAATAAATTCATTGCAGCAATGGTTAAAACAGAAGTCTGATCCGCGCGCTACTTTGCAACCGGTGATGACTGGAGTGTATCTGCCCATTTGGTGGTTTGAATTAGGTGGATTACTACACTACTCATACATGGTCTCTGAGAAAAACAAACCTGCAAAGAAAATAATTGGTTCTCAGCCAATCTTACGCCAGGATGTATGCGTTCCCGCCTGCAAACATCACCAGGAAGAATTGGATCAGATAATTGGCACTCTACATTTTGAAGAAATGTTAGATTACCGTCCAGAGTATGTTGCAGATTGGCTGGCAGAGACATATCAGGTAACACTCGCAGAGGCATCCTTAATTGCCCGGCAAATCGCTTTTAAACTTGAAAAGGCTCAGGCAAATTTGTCGATACCCAATATCGCTGAAGATATTTCTTTCAGCTCCCACGAAATGTTTGTCGTACTTTACCAGCTGGTTTTATATCCAGTTTGGTTTGCTGAGATAACTTATCAAAGTGAAGCTGATACTTACACAATTGATGCATTAAATGGAAAACTGATAATGAAAAAGGAAGGTAATTCATCTTTCTGGGACCGCTTGGTGAATTTTGGAAAAGATTAATCAAGCCATAATCTGGTATAGCTGCATTATCTTACTGTGTTCTTGACAAGTGAATTATGAGGGACAACCATCCATCACTGCACGGGGTTCACCTGTTGCGTATGCCGCGAGGGTCCGGCTTTTAACCACGCGATGATCCACCATCGGAAATGGATAGTGTTCTCCGATTTTAACTCCAATCTCAACCTGTAACTTTTCAGGCATTAACCAGGGTTTGTGAATATATTCTAAGGGAACAGCAGCTAATTCTGGCACCCAGCGGCGGATGTAATCCCCATTAGGGTCAAATTTTTCACCCTGTAATACCGGATTAAATATACGGAAATATGGCGCAGCATCTGTACCCACGCCGCTTGTCCATTGCCAGCCTCCATTGTTAGCAGCAGGGTCGCCATCAATAAGGTTTTCCATAAACCATGCTTCTCCATCTTGCCAATTAATGAGCAAGTCCTTTACAAGGAAGGATGCGGTTATCATTCTGGCACGATTATGC
>Ga0228535_1002351_pt1 | contig 18853 bp, 20 predicted proteins | sample SJ1metagenome_FD_168457 | JGI IMG/M metagenome (GOLD analysis project Ga0228535, IMG submission 168457) | Enriched culture of PCE-dechlorinating microbial communities from Ithaca, New York, USA - SJ1 | ecosystem: Engineered > Modeled > Simulated communities (microbial... > Unclassified | place... | reverse complement strand
TCCCCGATATATACAAGCTTTATCCCGGCCAGGCAGCCTTTATGCTCCCATATGGTCAAAAGGTCGGCCAGCGCCTGGGTGGGATGATAGTCATCGGTCAGGCCGTTGATAACGGGCACATCGGAATACTCCGCCAAATCCATAACTTCCCGGTGGGCAAAGGTCCTGATCAGGATACCGTCGGTATAGCGGGCCAGCACCCTCGATGTATCCTGAATGGGTTCGCCCCTGCCTATCTGCAGGTCGTTCTTGCTTAAGAACATGGCCAGTCCACCCAGGTGATACATGGCTGCTTCGAAGGAGACTCTGGTCCGTGTCGACGCTTTCTGGAATATCATGGCAAGTGTCTTGCCTTCCAGGTATTTATGGGAGATACCTTTTTTTTGTTTGGCCTTTAAGTTCCTGGCCAGTTCGAGAAGATACCATATTTCTTCCTGGCTGAAGTCAGCTAGCGTTAAAAAATCCCGGCCTTTTAAATCCATTTCCTCACTCCCTGTCCTGATATATTAAGATATATATTAAGATTTTACTCATAGCTAATTAAGTAAACATATGTATGATACCTGAAGCCAAGAACCCTGTTTATGCAAGCTGTCTTGAGATGTGTTCCTGCATGATCCTGTGCCTGAGCTGTTCCTGTGTCATCACCTGCAGGCCTGTCAGGGCCAGCGCCCGGGCAGCCAGAAGCAGGAGTCTGTCCCCCCAGTCCCCTCCCGCTGCTGCGGCAAACTCAGCCGTATGCAGCATGGAGGGACCTCCCTCCACGGTGAGATAGGGATGAATGGACGGGACATGGTAACTGACATTTCCTATATCCATCGAACCCGTGCCCTGGTACAGGTTACCGGAAGCGGTCACATTCAGCTTTTTTAGGCTTTGCAAAAAAGCCCCGGCCAGCGTCTCGTTTGACCTGAAAGGAAGATACCTGGTCTCAAAGGGAACTATTACCGCCTGAGTCCCGGTTTGTGCGGCTATGCGCTGAGCTTCATCCCTAAACTGTTTTGCCAGTTCATCCAGATCCTTTTCATCCGGGGCCCGCAAATAAAAGCGCGCCACCGTTTTACCGGGCCGTATATTAGGCACTTTGCCGCCTTCCGTGATAACCCCCTGTACCTGGCCGGTAGTCGGCAAGACAGTTTTCCAGCGGTTAACCCGGTTAAAGAACTGCAGCAGGGCTTCCAGCGTATCCCCCTTCGCACCTGACATCAGGGCAGAATGGCCGCTCTCGCCGTAAAAGGTGAGTTCCAGCGCTTCCAGCGCCAGTGAGGAAAAATGTATGGTGTTGCTGATGCCCGGATGAAACATCATAACGGCATCCAAATCATCAAAAAACCCTTTTTGAAGTAAAGTGACCTTCCCTCCGGTGGTTTCTTCCGCCGGCGTCCCCACTACCCTCACCTGACCGGGCACGCCCGAAAGCGCACGGCTCAAAGCCACTGCAGCGCCAATGCCGGCGGCGCAGATCAGGTTATGACCGCAGCCGTGCCCTATCTCCGGAAGCGCATCATATTCCGCTAAAAAAGCAACGGCAGGACGGGACGGACTTCCACTGACCGCTGTAAAAGAAGTAGACAGCCCACCCACACTTTTTTGGACGTCCCACCCCTTTTCATTCAAATAACCGGCCAGTCTCCTCCGGGCAAAATATTCGCGGTTGCCCAGTTCCGGCTTATGGTATATGTCATGGCTGATTGCCAGCAGCTCGGGCTTTAGTTGCTGTATCTCAAGGAGTACCTGTGATTGGCGCGCAAGAAGCATAAAAAACCTCCCCAAGATAGGGCTATATCCTAATCATATGCCATCTTGGGGCGCTTTATATCTAACAGGCGGAGAATTTCCGACCGCTCCTACTGCCCGGATACCTCGCCAAGAGCCTGGCCGATTATATCAAGTCCCCAGTCGATTTCTTCGTAAGATATAGTGAGAGGAGGCACCAGTCGCAGGACTTTGGCCTGTACGCAATTGATCAGCAGGCCTTTTTCCTGGCAGCTTTGCTGTACCGGCTTTCCTTCAATTGTTAACTCAATGCCCCGCAGCATACCCATACCCCTTACTCCAACAATTGCAGGGTGTTCTTTTTTCATGGCTTCCACTTTTGTCTTAATGTATTCGCCTTTTTCCAAGGCCTGCCGGGAAAGGTCTTCGTCAATTATTACCGACAAGGCGGCTATCGCGGCCGCGGTCACCAGCGGGTTGCCGCCAAAGGTAGCCGCATGTTCGCCTGGTTGGAAGGTCTCAGCCGCTTCACCGCCGGCTACGACAGCTCCGATAGGGACTCCTCCTCCCAGGCCTTTGGCCAGGGTCATGACGTCAGGAGTTATACCGTAATGTTCATAGGCAAAAAGCTTGCCCGTCCTGCCCAGTCCGGTCTGGACCTCATCCAGCATCAGGAGGAGGTCATGTTTACTGCACAAATCCCTGATACCCTGCATGTATTCATATCCGGCTGGATTGACGCCGCCTTCGCCCTGTACCGGTTCCAGCAAGATTGCGCAGGTCTGCGGCGTGATGGCTTGTTGCAGGGCTGCCAGGTCATTGTAGGGTACGTATTTAAATCCCGGAGTCAGCGGTTCAAAGCCCTTCTGGTATTTTTCCTGTCCCGTAGCGGTCAGGGCCGTCAGGGTACGTCCATGGAAAGAGTTCCGGGCTGTGATGATTTCAGAACGGCCCGGACCGTATTTATTAAACGACCGTTTCCTGGCCAGTTTGATCGCGGTTTCATTGGCTTCCGCCCCGCTGTTGCAGAAAAAAGCTTTTGTGCCGAAGGAATTGTCTGCCAGCATTTTAGCCAGGCGTACCTGGGGCTCAATCCAGTAAAGGTTGGAGCAGTGCAGCAGTATACCGGCCTGTTCGCGTAAAGCCTCCACCACCTTGGGGTGGCAGTGGCCGACATTATTGACGGCAATACCCCCGACCATGTCCAGGTACTTGCTTCCGTCGGCATCCCAGACATAACTCCCCGCTCCCCTCACCAGCGCAAAGGAGTGGCGGGGATAGGTGTTCATAACGTATTCCAGACCCATCTTGACAACAGTATCATTATTCATATTTATACCTCCTGATCAGGGAGACGGTCATCCTTTCACCACCATCGTCCCTATCCCTTCCTTCGTGAATATTTCCAACAAGAGCGAGTGCGGTTTCCTCCCGTCTACGATGTGGACATTTTCCACTCCCTTGGCCAGAGCTGCCAGGCAGCTTTCCACTTTGGGAATCATCCCTCCCTTGATTATGCCTTCCTCAATCAGCCCCGGGATCTCCTGCCCGGTAAGCCGGGAAGCCAGGGAATCGGGCCCGTTGCCTAAGTAGATGCCTTCCACATCTGTCAATAACACGAGTTTATGGGCCTGCAGGGCGCCGCCCAGCGCTCCGGCCACATTATCGGCGTTGATATTGAGGGTTTCCCCTTCGGGTCCCACCCCAATTGGCGCCACTACGGGAATATAGCCCTCCCGGGTCAGGGTATGAATGATCTGCGGGTTTATCCGAACCACCTCTCCAACCAGCCCAAGGTCTGCGGAAGACTTCTTTTTCTCAGCCACAATCAGGCTGCCGTCTTTGCCGCACAGGCCCACGGCCTTGCCTCCGAACTTGTTGATAAGGCTTACTATCCCTTTATTGACCTTGCCTGCCAGGACCATCTCCACAACTTCCATGGTTGCTTCGTCCGTAACACGCAGTCCGTCAATAAACTTTGCTTCGACATTGATTTTTTTCAGCCACTCATCGATGACGGGACCTCCGCCATGTACTATCACCGGGTTCATCCCGACAAGCTTCATCAGGATGACATCTTTTAAAACCAGCTCCTCCAACTGGGGATTGACCATCGCGTGGCCCCCGTATTTGATAACAACAGTTTTCCCGGCAAAGGACTGTATGTAGGGCAGCGCTTCTGTCAGAACAGCGGCCTTTTCAAGCGCAGACAACATATTTTTTCCTCCTGTCTCAATAACGGCAGCCCTAGGTGCGGTAGGCGCCGTTAATCTTTACATAATCGTACGTCAGGTCGCAGCCCCAGGCTGTGGCCGCAGCCGGCCCCGACTTTAAGTCCACTTTGATCACAACCGTCTTTTCTTGCAGTATCTTAAGGGCCCGGCCCTCGTCAAACATCAACCCGCCGCCGTTTTTAGCCACGGCCAGGTCGCCCAGGCAGACGTCAACCAGATCAGGATCGAACTCCGCTCCCGAGTAACCAAGCGCGCAGACGATCCTGCCCCAGTTGGCGTCCTCTCCGAAAAGAGCCGCTTTTACCAGGTTGGAGGCCGCGATACTCCTGGCCGCTTTTCTGGCATCCTCAAGCGAAGGGGCGTTTACCACCTGCACCTCCATCAGTTTGGTGGCGCCTTCACCGTCTCTGGCAATCATTTTGGCCAGCTCTACGCAAACCACATTCAACGCCTGCACGAAAGTCCGGAAGTCACCGTTGTTTTCATTATCAATTGTTCTGTTTCCGGCCAAACCGTTGGCCAGCACAATCAGAGAATCGTTGGTGCTGGTATCGCCGTCGACACTAACCATATTGAATGAACCGTCATTGGCTGATGTCAGCGCCTTTTGCAGGCACTGCGGCGTAATAGCCGCATCAGTCGTTATAAATCCAAGCAGGGTCGCCATATTGGGATGGATCATCCCCGAACCCTTAGCCATAGCTCCCATGGTAACTTTCTTTCCGTCCAGTTCAAAGCCTACAGCAACCTCCTTGGGGAAGGTATCCGTGGTCATAATAGCCTGCGCGGCAAGTTTACCGGCCGAAGGCGAAAGGTTTTCGCCGGCTTTTTTTATCCCTTTCAAAACCTTTTCCATAGGCAGCGGTATACCGATAACACCCGTTGATGCAACCAGGAATTCCCGCGCTTGGCATCCAATCACGTCTGCAGCCGCTGCCGCCATCGTCCGGGCATCGCTAAAACCCGCCTCGCCCGTACAGGCATTGGCACAGCCGCTGTTAACCACAAAACCGTGCGCTTTGCCTTTCTTAAGGTGTTCTGCCGAAACCCGGACCGGGGCGGCCGAAAACCTGTTGGTTGTAAAAACTCCGGCAGCTGCTGCAGGGACCCGGGAAGCCACCAGGGCCAGGTCATAACGGCCTGCCTTTTTTATCCCCGCCTCTGCCACACCGGCGCTAAATCCGGAAGGTGTGGTAATCCCGCCTCCGGTAATATACTCAAATTTCATTATCATTACCTCCTATGGATACACAGCAATTTTATTATTCCCCAGGGTTTCCTCCAGTCCGTGCATTATGTTCATGTTCTGTACCGCCTGACCGGACGCGCCTTTGACCAGGTTGTCGATGACGGACAGGACGGTTATTCTTCCTGTCCTTTCGTCCCAGTTCAGGCCGATATCACAGTAGTTTGTCCCCTGTACCCATTTGGTATGGGGGTACTGTCCCTGCGGATAGACCCTGATGAAGGGTTCGTCCCGGTAGAATTCACGGTATAATTCCTGAACCATACTCAGGTTAACGGGAGTCAGCGGCTGCACATAAATCGTGCTGAGCATGCCCCTGGTCATCGGAAGCAGGTGAGGCGTAAATGAAACCGTTATCTTTTCACCCGCGATTAAACTCAGTTCCTGTTCAATTTCCGGTGCATGGCGGTGTGCCGGCAGGCCGTAAGCCTTAAAATCCCCGTCCACCTCGCTAAAAAGGGAGTTAACCGACAGTCCCCGACCGGCGCCGCTCACTCCTGACTTGCTGTCAATAACGATGGAACCGGTATCGATCAGCTTATTCTTTAACAGGGGAGCCAAGCCCAGGATGGCCGTGGTAGGGTAGCAGCCCGGATTTGCTATGACCCGGGCGGTTTTAATTTTTTCCCTGTTTATTTCAGGCAAACCGTAGACCGCCTGCTTTAAAAGGTCGGGAGCAGGCCCTTCAGTTTTATACCACTTTCTATATACGGCGGGAGAGCTAAGGCGAAAGTCCGCACCCAGGTCTATTACTTTTTTCCCCATTTTCAGGATATCCCCAACCAGAGCTGCACTTAACCCATGCGGCATTGCCAAAAAAACAAGGTCAGCCCTTTCCACCAGCCGGGGGTCGTCAACCGCCTCACAGATCATATCCACCAAACCATAAAAATGCGGATACACGCCGGAAAAAGGCCGGCCTGCAAATTGCTGCGTACCCAACCCCACTAATTCCGCCTCAGGATGCTGCCTTAATATCCTGACCAGCTCCTGCCCGGTATAACCGGTAGCTCCCAGGATGCTTATCTTTATCATTCTTCTCACCTCAGACCTCGGATAGTATTTCGGTGGCAAGGAACGGCAGCCTTCGCCTTGCGGCTCGGCTTCGCCGTGTTTTCTTTATAATTATACAGTGTATTGCATATTTATTCAACATAAAATTTTCTCCTTTAAATAACGATTGTGAACCCTATTACATAGGGTCCACAGTTGCCATTATTGTTAAACTTATTTTATTTACCTAAGTTACTTAAGCAATTTTCCCCTTTAAAATAACATATCCCTCTTACGCTTGAACTTGCAGCACCCCTTAATCAGGCTGAAGTAATTTCCTGCCTTTCGACTTCACTTATGATTTCATGGATAAACAAAGTTTTTTCCTGCATCAGGTCTACCTCGGGGAAGTTTTTCAACAGGACGCCGACATTATTGGAAATCAATTTTATAACAGGACGGGTGGGGAAGTTCTTGGGAACCGAAATCACTACGCCCACAGCGCCGTTATTTAACCTGACAGCGGCGCCGATAGGATAAGGAGCAATATTCTGGCAAAAAGCCCTGATGATCTCGGGATGGAACCCTTTGCCGCTTTGCGCCATCGCCATTTCTAAAGCCTGGTAAGGATAAAGCCTTTTTTCCGGGTCAGGGTTTGAAACCATGTTATCATAAAAATCCGCGATCCCCGTAATAGCAGCAAAAAGATGGATATCTTCACCTTTTAATTGCCTTGGGAAACCGGTCCCGTCATATCTTTCATGATGCTGGTAAGCCACGTGGGCGACCATTACACTCATGGCCTTATTATTGCGTAAAATTTCAAAACCATGAAGTGTGTGTTCCGGTCCGTCGCTTAATGATTTGCCGATATCGTGCAAAATAGCGCCCATACCCAGGGCCTTTATTTTTAAGTCATCCAGCGACAGGGCCATCCCCGTCATAATACTTAACACGCAGACAGCTACTGCATGATTATAGATATACATGCTGGAAGTGCGAATATCCATTAACTGGACCATCATATTGGGTACAGCCAATAAATCATCCAGTATTTTGTTAACCATATCGCTGATTGGTCTGAAATCCAGTTCGCTCCGCATCCTGGCGCTATCCACGACATTTTGCAATGCCTTAACCGTTTGGATACGCACCCTGTCGTGAATAATATCCTCAATATCCATGGGACCTATCAGTTCATCTTCAATGTAAATAAAAGGCATGCCAAAAGAGGAAAGTTTCCTGATATAACGTTCAGTCAGCTCGGTTCCCACGCTTAATAATACCCTGCCGGTATCATCATAAACCGTTTTGGCAAGCTTCATGCCTTCTTTAAGCTCTTCAATTTCTATTATGCGCATAAATTGACCTACCTTGTAAGTTAAATATCTGTGGAGAGTTTCAGTAAAATGACCAGTCTGTCTTCCATCCGGGCAATCCCTTTAATAAAACTCCTGTCAATACCGTGGTATACGTCATCACCCCGGTCAATTTGTTCGCTGTTGAGGCGCAAAACCTCTTGCACCGAATCCACTATAATCCCGTAGGAATGGTTTTCAACTTTAACAATAATAACCCTTGTTTCTTCGGTATCTTCTGAATCTTCCAATCCCAGGCGCTGTTTAAGATTGATAATAGGGACAATCGCTCCCCGTAAATTAACAATTCCCAACACATGGGGGGGAGTACCGGGAAGGCTGGTTATTTTAGGCGGAAGGATTATTTCCTGAACATTCATTATATCTGTCCCATATTCCTCATCACCCAGTTTAAAAATAACAAATTGATTTTCTTCCATCTTCCAACCCCGGCTTTCTTAATCATATTGTTAAATTCTCTTTTAAAACTACCATATCCTGCTGTATTTGACAAATAAAATATTGGAAAGCTCAATTATGACAGATTATACATTTCCCAAAAAGACATCCGTTAAATATTGACCTGCCGCCTCTTTTGCCCTTTTCATAGTCTCAACCGGCGTAGGGGGCAGCGTCATTTTATAGTTGGGAAAATAGCGGGTCAAATGCAGGGGTATGTTTTTGTCAATGGAAGCAATCCATTCGGCCAACCTGCCCACTTCCTCGTCGCTGTCATTCAACCCTGTAACAAGCAGTGTCGTAACCTCGAGGTGGCAGTTTGCGGCTAACAGACGGGCGCTGGACAGAACCGGGTTGAGTTTTCCCCTGCAGACTTCATGGTAAAACTCGTCTGTAAAAGCCTTGATATCCAGGTTAACGGCATCAATATAGGGGAGCAGTTCCTTGAGCGGCTTGGGATTGATATACCCGTTGGTAACCAGGATGTTTTTCAATCCTGCCTCCCTGGCGAGTTTCGCCGTATCCAGCACGTATTCAAACCACATCAATGGTTCGGAATAAGTATAAGCAATACCTATATTGCCGTAACGAAGATACTCCCGGGCTTTTTCCACCGCCTCTTGCGGGGACATGTAATAAGAAGAAGGTACTTCTGTATGTGCAATCTTCCAGTTCTGGCAGAAGCCGCAGGCCAGATTGCAGCCGAAGGTCCCCAGGGAAAAGACAGTCTGGCCCGGCATATACCTTTTTAACGGCTTTTTCTCAATGGGATCGAGCGCAGCAGCTGTAACCCTGCCGTAATTGCTGACGACTAGCTCCCCGTCTTTGTTGTGTCTTACCCTGCACAACCCCGTTTCATTCAGGGGAACAACACAGACATGAGGGCAAAGCAGGCACTGGACTGCCTGCTTTTGAGGGTCCTTTTCAATCCAGTATCCGGCGCGGTGCATTGTCCATCCCCTTTCTGACATAAAGCCGGGAGTAGATAATTTACATTATTTCAATTAGGTATGGCGGACAACCCGAAATCTCTCCAACGATACTTCTTCGTTCATGCCTATGCCCGCTTTTTGCCGGGCTATCTTCACCTGTTCCTGGGCGCTGTTAATGCCGGCAATATGGGGAAGCAAGAGCCCCTTTTTGGAACCCCTGGAAACAATGACGCCGTATTCTAGAGGATCAAGTTCCTCCATCCCAAAAACGGGTTCGGGTTTATCAAGCACATCAACCGAGATATTAAGTTCATCCAGCTCTTCTAAGCTCAACGGCTCAAACCGCGGGTCATGCAAAGCCGCTGAGACCGCGTTATAAATAACCTCCCGGGTGAGGTCCTCCCTCACAGGTTCAATTGTCCCGATACAGCCTCTGAGCTGACCGTATTTTTTTAATGTGACGAAAGCCCCTGCTTTTTTCGCGCCGCCTTCTATATTGTCGGGAGGATCTATATATTTTCCATATTTCAGGTAATGTTCAACGCTGGAACGCGCCAGCCGTACAAGCGGCGATTCCCCGGATTTGCTGGTATTGAGCCTGTCTTCCCTTTCCCCGTATAAGTCCCGGCTCACTTGACGCTCAGCGGCTTTGGGGCCGGGGTTTAGTTCCGCCACCAGGTAACCGACACCAAAGGGGCCTTCATAAGACAGTTCGCTGGCCTCAATTTCGTAACCATCCAGGGTCCCCAAGCCCATAATCAGGGGCCGCAGGCCGCATTCGGCCGCCTCTTCAATCAGAATAGGGTCCAGGGCAAAAATGCGCTTAATGTCCCCCTCCCTGATGCACTGCCTGATGATTTCATCGAAGACAGCGCCCTGCGGCGAGTACCCGGCCGGCGCCCCGGGCAGGAGGCAGTGGGACATATCACCGCTGATCAGAAGGACCCAGTCTTTCTCCAGTTTGTCCAGCGCCTGCCTCAGCAGGATGCCGAAATGATAGAGTTCTTCGTAAGGCAAAATCCCCATATTGACCGGCACCAAACTCCCCTGCCAGCCTGTCCTGGCAAGAAAAGAGAGCGGCACAACCAAACCATGGTCCAGCCTGGTTGAACGGCCGTAACTGCTTAATAACCTTTCATCAAGCGCAGCGCAGGATATCTGGCTGTCCCGGCATTCATCGAGGATAGCTGCTGCTGCCTCCCTGTCCAGTTCGTATCTGACTTTTACCTGGGAAGCTCCGAACTGGCCGAGGTCCCCCTCCAGGGGGTCAACAGCCGTGATGGTGACGGCATCACTGAAAACATGTCCATGGGGTGTGATCGCAACTATCAGCTCAGGCTTGATGTCATTTATTTTGCGTGATAGCTTTTCCATGGCCTCTGCTGTGGCTGACACCTTGGCAGCTTCCCTGCCGCCCACCTCCGGAACAACTATGGGTGGATGGGGAAAAAAGACTGCAAGCTTAAGCATTTTTTGTCACCACTCTTTCTAAACTGTTAAGAATAAAAAAACCTCTACCTTATCATTTACCCGGCAGAGGTGTAACATGCATCAATAGCTTAAGATACTTCCTCAGATATGATCCCTGTATCCAAAATATATTCCAAAAAGGCATCCACGACTTCCGGGTCATAGAGTATTCCTTTATTTTTTATCAAATCCGCAGCGGCTTCGCTCATAGTAAATACCTTTTTATAGGGGCGGACGCTGGTCATGGCATCAAAGCTGTCTGCCAGGCGTAAAATCCTTGCCCCCAACGGGATATCATCGCCCTTAATTCCACTGGGATAGCCCGTGCCGTCATAGTTCTCATGGTGGTACATCACTATATCGACAGCCCCGCTCAGCGAGGACATAGGACGGATTATATCAGCGCCCCAGACAGGATGCTGCCGGATGGCATCCCATTCTTCACTGGTAAGCTTGCCCGGCTTGTTCAGTATTTCCCGTCCTATCTCTATTTTACCGATATCATGCAGGAGGGCCCCTATCATCAGGTTCTGTATCTCCCACTCCCACATGGCCAGCTTTCTTCCTACCTGGATAGCATAGTGCATAACCCTTTCCGAATGACCGTATGTATATTTGTCTTTGGCATTAACGACCATAAGAAGCGTCCGCATGGAGTTCAGCAGGTCCTTTTCCTTGTCCTGGATAAAATGTTCAATCTCGTCAAAGACGGAATAATACAGTTCTACCTTATTGGTGTTAGTATGTTTGGCCTTGTAAAGCGCTTCGTCCGCTTTTTGCAGCAGCTTCTCTTTAGAATCGGCATGATCGGGGAAGCTGGCTATCCCCACCGAAATGGAGAAATGCCCTTTGGGCAGGATGCTGTCGCCTTCAAAAGGCGTACTTTCCACCCGCTGCCTGATCCTTTCGCCCACTTCAAACCCGACGCTGCTGTCAGAACCGGGCAGGAGTATAACAAACTCATCGCCGCCGTAACGCGCGCAAATACCTTGGTCCTGCACCCCTTCTTCAATGATGCCCGCCAGCTCTTTTAGGACCACGTCCCCTCTCTGGTGACCGTAGGCATCATTATAATATTTAAAAAAGTCTACATCAATCATAATTAATGTAAGACTGGAGTTGGCAATCTTAGCTTTCAAAAAGTATTCTTCCAGAAAATCATGAAAACTGCGGTGATTGAAAACACCCGTCAGGCCATCCACGGAAGCCTGGCGCTGCAGCTCTTCCCGGACCTCCATTTCAGTCTCCGACATCTTCCCCAACAGCCAGGCAAACAGCCAGATGGTGCTGAGTACCAGGATATCAACATCAATATGTTCCGCTTTCTGGACTATATCAATAATTATGATCCCCAGTGTGGAAAAAAATGCCCAGACATACCCGCGTTTGGCTCCGTAGTAAAGGGCGTTGGCCACCACCGGCATCAACAGCAGGAGTTTAAAGAAACTTTCCCTTTCGTGGACAAGTAAAAACACGGTACATACCAGGTAAATACCGTTGAGATAAGAGTCATATTCCTCCTTCCTGGATACATACCACCTTCTCTCCAGGCCTTTGATGATGAACAGGCCTAACAGAGGTACGGCCAAAAGAGCAACGTTAAGATAGAGCACTAAGGATAACTCTTCTGAAAATGTAACGACCCTGACCAGGAGAATACCGGTTAAAAGGAAGAAAAGCACCTGCGAAATAAAGACATATTCTTCAATTTTTTTGTTACGGACAGACTCAATGCTCCTCACGTATATCCTCCCCTAAAGCAAGGTGAGGTGGAAAAACCACCTCATACCTTACCTGATAAGACTTTTGGGTGTTTCGGGCTGGTAAGTTCCGAAAAAACATGCGAAAACAGAAGTTACGGAAGCAAACAGCAGCAGGGCGGTGGTGACCAGCGTTAATAATACGTATTTTACTTTACTCATTTCATCGCACCTCCTTATTTTTTCCTTTCATTAAAAAAGGTAACAGTGTCATCGATTGAAAGGTTATACCGCCTATAAGGGAAACGCCTATGTAAGTATCTTTATATAACAAAGCTATTAGACTGAAGAATAAAACTAACAATATAGACGCAACCTTTAGTTTTTTCCTGAATGCCGGGGATATGATCGGTTTGGCTTCACAGTCAACCGGGGCTAAAACAGTAACCATAACCAGGCACAACAGGCAAAGACTTATTAAAACAATATTATAGACCGGCTTGTCCCCCCATTGAGCGAGGGCCTGTACACCTGCCCGGCTCACTAGGGGATAGGCCACTGCGCCAAACAGCAGACAGGGCAAAGGAGTAGCGAAATGGGCCCCGCCGCTGACTTTTCTTAATAAATCACCTGCTAATATAGCAAAGAAAGTTGCTCGGGGTACGCCAATTAAAAATCCTACTGTCATCACCATGGCAAAACCGGTTATCACGAGAATAATACTATCCATGGCATAAGCAATAATATCTTTTTTTTCTTCCGAATAATTAAGCTCGTAGACCAGATAGTCACTGACTTTAGTACTGAGTTTTAAATAGGGCATTTTACACCAACCTTAATACACTCTCGGTCTGAAAAGGAACTCCAGGCTGATTCTTTTCTTTTTGACTATAATGGCATAAATAAACAACAATATATAATGAGGCGTCCCGCCAATAATTCTTGGAACAATTTCTTGGGCCAGTTGTTCAATAGTATATATCTTCAGTGAAACAAGTGAATACACACATACCATTTCCGTTAACACAAGAAGAGCAACACCTATAGCGCTGTAAACCATTCCTCTTTTCATTTCAAGCTCACCCAAATAGATACAAATAACACCGAGAGCTGCCGCCAGAACTATTACGTGTACTCCGGGCGTAAAGGGCATAATTCGAACAATATATACTACAATTGCATAGGCCAAACCAATTTTAAATATCTTTTTCCACGGCAATTCTCTTGTCCCCAGACCCATGACAAGAGCCGCCAAGGCCATGCTTTCAGGTATAACTTGAAATATCCACGCTAAAACCGGCACCCTCACGAAAATATCACACTCCTTAATTCAGGGTCTATGAAGCTTATTTCGCTACAAAATAAAATTACCCTTTTTTCTCTCACGAATTTTTCATCAATTTGCTATGTTTTTCAACATCTTTCTTTTACTGATAAAAAATGCTGTGAGAAACAGGATAAGCACTTGCGGGGTTCCGGTAGCAATCCTGACAGGTACATTTTGACTTAATTCGTTTATACTGAAATTTCCAAAATAAATCCAGATACTGATAAAGCACAATTCGGTAACAAACAGTATCATCATTGATATAATAGAAAAAATCAAAGCTTTTTTTGTTTGAATTTTTCCTATTAAAGACAGCAGGACAGTAAGGGATACAATGAGAACCGGCGTATGGACCCAAAAAGTTATCGGCAGCAGTCTTATTACATAAGTAACAACTGCGTGAATCAAACCGATAATCAGTATTAATCTCCAGTACAGCCTTCCGTGGCCCAGGCTCATCGTGACAGACACAACAGCTATAGCTTCCGGTAAAGACTGCAGCAGCCAGGCCAAAAAGGGGATCTTCACTTGCTTTCACCTTCTCCAAGTACTTATACCAATATTCATTAGCAATTTCATAATATATACATTGTTCTTCATATAATGAATCAACCAAGCCATTGCAAACAGGAGTATATTCTGGGGCGTTCCGTAAATAATTCTCGTGGTCGTATCATTTATAAATTTTTCAAATGTAATTATTTTAAAACTATTCAGCAGGCTAAATATGCCTCCCTCGGCAACAAGTAAAAACAACATGGCTAAAACGCTGTAAATATGCGTCAGCCTTATATCCATACCGGTAAGAAATGAAACTGTAAAAGCTATTACAGGTATGACTAAAAATGTATGGGAATAAGGTGTCAGCGGAAGAAGTCTTATTATATAGATAAACACCGCCTGTATTAAACCGGTAATAATTATTTTTTTCCAGGCCAGTTCTTTAAAACTTATACTGAAAATTATAGCGGCACAGCCGACACATTCCGGTATGCCCTGCAGCAGCCAGGCCAGAAAAGGTATCTCCACATTTTCACCTTCTTGCTTTCATATATAACCTTTTAATCCTATCCGTGTTTCTTCCGATATATACTATATTCTGTTTATTTTGTTAATATCCTGCAATATTATCCAGTATTGTTGCGAATATCCAGAATTTTTATGTGTTATCTTTAACATAATTTCCTTTTGTGTTACTTCCTTTTTATGTCGTTTCCTTTTTATGTTATTCGTTTTTTAAACACTATTATCCTTTGGAGAATTTGTCGATAATTGCATTGTATTGTCTAATATGTATTTATTATTTTTATAAAAACCCCCTTCAAGCAGATTCCCTGATTGCTTAAAGGGGGCTATAAATACCTGTATTAGTTTCAATTTGGCTGTTTACTTCATTCTATTCCTTATATCCAGTCTTACCAGGGCCGGCAGGAGAGGGAAAGCCAGTACCGCCCCGCCCACGGCCTGTGTGATGTTTGCTGCCACTCCCACAACAGCAGTTGGGAAACCGTACAAAAATGTTTCGTAGGCCAAATACCCGACCACCATGATGCTTCCTCCGCTAAGCGCTCCAAGTGCATACCCCGTTAACCGGGCGCTCCATGTGCTGCTTCCCGCCGTTAACAGGTTATAAAAGCAGCCGACTGCCGCAGCATCCAGCGCTTTGATGACAAATGTCGCCGGGGCATAAATACCGTACCCTGTGGAAACATCGGCCAGCAGCGATCCCACTCCGGCCGCGAGGCCGCCTGTGAAGGGACCCAGAATGATTCCGCACAGGTAAACCATGCTGTCCCCGATATGGATATATCCTTTGGTCGGGGTGGGTACCTGTACCAGCATTGTACCCACCATAACCAGCGCAGCCATCAGTCCTGAAACTGCCAGTTGTTTTGTTTTGAATGCTTTCATTTCTATTACCTCCAAGAGTTAATTGCCGGATTTCTTGATATTAGTTATAATGTAATAAAAATCTGACTGCTTTAAAAGAGACAGTTTTGCTAATTTTGAAAGGGACAGTTTGGTGATGACTTATGCTGCAATCCGCTGTTAAATGTGACGCCGGCTTAAAAATCCCGCTTTATGTCCAGCTCTATGACCACTTTAAAAATGAAATCATCTCGGGACGGCTGGAGCCCCATGTCAGGCTGCCTTCCATCCGGCAGCTGGCCGAGGGTTTGAATATGAGCCGGACAACGATCGAATCGGCCTATAACCAGCTGTGGGTGGAAGGTTATATCTACAGCGTGCCTAAAGTGGGCTATTTTATTAGCGCTATAGAAGCTAATAAATTTTCCGGGGATAATTATGACAATCCCTGCACCGGCGGCGCCCGGCAGGAAAAAGAAGAGCGGGTAAAGTACGACTTCGGGAGCGACCATATCGATAAGGACAGTTTTGATTTTTTGGTTTGGAAAAAGTACATTAACAGGGCGCTCAAAGATAATGATAAATTTTTCTCCTACGGGTCTTACCAGGGTGAATTTGAGTTAAGAAAAGAAATAACCCGCTACCTCTCCGCTTCCAGGGGGGTTATCTGCGGACCCGACCAGGTCATTATCGGCGCGGGTGTGCAGAATTTACTCAGTATTTTATGCGGTATACTCAAAAAGAGCTATGACTCGATTGGATTCGAAGAACCCGGTTTTAAAAAAGGACAGCGCATCTTCAAAGACCATGATTTTAAGATCACACCCATCCGGCTTGAAAAGGACGGTATAGACATCAAGATGCTTGCCGCAAGTGATACAAAAGTTGTCTATGTAAGCCCGTCCCACCAGTTTCCGACAGGTTCAACCATGCCGGTCGGCAAAAGGGTTCAGCTCTTAAACTGGGCACATGTTAAGGAAGGGCTGATCATTGAAGATGATTATGACAGCGAATTAAGGTATTTCGGCAGGCCCATCCCGTCACTGCAGGGGTTGAACAAAGGGGCAAACGTTATTTATCTGGGTTCTTTTTCCAAAATTCTCCTGCCTTCGTTAAGGATCAGCTATATGGTTTTACCGGCCAGCTTGCTTGAGATCGCAAAAATTGAACTGACCCAGTACAACCAGACGTCATCGAAAATTGAACAAATCGCCCTGTCTCTATTTATGAAAGACGGTATGCTGGAGAAGCATGTCCGCAAATTAAGAAAAATATATGCCCGGAAAAATCAGGCATTAACAGAATCTATTCAAACAATAATGAAAGACAAAGTTGAGATTATGGGCAATGAGACGGGACTCCATATCCTGCTGGAAGTAAAAACCGGCTTAAGCGCAGAACAGCTCGAGCGCCTTGCTGAAGAAGCAGGTGTAAAAGTGGTTCCGGTTTCACATTATTTTATAGAGAAAAACGATAATAAGCACCCGCATGTTCTCCTCTCTTACGGGGGCATTACTGCGGAAAACATAGGACCGGCCGTCCGACTCCTGCAGCAGGCCTGGTTTTAGTCTTCCTATTTACTGATGTATCTTACTGCCGGTTTGTGCTGGTCACTGTATTCCACCAGATACCGGACAACTCCGGCATATACCGACCAGGCAATCTTATCCTGATAGGCCGGGTCTTGCAGTAGTTGTTCCTCCCGGGGATTGGACAAAAACCCCATCTCGATATTAACAATGGGTATCCTGGCTTTAGTAAAGATTAAAGACACATTGTCCGCTTTGGGCTTGCGTGTAGTGTTTCCCAAAAATGTAGTCAGTTCATCCTGTATATAGGTTGCCAGTTCTTTGCTCCCGGGAACGGCAGGAGAATAAAAGGTCTGGGCGCCGTACCATTTGCCCTGGGGGAAGGAATTACAGTGCAGAGCTATATATAGATCCGCCTTGGAATCAGCAGCCAGTTCCCACCTTCTTTCCAGGTCGGCCCTTTTTCTCTGCCGGACAGTACTTTCGTTATTGCTCAGGGCTTCATCTTCATCACGTGTGAGTATTACCTGCCCCCCGCCCTGGCTGAGCACAGCGCTGAGCTTTTTAGCCACAGCCAGATTGATGTCTTTTTCATAGACCCCTCCGGGGCTGACTTTTCCAGGGTCCTCACCGCCATGGCCGGGATCGACTATAAAAGTCCGCCCTGCCACTGCCCAGGACATAGCCTTTACGGCCTGTGATTCTCTGCGTTCCCACCAAATATCGAATAGTTCAATACTGGCAATCACCACAACAACCAGTACTAACCACATTATGACCCGCCCGGTTATTATCGCCTTTATCTTCAACCCTGATACTCTCCTTTACTTTGGGGTTTTGTATCAAGATATTAATGAAGTCCGGGAGGTATGACAGCTATCAATAAAACAAACCAAAAAAACTCCCGGCAGGGAGTTTTTTGTCTGTATGCGTTTTAACGCTTGGAGAATTGGGGAGCGCGGCGAGCGCCTTTCAAGCCGTATTTCTTGCGTTCTTTCATCCTGGGGTCACGGGTAAGAAACCCTGCCCGCTTTAAGACCGGTCTCATTTCAGCATCAGCCTTAAGAAGAGCCCGGGCAATCCCTAAACGGACGGCTCCTGCCTGTCCGGTAATTCCGCCGCCCTCTACTTTGGCCAGGACATCGAACCTGGCTTCCGTTTTAGTCAATACCAGCGGCTGTTTCACTATCATTTCCAGGGTCTTCTTGCCGAAGTATTCGGAAAGCGGTCTGCTGTTGATTACCACTTTGCCTTCGCCCGGCACGAGACGCACCCTGGCAATTGAAGTCTTACGACGGCCGGTCCCTGCATACTGTACATGTGCCATAATTATTACCTCCCTTCTCCTAACCCTTTAATTCCCAAACTTCGGGCTGCTGAGCCTGATGAGGATGCTGGGGTCCCTTGTAAACCTTGAGCTTTCGGAACATGTCGTCTCCCAACCGGTTGTGGGGAAGCATGCCCTTGATGGCTTTCTCGACAGCCAGTTCCGGCCTGGTTTTTAAGAGAGTGCCGTAATTCATCCTCTTCAGTCCCCCGGGGTAACGGGAGTGCCGGATGTATTCTTTTTGCTGGAGTTTATTACCGGTTAACCTTACTTTTTCGGCATTGATAATAATGACATGGTCTCCGGTGTTAACATGCGGGGTAAATATTGGTTTATGTTTACCACGCAGTATGGTGGCTGCTTCTGTAGCTAAACGACCCAGGGTTTTATCGGCGGCATCGATGATATACCACTTGCGTTTGATATCCTGAGCCTTCGCCATGAAGGTACGCAAATCAAGTCCCTCCTAAAAACAATATTCTTAAAAAAAATATATATCATGATCCCGGGGCTAGTGGAATCAAGGATATCCGTATAGACTCACAGAGTTATTTTAATACACGGCGCCGGACGTGTCAAGCGCGAAAGTGCAACGGGATAGCGTCAAGTTACTTTGGGTTTTTAAAAAATAAAATTATCCCCTGTTTGTGATACCTGTTTAAGTGCCCCTCACTGACTTTAGGAACTGTGAAG
>Ga0228535_1002350_pt1 | contig 18872 bp, 18 predicted proteins | sample SJ1metagenome_FD_168457 | JGI IMG/M metagenome (GOLD analysis project Ga0228535, IMG submission 168457) | Enriched culture of PCE-dechlorinating microbial communities from Ithaca, New York, USA - SJ1 | ecosystem: Engineered > Modeled > Simulated communities (microbial... > Unclassified | place... | reverse complement strand
GATCACAATCATTCAAAAAACACTTAAGGAGGACCTGACGATGAAAAAAAGCTGGTGGAATAGTTGGTGGTTTAAATTATTACTCATCATAGTACCTATCCTTCTATACTTTTTAGTCCCCTTTTTTAAGAACGGGATCAATGAAGCGGCCGGAACGCTGTCTAAAGTCAACGTTCAGGCCGCCAAAGAGTATATACTGTCCTTCGGGATCTGGGCTCCGGTGGTCTCGTTTTTGCTCATGGTCCTGCAATCAGTGGCTGCTCCGCTTCCGGCCTTTATCATCACCTTTGCCAACGCCGGTCTGTTTGGCTGGGTCAAAGGCGCGATTTTATCCTGGTCCAGCGCCATGGCCGGCGCCGCTCTCTGCTATGCCATCGCCCGGATTTACGGCCGTTCAGTAGTTGAAAAGTTCACCACCCGGGCCGCTCTGCGCGAGGTGGATGTATTTTTTGAGCGCTACGGTAAATGGGCGGTTTTAATAGCCCGGCTCCTGCCTTTTGTGTCATTCGACGTAGTCAGTTACGCAGCCGGCTTAACCTCAATGGGGTTCTGGGAATTTTTCTGGGCAACCGGATTGGGGCAATTACCCGCTACCATAGTATACTCTTACGTGGGTGACATGCTGGTAGGAAGCGTAAAGACGGTTGTCTTTGGATTACTTATGGTGTTTGCCCTGAGCGCATTCGCATTCATGTTTAAACAGATATGGAAGGATAGAACGCAGACCAAGGCCCAGTCTTAATCTCATCGACGCTTCTATACCATTTTGATTCCAGGATTCGTTTAAGCCAAAATAAGATACGTCTTGAATTTATACCTGTTCTATCTGAATGTTAACTTTTAGAGTTAAATGCGCCACGCGCTCAGACAGTAGAATCATTTTTAGGGTATCCACCAATAAAGAAGCCGGCCCGGTAGTCTCTAATTGTAAAGAAAACTTTGTTTCATTTGCTTCGGAATCCCCACCAGCATCGGGCGGGATAAGTATATCATGGTTTTCAGCGCGTAGGTTCCGGGGGGCTCTACCCCTGGTAACGTTCGTTTTCTTTTCCTTGGTTTTTCCAGGCCTTCTATTACCATTGGAAAGACCTAATTTGTTTTGCAGGTTATACAGTTTTGCTCGCGAAATGCCCCATGTCTCAATAATTTCTTTAATACCGACTTCAGTTTTCAATGTCTGCAGAGTGTTTTTTTTCTCTTCTTCAGGTAAATTGTTAAATTCATCTAGAGAAATCATCTTAAACCTCCTCGCCTTTTTCCATTATGTGGTATTTATTTTTTTCTCTAGCACAGATTATACATATTTTCCATTTTAAGGGCAATACAGTTTTATTTAAATTTGCTTAAGTTTGAGGAAAATCCCTAATTAATTTAATTTACATAATGTTTGTCTGGTAAACTAAAGGCAGTCGGTTTTATATTGTGATCAAAATATTTGAAGTTTGCAGTGGTTCTTATCGATAAAGAATTAAGGAGCAAGGCAAAATTACCTGGTTGTCTGCGGAATAATAGTATTTCGTCGGAAAGATGGATTTTCGCATTCCAAAACTTTGGAGGTGATTAAGATTAGCAGTGAGTTCATTTCTATTGGCGAAGTCTTGGCCCATTTAAAAACTGTTTCCCATATTGAGGATAGATCTGAAATTATTCAAGAATTCGTTGATAAGCAGAATAGCAGTACGGGAAATGCTTATGATAGATATCTCGAATACGGGCCGTCAACCTTCATGAATGTTATTACAGAAAATTCAGGTGCTAATAAAGAGTGTATTATGTGGTGTGTCAACCACTATCTTAGCTTAAATAGAAATATCAAGGTTATTGAAAAAGCCAGTCAAGCACTGCATCAGTTCGGAACCGGATGTGGAACATCCGCTGTTTCGTGTGGAATGAGTTCTTTACACAAGGAAATAGAGAAAAGAGTCGCCAAGCTCGTAGGGAAAGAAGAGGCGGTCCTCTTTCCCACCGGCTTTACGGCTAATCTTGCTTCAATTTCTTATCTAACGGGGCGCAATGATCTTATCCTTTTTGACAGAGAGTGTCATTCATCAATGATAAATGGTTTTAGATTATCTAAAGCAAAATCGATCCCATTTAAACATAATGATACTGCTGATTTAGAAATAAAGTTAAAAAGGTATGAAGGTTCATATGAAAATATTTTTGTCGTGGTTGAATCCGCTTATTCAATGAGCGGGGATTTATCTCCGCTAAAAGAAATAACCGGTCTAAAAAGATCGCACAAGTTTTATTTATATGTAGATGAAGCACATACGTTTGGCTTCTATGGGGAAAGGGGACAGGGATATTGTTACGAACAAGGTGTAACTGATGATGTAGATTTTCTCATGTCAACTTTATCTAAAGCTACATCTTCTATTGGAGGTTTCCTGGCATCTAAACATAAATATTGCGCCCTGATCAGATGGTCTGACCCCTATATGTTTCAAGCCTGTTTAACGCAAGTTGATGCAGCTATCATTCTCGCCTGCCTTGATGAAATAGAAAATAATCCCTGGATGATTAAAGAACTTCATGCTAAAAACCAGTACATGCGTGATTTATTAATATCAAAGAATTTTAATCTTGGAGATAGTAAAAGTCCTATAATTCCAATAATGATTCCCGATCACCTTAAATTAATTCTGGTTGTTAATGAACTTTATCAGGAAGGTATTTATTCAACCCCGATTGTTTATCCTGCAGTCAATAAAGATGAAGGAAGAATACGGCTTATTTTAAATTATGCGCATACCAAGGAACAAATAGATTATACGGTTGAGACTTTAGAAAAAATATGTAATAAACACAATGTACCCTGTTTTTTGGGCGCGCGTTAAAATTATGTATATACTAAACGTCAGATGCAATTAATTTATATTCATCGTGTCGGATAAGGGACTGCCAACAAACATTCCAGTACTCTGGGGCCGCCGCATTGTTTTCCTTATTACATCAAACAGGAATACTTGGATATATGTCGAATTAACTCGATAACCAGTTTTAACCTGCTTTTGGTTACTCTGGTGTTATCATAATTACGAAAAAACATGGAGTACAAATGCGGCTGCATCCATTGAGTTTAAGTTTCCTAGACTCAGAGTTAGAGAGCGAATTTAAGAGCTACTACGATTATGATACGAGGATATTTAATCGAATTGGTATTGGACTTTCCTTTCTGGGTTGGTTCGTTCTGAATATATTCTGTTATTTATTTTTCCCTCAGAATTTTCTGCACATGACGGTGGCCTTATTTGTTTTCCTTTACCCGCTTTTTACCGTTATCCTGGTAATAACCTCATCTCCACGCTATGTACAGTATTATCAGCCCTTAACTGCTCTGGCCAACGGCCTGGCCGGGTTTTGCTTTATTTATGTGGGTAGTTATGAATTACACAGTGATATTCTAACTATTTGCGGCATAATTGCTGTTATTATATTTGCCTTCTTTATTTTGCACCTCAGATTTAAGATTGCGGTATTTACTACTCTTATCTATGTTACTGCTTACCAGATTTCCGTGCTGCTGCCATTAGGCCATATAAACAACAATATCGCCATGCTATCCGTTATAGTGTGGTTGATTGAAACTGTATGCATCGTAGGCGGCAATATATGGGAACGAGCCTCCCGTACGATGTTTTACCAAAATAAAATAATTAAACAGCAGCAACAAATTGCGGAGGAGGCAACCAGGGCCAAAAGCGAGTTTCTGGCTAACATGAGCCACGAAATCCGTACGCCTATGAATGCGATTATAGGGATGGCATACCTGACCTTGCAGACTGATTTAAGCACTCAACAACGGGATTATATCGATAAAATCCAATCCTCTGCTCAGACCTTGTTGGGGATTATCAATGACATTCTGGATTTTTCCAAGGTAGAAGCCGGCAAGATGGATATTGAAGTGGTCGATTTCAATTTGGATGGAACCCTTACCAATCTGGCCAACCTGTTAAACATGGATGCCTGCCAGAAAGGAATAGAACTGCTCTTTCAATACACCGCCGAGGTTCCGCAAAAGTTGAAGGGAGATCCGCTCCGTTTGGGACAAATCCTGACCAATTTAACCAGTAACGCTATCAAGTTTACAGACCAGGGTGAAATTATAGTCAAAATTGAAGTTTTGCTCAAAGATGAGCAAGCGGTGACCCTGCAGTTTTCGGTTAGTGATACCGGTATCGGCATGACCGAAGAGCAGCAAAACAAGCTGTTTCAGGCCTTTAGCCAGGTTGACGCTTCCACCACTCGCAAATATGGTGGTACCGGGTTGGGACTGGCTATATGTGAACGGCTGGTAAAACTAATGGGTGGCAGTATATGGGTAGAGAGCGAGCCCCATAAGGGCAGCACCTTTTTCTTTTCAGTTGTATTGGGATACAATCAACCCATTGAAAGCAACCTGACCAGGTTAACCCGACAAAACCATAAAAACATTAAGGTTTTAGTTATCGACGACCATCCTCGGGCAGTGGAGATTTTAACCGATATGCTTGAATCCATGGGTTTTGCAGCTGTGGGCGTTGGCTCCGGGGAGCAGGCACTGGCTGAACTCTATAAAGATCAAGATGATTGTTTCGACTTGGTTCTCATTGATTGGCAAATGCCCGGTATGGATGGATTGGAAACATCCCGCCGGATAAAGACGATGGATGAAATAGGCATAAAACCGGAGGTTATCATGATTTCGGACTGTGATCTATCGGAACTGGCCGACCAGGCCGGTCAATTAGGAATTAATAAATGTCTCGCCAAGCCGGTAACCCAATCCCAACTGTACGATGCGGTAATGGAGATATTCGGTGCGGGCAGGGGCGTATCCTATGCAATTATTCACCAAGGCCTGAATCTAGATAGTTCTAAGGAACTCAGGGGGACCAAAATCTTGTTAGTTGATGATAACGAAATCAATCAACAGGTAGCGCAGGAAATATTGCACCAAATGGGTTTGCACGTAGATGTAGCTGCCAACGGATGGCAGGCACTGGAAATGCTCCAAGCGGATGAATATGACCTGGTGCTGATGGATGTTCAGATGCCCGTGATGGACGGTTATGAAGCCACCCAAAAAATTCGGAGCAATCCTCGCTGGACAAATCTACCGGTGATTGCCATGACCGCCCACGCTATGAGCGAACATCGCGAAAAGAGCCTTCAGGCTGGTATGAACGACCAGATAAACAAACCGGTCAATCCGGATGAGCTTTTTGAAGTTATTTCTAAATATACCAAGACCAGTACTTTAACAAGTTCCGCAGTCGGCCAATTAAAGCAAGAAGGGGATAACCCCGAAGGATTGCCCTGGCCTGACCTACCAGGAATAAACCTTATGGATGGATTAGCCAGGATGAATGGCAACCGCCAATTATATAAGAAGATTCTTCTACAATTTTTTGCGAATAATGTCGATACAGTATATAAAATTAAATTTGCTTTGTCCAAAGGCGATCATAAGACAGCCAGCCTGCTGCTACACACTATAAAAGGCGTGGCTGCCAATTTAGGGGCAGGCCAATTGGCATCCGCCGCTGCCGAACTAGAGGCGTCGCTTATACAAAGGGGTATCGATGTTAACAATGTTTTGCTGAAAAATTTTATCGAATCCCTTACCTCGGTTATAGCGGGAATAAAATCATTTGAAGAAATATTTGCTTCCGAACCGAACGGAAACCAGCCGGAGCCAATTATCGCAGATATCAATGTTGATATTGTTCGGCCGCTTATGATAACTTTAGCCCGTCTGCTTGAAAGCGGCTCAATAAAGTCCGTGCAGCAGCTTGATGTTTTAGGCAGTTATTTAACCAATACCAGAGTAAATATACAGTTTCAACAGCTCAGGAAATCCGTGGATATCTTTGATATGGACCGGGCTTTAGATCAATTAAAAGAGATTGCCGCGGCCCTGGAGATTTCTTTATAAATTAGGAAAGAGAAAAGTAGGACAGAAATATGACTTTATTTACTGAACAACCAAGGGTACTAATTGTCGATGATACACTGGAAAATATTAATATCTTGATGAGTATCTTGATGGATCAATACGAAGTGTCGGTAGCGACCAATGGAGAGAAGGCCTTGAAAATAGCAGCTATGGAGGATCCGTCCATCGACTTGATTTTGCTTGACATCGTGATGCCGGAAATGGATGGCTATGAAGTATGCGCTAAACTGAAGGCGAACCAGAAAACTGCCAATATTCCAGTTATTTTTGTAACGGCTTTAACGGCCGAGGAAAATGAAGCCCAGGGTTTGGAATTAGGTGCTGTCGATTATATTACCAAACCGTTTAATCCAGCATTGGTTAGAGCCGGGGTAAAAAATCACCTGGAATTGAAAAACTATAGAGATAAACTTGAAGAGATGGTGCGGGAAAAAACCAGTGAACTGATAATAACCCGTGATGTCGCGATTGAAACTCTCGGTTGTTTGGCTGAATACCGTCATCTGGAAACAGGCAGCCATATTAAGCGCACCATGAATTATGTGCGCTTCCTGGCGGAAAAACTCAAAGAACATCCCCATTTTAAAGACTTTCTGAATGATGAGATAATTGAACACCTCTGGAAATCGGCCCCGTTACATGATATCGGCAAAGTGGGAGTGCCGGATAATATACTCATGAAACCCGGCGAGTTGACACCGGAGGAGTTTATCGAAATGCAAAGGCATGCCATCTATGGACGTGATGCACTTTCTTATTCCACATCGAAACTGGGCCCGAATTCATTCCTTAAGATAGCCCAGGAGATGGCTTATACGCATCATGAAAAATGGGATGGTTCAGGCTATCCACAAGGTCTTAAAGGTCTTGAAATTCCCATTTCAGGACGGCTGATGGCAGTGGCCGATGTATATGACGCCTTAATTACCTCGCGCATATATAAACCCGCCCTGTCCCATGGCGATGCTGTTGAAATAATCAGAAACAGCAGTGGAACCGCTTTTGACCCCGAAATTGTAAAGATCTTTCTTCAATTTGAGGACCATTTCCGTCGTATTGCTCTGGAATTCTCAGATGAAGGATAACCCATTCGAAGTATAAATATAACCGGAAAAACCCTGACCAGGGTTTTTCCGGCCAGAGCTTTTAGCCTTTGACAAAAACTACGTTGATGGCCTTAATCAAAGCCGTCACTGTATCACCTTCAGCAAAGGCTGCTTCTTCTAATGATTCTCGCGTCATCACGGACGTGATCTCGGTGTCACCCATTCACATTGATACCTGGGCCATAACACCGTCAGCTCTTATTTTTCAAACCCGTCCTTGTAGTCTATTGCGTACTCCCGCTTCCATCATTGCTGGACCTCCCTTGCGGTATTTATGCATAGTTTTCTACATATCCTTAAAAATATTCGATAGCAGGGCATTACCAAAAGTATCTCTCCTTCGTCCTTTAGACGTTTAAGTTGGACATATGTGGTGCCATGGCTTACAATTTATATATGACTACATTAACCACATTTACAGTGCGAAAGGTGCGTATTTAAATGACTAAAATGATTGTGGGAATTAGAGAAGCGAAAATGAACCTGAGCCGCTTACTGAAAGAAGTGCAGAAAGGGGCTGAGATAACTATTAGCGACCGGGGAGTTCAAATAGCCAGATTGATTCCCATCGAACAGGATTCACTTCCTTTAGAAAAAAGGATAGAAAACCTGGAAAGAAACGGACTGCTGGATCCACCTCCCAAGAATTCCCGCCTGCTTCCGCCACCGCTGCCGCTGGATGAAGGATTAGCCCAAAAGTTCTTACAGGAGGATCGGGACTGATGACAGAAAAACCAGTCCTTTATTGGGATACATCAGCCATTGTCTCCGCACTATTTAAAGATGTTCACAGTCCGGCGGCCTGGAACTGGTCAAGACGGGAAGGCTTACATCTGTTGTCCTCACTGGCGATAGCAGAAACATATGCGGTGATCAACCGGATTGACAGAGAGAGAGCCTTGCCGGAAATACTGGTTAAAGCTGCTATTGAATCCTTCGAACAAGGTCCCTGGCATTCTATCAATATGAATCCGGACAAGAATCAGATTACACGATTGAGCAGTAAATGGCCATTGCGGGGTGCTGATTTGTGGCATTTGGCCATGGCCTGCACATTAAGAAACAGCCTTCCAGAAATAAGCTTTCTTACCTTCGACCAGCGCCTGGCAATTGCTGCTCGGGGAGAAGCACTACATATCGATTCGACAAATAATAAATCACTCTAAAAAGAAGCCGATGATGGAGTCTGGCCATTTTCACAGTGAAGCAAGAGCCATAAGGATCCATCCCTATGGCTCTCAGACCGTCGACAAAAGTACCACGAGTACTTCACAGATGCTCCCATTGGCCGCAATTAAGGTTGCGGACTTGGTCAATAAACTAAGAGGTGATAGAAACCTGTTGTATATGATTTATAGATCAAAGTAAAGGTGATATTCATAGGGATGGGGGCGTAATCTTACCGCGTCAATCTCATTTTCCTTCTTATAGCTAATCCAAACATCCAACAAGTCCTGAGTGAATACTCCGCCTTTGAGCAGGAAGTCATGGTCTTCTTCCAGTGCTGCAATAGCCTCATCCAGCGACGCGGGAACGGTAGCTAAACCGTTGCCTTCCAATTCATAGATATTTTTGTCCAGTGGATTACCGGGATCAATCTGGTTTTCAATACCGTCCAAACCGGCCATCAGTAATGCCGAGAAAGAAAGATAGGGATTGCATGTGCAATCGGGCGGTCTAAATTCAATACGCTTGCTCTTGGGATTGTCAGTGTACATCGGAATTCGAACCGCAGCACTGCGGTTGCGCATGGAATACACCAGGTTGACCGGCGCTTCATAGCCGGGCACCAAACGCTTATACGAATTGGTAGTAGGAGCGCAAAAAGCCATCAGAGCTTTGGCATGTTTTAATAAACCACCAATATAATATTTGGCTAACTGACTGAGCAGGGCATAACCATCGGGATCAAAGAAGAGATTGTCGCCGTTTTTCCATAGCGATTGGTGGGTATGCATACCCGAACCGTTATCCTGGAACAGAGGCTTGGGCATGAAAGTAGCTACTTTTCCGTTTCTCCTGGCAACGTTTTTAATCACATATTTATAAGTCATGCACTTATCAGCCATGCTGACCAGTGACCCAAATTTCATATCGATTTCGGCCTGCCCGCCGCTGGCTACTTCATGATGATGTACTTCTACTGTGATTCCGCAATCTTGTAGCACTTTTACCATTTCACTTCTCAAATCCTGCTGGGAATCATGGGGAGGTACCGGGAAATACCCTTCTTTATAACGGGCTTTGTATCCCAGGTTGGGATTTTCTTCCCGGCCGGTATTCCATTCACCTTCATCTGAATCTACATAATAATAACCATGGTTCACTCCCTGGCTGAAGCGTACATCGTCAAAAATAAAGAACTCCATTTCCGGTCCCCAGTAACTGGTATCCGCAATTCCGGTAGATTTTAAATATTCTTCAGCTTTTTTCGCAACATAGCGAGGATCTCTGGTATAAGGTACTCGGTTAATTGGATCATATATGTCGCAAATTATAGACAGGGTCGGTGCTTTACAAGCTGGATCCATAAATGCTGAACTGGGATCAGGAAACAGTATCATGTCGCTTTCTTGAATAGCCTGAAAACCTCTGATACTTGAACCGTCAAAACCCAGGCCTTCTTTAAATGTATCAAGATCCAATTGATTGGCGGGAACGGAGAAATGCTGCCACAGGCCCGGCAGGTCATTAAACTTTACATCTACAAATTCGATGCCCTTTTCCTTTATCAAGTCTAATATTGCTTCCGGCGTCATTAACAAAGCCCTCCTTTAGGTAGTTTGAAATCTTACCATTTTTGATATTTCACCTGCGCTTTGCATCTTTGCTAAAGCTCCATAGCCCACCTCCTCGATTTTTCCTGATTGTCTCGATAATTTTTTAGATATAAAAAAGCGCTCCGGTATTCCAATAAAATTAGAAATCACCAGAGCGCCTTTGCTCGGTTCTTATCCACGGCTTTGTTATAAAGCGGCGGGCCTTTTTTCACCAGGGCTTATCCTGACGACACCTTCAATCAGGGTATAAAAAAATAAATGCCCGCTTTTACATTTTGAAAAGCGAGCATCATTGCCCGTTGTTTTATATAATTGCAGTTTTAGTATAGAAGCTATCACAAGTAAGGTCAATACATTACGTTCAAGTATACTTTATTCTTAGCGAATTAGCGCCTAAATACAAGTAATCCCACAAACCGGGGGACGCAGTATAATAAGCGGCCCAGGTTGTAGAAAGTTAACCTAAGGTTCGTAAAAACGAGGATAGGGTAGACTGCTTAATATAAGATCTTGTGTACTACATCGAAGAGTCCTACATAAAGATATGTTGACTAAAATACCTGGTATTGTTATTCTTTCCTTGTAAAATATTTTAGTAAGGTGGTGTTATTATGCCAAGTGTAACCATATCCAGTAAGCGGCAAATAACTATACCCGTTGATATATTCCGTTTATTGGACCTTAAAGAAGGCCAACGATTAATGGTTGAGGTTGAAGGGGACCGCATCATATTAACTCCTCGACCGGTTAACATAACAAAGGCACTGGGCGGGATTACTAAAGGCTTATATGGCAGTAATGCCAATGAGGTCGATGAATATATTAACGAGGAACGTAATTCATGGCCAAGGTAGAACAATTAATAAATCGAATTTCTGAATGCCACAACATCATGCTGGATACCAATGCGGTAATTTATTTTCTTGACGGAACCCCGAACTTTTCCGAATTGATGTCGCCCTTTTTTGAGCGACTTGAACAGGGCGCTTTTAAGGTAGCTCTATCCGTAATAACTGAAGCAGAGATGCTGGTTAAACCGTATAAATATAATCATTCAGCAGCTCTTGATGCTGTAATGTTCTTCTTTAATGAGTTCCCCAATCTGAATATATTGAATGTGAATAGGGAAATCAGCCAGTTGGCTGCGAAAATAAGAGCTGAATCTAGTCTGCGCTTGCCTGATGCAATTATCCTCGCTACAGCCCTGCATAATCAATGCGACCTGCTATTAGGGAATGATATCGAGTTTATGAAAAAAGCCGGCTCATACCTGCCGACAATCGTTCTAAATAATTTCGTTTGATAAAAGCAGATTGATTCGACAAGGGATTAAATAGTTTACATAATGTTTTGTACAGTAAACTAGAGGCACATTACATAGGAAAAGGGGTTCAGAAGAGTTGACTAAAAACCATCTTAGAAATTCCATAAAGGTCGTTTTTACTGTTGTATTGTTGTGCGCGGTTGTAATTATCTTTCTGCGCCTGACGAGTGGCGCTTCTAAAGCCGAAGCACCGCCCGGCGTAAACGGATATAGCGCCGAAACAATCATCCAATACAAAACTGCCTATGTCGGGGACAACAGCAAAGTAGTCAACCTGTTAAGGAGTCTGCCTTATGCCACTTTCGTCAAAGAGGTCTCTCTTAAAACCGACGCCAAGCCTTATGAAATTACGGTTCAATACGTTTTTTCATCTGATTCCAAACCTATCCCGGATACTATGCAGAATAATGCGATAATAGTTTTTTCTCTAGTTGGAAACGCTGACGCGGTTAATTTTAAGGTGGATACCGCAGAAGGTGAACAAACATACCGGTACACCAGAACCCAATTACAGATGTTGTATCCCGATGATTTGCGCAGCTATTCCCGGGACTTGCAGACCTTTAAGATATTAATAAACAGCTTTTCTTTAGAGGTGTTCGCTCGACCCGAAAGGTATGCGCTTTTTATGTCCAGCGTTCCCGGTATGCAAATATCAGCGGATTACCGGGGAACTGCCGATGAAACCGAATACCTGGCGTCCTCAGGGCAGTTCTTATCCTGGAATTTCACTTACGGAAAAGTGGTTAAGTATGGATCGGATGTGAAATCCCCGGTGTTAAAATCCTGCTATTGGAGTCCCCTGGACTGCGATTTAATGCATGATTCCACGATTGCTATAAAGACCTCCGTACGGAAGAATAATATAATCGTGGCTGAAAAACAAATATTAATTTCATATAATGCCGCAACCGGTTATTGTACGGTGATACACCCGGTAATCCCGGGGTCGCTTGATGAAGCAATCCGCCGCACGATAAAGAGCCAGGGCGCCGGTTACGCTTCCGGGGAGGCATCCACCGAGGGGCATATCATCCTCGATACGGAAGAGAAAAACGGGATCGTGACGGCTTATACCATTGCCAGTTATGGGGCATACGGTTTTGAAAACGGCATATTTACTGTGGTCAGCGGTAGCGGAGCCATTCCTACGGTTATCGCATTTGCCGAAAACCAAAACGGGGATTATACCTTGTTAGAATATAAAGAACCGGAAGATGGTGAACGTAACCAACAATCCAAGAAAGACATGTTTCCTGAAAGGCTATGGGATAAAGTGCTGTCTGAAAACGAATATTATCCCGACCTGGTCATGCAAAAAGAAGAGCAAGCCCGGCAATATCTGCAGAGTATTGAGCGGAAGGCCCAGGTCAGTGAACAAGTGGAGAAAAAGCTTCCCCGGATTGATGTCCAGGCTTCAAACCAACTATTTTCGGAGTTTGCTAAAACGAATACGGAACTTAATAGCTTTCCTTACTGGTTGGGAACCAGAGAAAAACTCATCGACGGGATAAGATATATTTATAAAACCACTCAGAATAAAACATCTGACGGGTATGATTTGATATCCTTCCAAAAAACCACAGAGGATGGAACCGTTGTCGAGGAATATCAATACGAGATTGTTGGTAATGATCCACGGCTTATCAAACCTACTTCAATATCTGATACGGGCGCTGCACAACAATAGTTGCCGCCACCTTGCCTCAAAAAGTTGTTATTAATTTCATGTCCAATATTGTGCCTTGTCAAAGCCTCCTGGAGCATATTAAATCATTGACTTAATATGAAACTTCGTCAATTACCCCAAATCGTCTCAGAAGGGTCTAGGAGGCCCTACATTGATTTTTGCCTATTTTGATGTCTATATTTAGGATATTTGAATGGATTTTGTCATATTTTAAATGCTTAATGCCAATGATATGACTAACTTAAGATTGAAATCCTAAACCTGAATTCATGTTGATAAATCAAAATTCAGATTGGATCGAAGTAAAATTAATTGAAAGTGCTTGAGCCGAACCGGCAGATCCTATAAGCCATATAATGATCTAATCATAAGAATTAGTCCGCCCATAATTATTTCATAAGGGATTGAGGAGGGAGTAGACTATGCGCAAAGTCTGAAATGTAGGCCCCTATCGCGTATTTTTATCTTAGTTTACATAATGCTTCTATTCCTGGATGGTTCCCAGGTGATAAAACCTTCGTGGAATAGGTATTATGGTAAACTAGTTAACCGATGTAAGAATGTCAAGCTAGCAAGCTATCTGAATTTTAATTAAAAACCCGGAACCGGATTGTGTCTGGACAATGGGGGGGGGGCCTGAAGGGAGGGGACCTATTGCCCGGGCGCAAACCGGAACCGGGTATTATATTAAATTTTAGACATGTCCCTATTAATCAGTGCTACTATGTTTTCTAGTTTATCAAGTATCGAAGTCGAAGTTCTCATTCCATTAAGCGAGTCAAGTAAAATTGTCATAGTTAAAGAACAAACGATACTCGCGTTTTTTGCTAAACGGGTAGCCTTAATAATATCTACTTTTGTAAGGGCCAATAAAATCACCTCCTTTCCATCTAGCAAGCTAGCATGCTAGATTACTAATCCTCTTCGCTCAGTTCGAAAGGTTCGATGGTCAGTAAAAGCTGCTGAAGGTCTTCGGGTTTTTCCTGCATGAATTTAATGAGAATTAATGAACCTAAAGCCGATGCCGATACTCCATACCTTTGAGCTAAAGCTTTGAACCTGGCATTAGAGGAAGCTGCTAAATAAACTTTAATGGGTTGAATTCCTGCCATTCTAAATCACCTCCTTTACTTAAAATTAATAATTACAGCCCGCAGGGCTCCGCAGGGGGGCTTGCCCATGGCCGTTTAACCATTCGCGTTAGAGGCTCCGTGTCAAGGGCGAATGAGGCACGAATGAGGCGTTAGCGTACCCTTGACATGGAGAGGGCGCGAATGGTAGCCTGTCTCGGCGTAAGGCCCCCGAGGACTTTTCAAAATAAATAAGATAAAAATAAAAACATGAAAAAAATGGAATAAAAAAGAGGAAATTCAGAGGGTAGTGTAGAATACCTGCGGTGGGTTTCCCTAAGTTATACTAACTTAGATACTTATAGCTACACTTGACTAAGTACCATTTTTCGTTCAAAAAATAAAGAGGGTGATGCCCCTGAATGAGCATTAATGACCGATTTATAGGGTTTAAGGCAACATTAATGAAAAAATAAATAAACAAGTAAATAAAATAATAATAAAAAAGAGAATAAATAAAATAGAAGAGCATTCATGTAAACTAGAAGGCCGGAAAATAGCACCCTACCGATGATTTTGCAACTAGTTTACATAATGCTCATTTCATTTCCCCCTAATGGGGGTAGGGGGAGTAGTATTAACCCCATTATATTGGGATTTACGGCGCATCGCAAATACTTTTTCTAGTTCCCATAACATAAATTTTATTCGAATGATTAATCGTCTGGATAATTAAATATATAAACAATATAAATGTTGTAAATATAAACAATAAAGAATTCGTTGTGTAATCAATATAATAAAAAACAGTCTCACAACGAAAATTATCTAATCTTCCTTTTAAAGGCTCACACTGAAAACCTTATTTAAAGATATAACTTGAATGAAAAGATAATACCAAGCACCGTATTGGGCTTGGTATTATTATCTATCTAAGTTATATTTATGTCATTGGCCATTTATTGCCAGTTTGTAGTTTAAGAATTTATGATTACTAGTTTAAACCCTTTCCTAAACATTGCCGAAGCTTATTCTCAAGAAACCTTTCGTTGTGGATATCATTCCAATCGAAATTCTCGGAACAACTGAATAATATATTCAGTAATCTCTCAATGATCATGCTATTAGTTATGCCTCCATCTCGATTTATCCGTGACGAGTTGATTCGGACCCGAAGTGAAGTCAGTGTAGCATGAGTCTCATCCGTTACTTTATAACCTCTACTTGTTCTCTTCGTGTTATTCGTCCGAATATCTGAACTATTTTTTAAATAATATTCCTCTAACAGCCCATTTTCGATATTAGATTTTGATAATAACATTAATTTATTTGCAGCTTCTGAGTCCCATAAATTAATCTTAATAGCTTCTTTATTTTGGTTAGCTTGATATATATGCCAATCAACTCCATTGCAGATTATTAAATACTTCGCATCACTTTTTTTAGCAGTAATAAATATTTTGCCGAAATATGTTGTTTTGCTCAGATCAGAATATAGGGGCCTAGCCTTAATCAATGCCAGTAATTTAGTATTACAAATAAGGGCATAATTCACACTTACATCATTGAAAAGGCCTGGAACCATATATCTGCTCAAAACCTCTTCATTATTAAAAGGGTCCCATCCAATTGCCTTAATAACTGGCAATATTAGCGACATTCCCACATTATCTTCATCCATTCGGACTATTTCATTTTGGATTAAGCGGTTACGAATATTGGCCAAAACATCGGTAATCATTGCTTTTTCCTTTCATAGCTATTTTTTACTCTTAAGCTTCGAGGATCCCCTATAAACATTTCCATAACACGTGCTTTTAAAATCTCAATGTTGGGTATCTCATGGTAATCAAAATTGTCACTGTTTTCTATAAAAGCCCTTAGAACAGTCTCAATAATTTGATTGTTGTTAATTCCTTCGTTATGCCTTGCATCGATTCTAAAACAATTGATTTTCATCTTAAGCTCGTTTATGTTTGCATGCGTCCTTTTCGTGACACGGTGCACCGCCCAATCAGGTCTTTCCTTGATCAACGGATTTTTTAAGACATACTTATTGAATCTGCCACTAGTTATACTCTCATATGATAATAGTGAATATTTCTCAAAGGCATCATCATCATATAAGCTGAATTTAAAAACAATTTCTGCATTATCTTTGTTCACATCATAAATATCCCATTCTATGCCATTTGTAATAGCCAAGTACTGTGCAGGGGAAGCTTTGGCTGTTCTGATAACAATAGGCTTTTTTATTGGCCATCGGCTATATAACGGTACAGTCTCGATTAAAAATACTGGTTCAAAATCGAGCCACAAGGAGTACCCAATCCGGCTACTATTCTTAATATCATTACATTTATAATTCAACCTAAATTGAGAATAATCGTAAATATTCCATCCTATAGCTTGTAAGAAAGGCTCTACGAAGGCTGCCCCCGTTGACTCTTTATTAGGTTCTGGGCTGATATGCTCCTCAAGCATTTTAAGACGTGATTCTAGAACATTTGTAAGCATAATTATAGCCTCCATTAACTCCATTCCTTAAACTATATACCGCTTTTAAAACCAAAAGACTCCGTTATCTACATGTACTTATCCATATCACCATCGCTAGGGTCAAATAGAGACTCTAAATAAATAACCGTGGTTTTAATATTTTCATGCCCCAGCAGTACTTGTATTATTTCTATGGGCACTCCTTTCCGCCATATAGTAACGGCAAACGTATGCCTGAATGCTTTAGGAGTAACCCTTTTAGGCAAATTCGTCCTATTCATAATCTTATCAATGTCATCCCGGATTTTTTGCGCTGTAGCAGGGCATCCACGATTATTTAGAAAGAGGTAATATCCATCATAACCCCTTTCCTCAAGATATGAAACAAGGTATTCCTTACACCTTGAAGAAAAATAAACATACCTTGATTTTAGGTTTTTTCCATTCTCAATAAATATAGAACTGTCCTCCAAATTGATGTTTGTTAAAGTTATGTTAGCCGCTTCTGCACACCGAATACCTGTACAATATAAGAGCTCAGTTATAAGTTGATGATAACTACTCAGCCTAGCGGCTTCCCTAACCTGAGGAATTTCATATTGTTCAAGGTAAACTGGCAATCTCTTCTTCCATGGTAATTTTGGAAGGAGATTATCCATCCTGGGTATAATTTTCCGTCCATAACAGTATTTAAAAAACGATTTTAAATAGCGTAAATTTCTCACTTTAGTATTGTATTTAGCTCCTCGATCGCCTAGATTTTGAATCCAACCGTCAATGTCTTCACTAGTGAGGGATATTAATGGCTTATCAATAAAATTAAAAAAACTTCCTATTATATATTTGCCATTTTTGAGCGTTCCATCAGCAAGAGAATTCTTACAATCATAAAGCCAACAGTCAAGAATCTCCCAGTTGCTCAAATTATTGTTCATAATAAGTAATACTCTCCTTACCTTGTATAATACTTGTTATACTCCGTGAGCATCTGTTCATCGTCCTGTTCCGCGTATAACTTGGTTGTTTTAAGCAAAACGTGGCCCATTAATTTACGAATAATCTCAAGGGGAACACCCTTTTTGACTAACTTCTTAGCAAAATGCCTTCTAAAAGTATGTGGGCTTATTTTCGGGTTGATATCTCCTTCCTGGCAATAATTTTTAATAATTTTTGAAATACCTTGCCTCGTAGTAAAAGGTTTCTTATGCCTTGTAATGAATAAATACTCACAGGAATCGGTTCTCTGAGAAAGATATTTCTCCAGCATGATTCTGCATTTGTAAGTGATAGGAACAAATCTTGCCTTTTTATTTTTTCCTTTTCTTATCCAAATTTGTCTTTCATCCAAGCTCACATCAACTATTCTTACGTTTATCAATTCAGATACTCTAATCCCAGTGCAGTAAAACAATTCCAAAATACAGGCATTTCGAAGATGGTCTTGACTTAGTTGATTGAATTGATACCAATCATATTTGGTTAGTGGTACAGCGCGGTAAGGGTCATCACGGATCAGGGGTATACGTAGCAAAGAAGGTGCATACCAGCATTTACGAGCTTTTTGGTATTTTATATAGCTTTTTAAGGCTGCTATCTTTACTCTTATTGACTTAGTTTTGTTCTTTTGTTCTCTAAGCTGCTGTATAAAAAGATCCAGATTATCGTTGCTCAGCTCGTCCATGGGTCCAACTAAATTTATATACTGATATATAGCCGGCAAATAGGTGTCTATTGTATTTTCATCATACAATCCACGGTTGTTATCAATAAAATCATCTATTTTCCTTTGCATATTCTCATCCCATAGCTTTTTCATACCAATTCTTAATCTCCTCGTCTAAAATTTTGGTATATTTCAACGTAGTATCCATATCCTCGTGTCCGAGTATTTTCCGCAAGGTTTCTAAATCCATACCATGTAATAAGAGCCGAGTGGCGAAGGAATGGCGGAAAACATGTGGCGACAGACTGGTGTGAACGGTCAATAGAAATACAGCATTTTCGGCCATTTAAAATGCAGCACTTGACCACCGTTTTTTCTGGAAATTTTCTTGTTAATCCTTGAGTATTGTTTCCCGGTGAGTAAGCCGGTAACTGTCACCCTCCATGTTGAGGATCTCACACTTATGCATGAGTCTGTCCAGCATGGCAGCAGTAATAACCGGATCTCCCATGAACTCTCCCCATTCAACCAATCCCTTGTTGGAAGTTAAGATGATAGACGTTTGCTGGTAAAGCTGATTAATCACTCCAAACAGCAGGTTGGCTTCGTTGCGGTTTACCGGTTGAAAGCCTACTTCATCGATGATAACCAGATCCACTTGATATAACCTTTTCAATTTGTTCTTGCTCTTTGGCGATATTTCCTGAGTTTTAAGCGTATGAATCAGTTGGTCCATATGGATAAATAGCACTGAGTAGCCGGTGTTGACGGCAGCGATCCCCAGGGATACGGCCAA